>Ga0335077_10002716_pt1 | contig 21186 bp, 29 predicted proteins | sample Lox_Sample_31_FD_207151 | JGI IMG/M metagenome (GOLD analysis project Ga0335077, IMG submission 207151) | Soil microbial communities from Loxahatchee National Wildlife Refuge, Florida, United States - Lox_Sample_3.1 | ecosystem: Environmental > Terrestrial > Soil > Wetlands | place: USA...
GGATTCCGCGCCACCACAAAATGAAAGAAGGCATGAATGGCTGAGAGTCGCACGTTTCGCGTGGGCACGCCATTCTTGCGCTCCTGTTCAAGATAGGACAGGAAAGCAAGGATTCCAGGTGGATCTATTATAGATCCATCAGCTCGAGCTCCGTAATCAATTTCTTCCGCCGTTGCGAAAATGACTTCCTTCGAAGTACAGCTCACGCTGCTCTCCGGGATGGGGCAGCATATGCGACACTCGATAGACCCCCGACACCGGAACCTTGTCTCCATACTTGAGAGCTTTCATAGCTTCAGCCTCCAAAGATGATGAGTCTCGATGCTACAGGAGGTCAGCCGCCTGGGAAGGCAGCGTAGGGCTGCCTCCCCGCGGCCTTACGGCAACACCCGCCGGCGGTTCGAAGTCGGGGTGGCACCAGTGGCAATAACCACACTTAAGGCACCACCACCCTCACCGCAGTCGGGGCAGATCCTCACCTTCATGATCGCAACCTCCCATGATGAGCACCGCAAAGGTACTTTTAAGCGCTTAATTATCAATATTTTTGTGCTCTGTCAAGAGCACTTTTTTCTTGTCGATTTGTCTCTACTAAATCGCGACGCATCAATTATTTACGGACGCCTTATTTCATACTCCAACTTGACAACATGGCTGTGATTGCCGCATATTTCTCCCGAACTTGCAGTGAGGGAGCTATTGAGGTCGCAATGACCATCAAGCTTCCGAACTATTGAACTGAGGTGAATAACTATGCTTCGGACCTACTGGTATGACACGGTCGATCCGTTCCGGGAACTCACTTCCCTTCAACAGTGGATGGATCAGACTCTTCAAGTCACACTCAACTCATTTGCGCAGACTCCTCAAGTCGCCTCGAACACTGCCTTCATGCCGAGGGCTGAAGTGTTCGAAACCAGCGATCAAGTAGCCCTCAAGATCGAAGTTCCTGGCCTGTCAGAGAAAGATTTCGAGATCACTCTGAAGGAGCATGTTCTGACAGTTCGCGGGGAACGGAAACTTGAAAACGGCTTCAAGCAGGAGAATCTGACTTGGACTGAGCGTCCTTATGGGACGTTCATTCGTACATTCAATCTGCCGCAGACGGTGGATGTGAATACGATCAATGCCACCTACACCAATGGCATCCTGCAGATCGTGTTTGCGAAGCATGAGGCAGCGAAACCGAAACAGATTCCTGTCAACTTTGCACAAAAGGAATTGACGGCTTCGGCTTTGGCGTAGTCCAGGTGAGTTGTTCTAGTCCGGGAGTAGCGATCTGAAGCTACTCCCGAATTCGGGTTGCGGGGGTGGCCTCCTTCCCGCTCCCGTGACCCAAAACAAATGCACCCACGTGTGTATCGTGGCAGATTGCAGCCAATCCGGCGGAGGTAATTGCCAATGGTTGAAATTCTGCTATCGCTGGTTCTCTTGGTTGCGGCGGCCGCTCTCGCCTTGTGGCCATGGGTCGGCATTAACGACCATTCGATTGATGGTCTTCTCCCTAACTCTGACGGGGTCTGTTATGTTCTTGCTCTTCCTGTTTAATTTCATCTGGCAACTGCGCTCGCAAGGTGCTGAAGAGAAGATTCGCATTCGTAATGCGTGGCAACATCTGGCGCGTGGTATTGCCGCAAAGTTCTCGAAAGGAGGTAAGAGCATGAGGACAATTTCGCCTAGAGTAGGTATCGCGCTTGCGTTAGGGATCGTACTGTTGCTAATCCTTGGATTTCCTAGCAGTTTGTATGCCGGCGATCTTCCGATCGCGCAAGAGAGTCTTGTCCCTGCGCACAGCCAACAAGTATTGGCCGTTTCCGTACCGCATCACGTCGGCCTGCGCAGTCGTGAGCACGGCGAGCGCCGCGTACTGTTGATGGATGCCGATGTTCGGCTGCGAACAGCCGCCGTGATGTTTGGCAATCCAACGATTGAAAAGGCTGTTGAGCACGCTGGCGTTCCGCTGCGAATGATCGTCCTCACAGCAAGCCCCATATTGGAGGTGTAAGCTGTCAGCCTATTAGTCTTGGTGGGACTGCCTCGGAGGAAGTTGATGGCGAAGGATTACTATGCGATTTTGGGCGTTCCTCGCGCTGCTGATGGAGCGACCATACACAGTGCTTTTCGCGCACGGGCTCGCCAGTATCATCCTGATGCTGGAGCAGGGTCCTCAGCCCCGAAGTTCGGCGAAGCGCTTGAAGCATATCACACCTTGAGTGACCCTCAGCTCCGCCGCCAGCACGACATCGATTTAGGGACGCCGACCACACAATCGAACATTATCCCCGAGCCGCTGTTTGCACCGGACAGATCCTGGCCGGATTACCGTCGCTCGGGCGCATACCAGTTTGACACCGTGAGGGAACTGTTCGAGCTGATTGAGTCCGACCTCGATTTCTCGATATATGTGTCTCGAATATTCTTTTAATGGCACCTGCAGAAAAGTAGCGTTCTCGGAGCTGCGAAACTTGCAAAAGCGAAAAAGATTCATGGTCAGAGCCGCACTCAGGGACCGAACTAGAAAAACTCATTTCGATTCCGTCGACGCAATCTCGCTTGGAGGTCTTAATGAGCGCGATGGCTGAGAAACAACTGATCATGCTCAAGCATGTGGATCAGACTCCGGTGCTGGCTGGGTGCTCTGGCTGCAAGCTAAAGTTTTTCGTTCCCAAGGGACTCATGAAAGACCCATTTCAGGCGAACAACTATTTATTGTCGAAGTTTGACCGGCACATTTGTACAGGCAAGAATCCGCCGCAAACAAAAGTTCATCGAACAAACTAAGCGGATACAAAATCAAAGAGAACGCCAACGCAGAAAGCGGCACAACGAGACTACCCATGCGTCTCAAGTTGGCAGGACCGGGGCCCGGATCGTTGCAGTCGCCAGAAGTTGTGAGCAGACTTAACGGAGTACCGGCCGTCTGGTGCGGAAGATGGCACTGTAGATGAAATTACAGACAAGGGTTGTAAAACGATGGCCCGAATGGCAAACGAATCAAAATTGAACAAAAGGCAGATCGCTGAATTTCAAGCAAGGCTGGAGCGCTGGTTGGCGGAACTTCGCGTGGCTGCCGGTCAGGTGACACGCGAAGGGCGCGAACTGGTCGATGAATCCGCTCTGGATGTCGCCGATCGTGCTGTCAATAGCGCCACCAAGGAATTCCTGTTCCGACAGGCTCATGACCGTCACCGGATGTTGCATCTGGTTGAAACCGCTCTGGACCGCATTCGAGATGGGAGTTTTGGTGAACGCCTGACCTGCGGAGGCTTGATTGGGCTCAAGCGCCTGAAAGCCGTTCCTTGGACCGAGTACTGCGTCGCCTGCCAGGACAAATTAGAGCGAGGGGAACTCTCGGGAGTAGACATCTCGGGTAACGACATGCCCGTCCGTTTTAGAACAAGAACGCCAGTACGGTGAGCAAGTTGGGACAGAAACTGCGTTTCACCGCGAAAGATTCAGCGTGACTGGCGTCGGCCGCCTGGACAATGTGCTTCAAGATTCTGCTTCCCACACGTAAAAGTTTTGCTCGTCCGAGGAGGTCGAGACCTTGGTGCCGTCCTTATTTGCCGCCCGCACTAAAGCCGAGCGCAGATTGAGAACGGAAACTCCTTTGATGCCGGACAAAGGAATTCGGACCGCGTAACCGGGCGCAGATTTCTTCAGGTCTTCCATAATCCTTCCCAGCAACTCATGATGCTTGCCCTTCCTCGACTTCTTGAGCGCCGATATTAGCACCCTCCCATAGTTGGGGTATTTCTTCTCTTCCTTTTCTTCCTTTGCCACGATGTTAAGGATTTCACAAAAGCGATCTTACGTCAACCTGTAGATGTCTGTTAACTACATATTCTATCGAATCTGCTGACAATATTTTCTTGACATGTTTCAAGCAATAATTATTATTTTTTAGAGCGTTTGCAATAGCCTGAACGTGGAGAGCCGGCCGTCAGTTCGGATGGACAGCGAAGAAAGCGCAAAGATCAGTATTGAGCGTTTTGCCGAGCAGCTTCGCGAGCCCGAAGCTGTTCTCTTCTGGCAATACTTGGACGACAACCCCAGCGAAAAGCAAATGCTGGCAGGTCTCTACCAAGCGGGATGCGATCCTCTGACGTTGATGACGTTGGGTGTGCTCTACTGCAAAGGCGAGGAACTGGGCGTAACGGTAACCGCAAAGCAGGCGACCGGGTACTCTGCGCCACAACTGGCGAGTTTTTCTGAGCGCTTGCTGCAAGCCGCAAAGGACATTCAGGCGCTCAACGAAGCCGCGATGCCGGGCGGGGTTAATCTTTGGAAGCTGATTCGAGTTCTCGGCGGCGGCGAGCTTTTGGAAAAAACCCTCGCCCCGGTGCTCCCATCGGAGCAATTGGACTTTGAATTCACACGACTGCCTGTCATTCTGGCGGCGTACTCTGTCTTCCTGAAGGGATGGCCTCACCCAACCTACCGGGCCTTGATGTCCGAGCGCGACCTTGGCAGGAAGTTTTTCCTTGCAGAGTTCGTCGTCTATGTCGAAACCATTTTGGGACACGCAAATTGGAGCGCGATCGCCGCCGTCATAGCGGCAGTCCATTTCGCATTAGGCAAGCCAGAACTCGTCAGCACGGAGACGGAAGCCCTGCGGTCGGCGGTTGAAGCCTTTCATCGGCAAAATCCCCGCGTCTACGCCGACATAAAGAAGTGGGCGGAAACAGCGGTTGGTTCTCGCGGTCGCAATACGGCAGAAAAGAGTCGCCGCGCTACTGAAGATTAGGTCGTTGAGCGATTGATACAGATGCCATCTCAGGCATCTCACATTCTGGCGAAGCAGAACTGTACCTCAGCGGAGTCAAGGTCAACCTGGATGCGGGCGCTGCTGCAACCTTGAACCACATCTTCGGCACGAACGCGTTCAAAGGTGGCATCAACATTGGAACCGCGACGGTCGAAGCTTTGACCTCAAAGGAATAATCCCACAGCTGCAGAGGGTCACTCGGGTGCGGGAGCGGGGTTCCTGGATGTCCACGTGAAGGGCGAGGGTATGTAGGTATTCAACTCGCTGTGTTTGAACTCAGGCCTGCACCTCGGTGACTCCGTGGCAAGTAGAAATTGCGGCGCGAGTGTCGGAAGTTTCGGGCCAGCGCCGCATTTTCGCATGAGCACAGAGTAAAGACGTGCGTTTGTACGCCGCAAGATTAGTTGCCACGAGTCGACCGGTTCGCCCCAGCTCGACCAAGAATTTTCGGAACTGGGCTTCTGAATCGTTACTCGGCATTAGGGCACAGTTACGATGAGACCGCTGCTGGGGTGCTCACCGGTCCGGCGGTAGCCGTGCCGAACGCTTGAGTCGAAGTAGATCGCGTCGCCGGTATCGAGGCTGTGGGTGTCCGAGCCAATGACAAGGTCGATCTTGCCGCGAATCATGTAGAGGAATTCCACTCCGGGGTGCTGGTGCAGCCGTTGCTTATCAGCAGCGATCGGCTCGAACTCAGCCAAATATGCGTTGAGTCTGCGCTCGTTCGTCGAAAAATCCAGGCTCTCAAAGTAGTAGGAAACGTCCCCGCCACCTGGCCGCTCGGGAAAGCGAATGCGATCTTGTTTGCGCACAATCGCCACAACATGCCGCTTCCGCTCGTCGGTGAAAAAGTAGTCAAGTCCGACGCTAAAGACCATGGCGATGCGCAGCAGCGTGGGGATGGTGGGAACTAGCCTTCCATTCTCCAGCTTCGACAGCATGGCCGGCGAAAGCCCGGTGTGCTTGCCGAGCTGTACTAAACCCATGCTCTTTTTCAGCCGCAAACCGCGAAGCTTTTCTCCGAGTGAATAGGGCTTTAGGCCCTCGGTAATGGTGTTGTTCATCGCGAGTTTCCTCCCAGTCAAAGAAACGAGCCGTTGTTTGAGTTTCGGTCACACGAATTTGTGGCCTGCTGGTTCTTTTCGTAATGTGCAACATCTTTTTAGTTACAGTCAATACCACGACAGACTGAATAAAGCTCAACGAAAAGGAGATGTCTCAGATGAATCGGATAAAGGTTGGGGTACTTACTGCGATCCTGGCGATCTGCACGGCGGCCGTGGCAGCACCAACGAGCAACACCGGAAATAAGGACATTGTGGATACGGCGATCGCAGCAGGATCGTTTCAGACGCTGGCCAAGGCACTGCAGGCAGCGGACCTGGTGGGCACACTGAAGGGGCCGGGGCCGTTCACTGTGTTCGCGCCAACGGATGAAGCTTTCGCGAAGCTGCCGGCGGGCACGTTGGACGACCTGCTCAAACCGGAAAACAAGGACAAGCTGCGGGCCATTCTCACTTATCACGTGGTGGCTGGCAACATCCCGTCGGCGAAGGTGGTCAAGCTCTCGTCCGCCAAGACCGTCAACGGTCAGGAACTGAAGATCACAGCGATGGGCGGCAACGTCATGGTCAACAATGCGCACGTCGTGAAGGCCGACATTCCCGCCTCCAACGGCGTGATCCACGTAATCGATACGGTGATCCTGCCGGAAGCTCAATAAGTCGAATCTGAACCAGGACAAATTGAAGGAGAAGCCAATGAAGAAACTTGATGTCCTTGCAGCAGTACTTCTGGTGGTCGGCGGCCTGAACTGGGCGCTGGTGGGAGCGGCACGGTTCGATCTGGTAGCCACTATCTTCGGCATGCACTTCGGGGAGACCTCGGCGCTGAGTGCCGTGGTGTACCTGCTAGTCGGGCTGTCGGCCGTGTACCAAGCCGTCTCGTGGAAGGCGATTCAACGCCGCTGGAGCGGAAGTGCGGCTATCGCAAGGAGCCATTAACGCTTAGCGGGAGGGCGGCGGGCTGGCCGCCCTCTCGATACCCTCGCCCGTGTGTACCTACAGCTGACTGAGAGAAACGTTCGATGACTGCATTGGATAGGTTGAGTAGTGATCCGCGGATTAAGGTACGCCGTCGCGGTCAGCCGGATGCATTCGGGAACTGTGTCGTCTGCTGGATGCAGCGCTCCCAGCGGGCAGTCGACAATGCGGCTCTGGAACTGGCTGTGCGTCTGGGAAATGAACTGGGCAAGCCCGTGGTCGTTTTCTTTGCTCCAGTTCCGTTTTATCCAGGAGCAAATCAGCGCAATCTTCGTTTCTTAGCAGAAGGGGTTGCGGACATCGCTGAGGGACTGGCGCGGCGCGGAGTGGGCTTCTGCTTCCGCGCCTACCCAGAGCACAGTTTATTGAAGTTCTGCGAGCAGGTACGGCCGGCGATGGTGGTGGGGGATGAAAATCCGCTGCGGGAGCCGAAAGAGTGGCGCCAGCGAGTAGCCGGCAGGCTGCTAATTCCTTTCTGGTCCGTAGACGCAGACGTAGTCGTGCCTTCAAGACTCCTCGAAAAAGAGCACTACGGGGCGCGCACCATTCGTCCTCGGTTGCTAGAACTCCTGCCGAAATTTCTGCAGCAGCCAGAGAAGACGCAGGCTCACATCGCATGGACTATGACTCCGGGCTTGCGGTCGCAAAGTTGGGAAGACGACTTCACTCGTGACTGGGCACTGGATCGTACAGTTTCCTGCGTGAATGGCTGGCGCGGCGGTACCACCGAGGCCATGCGTCGCCTGTCGGAGTTCGTTCAAAGCAAGCTGGCAGCCTACCCGGAAGGTCGCAACCGACCGGAAACCGACAGCACAAGTCGGCTTTCGCCGTACTTGCACTTCGGTCATATAGGGCCAAATAGCGTCGCGTGGGCGATCAGAGATGCGGAGGCGCCAGAACCCGCCAAGCACGCATTTCTCGAACAGCTGATAGTCCGTCGCGAGCTGGCGATCAATTTTGTAAGATTCAACTCTTCGTACGACTCAGTGGAGTGCATGGAGCCATGGGCCGACCGGTCCTTTGCGCAGCACACGTCAGACCGGCGTCCGATCCTCTACAGTCCGGAACGGCTGGACAATGCGGAGACTCACGATCCGTTGTGGAACGCGGCCCAGAAGCAGATGGTGCTGACTGGCTGGATGCACAATTACCTACGTATGTACTGGGCGAAGAAGATTTTGGAATGGAGCCCATCGGTTGCGTCGGCTTATCAGCGGGCGATCTGGCTGAATGACCGCTATGAACTCGACGGCCGGGACCCAAACGGCTACGCCGGCATAGCCTGGGCGATCGTCGGTAAGCACGATCGCCCGTGGTTCGATCGCCCGGTATTCGGGCAAGTGCGGTACATGTCGCTCGCCAGCACCGGGCGAAAGTTCGATGCAAAGAGGTACATCGGCGAGGTCGAAAGGCTGGAGCGATCCTATGCCTAGCCGATGGATGAGCTGGTTCGTGTTTGTCGCCATCTGTTTCGGAGCAGCAGCTGTCGGAGGATGGTTCACTGACTCGTCTGTGAAAACCTGGTACCCGAGACTTATGAAACCTGCCGGCACTCCGCCGTCATGGGCGTTTGGACCGGTCTGGTCGGTCCTCTACCTGCTGATGGCCACAGCAGCCTGGCTGGTGTGGCAGGAACGCCACGCCTGTGATCTTTGGCTGCCGCTCGGTTTGTTCTTCGGCCAGCTCATTTTGAATGCTGCGTGGTCCTTCATCTTTTTCGGACTGAAACAGCCAGGACTTGCTTTTGTTGAAATTCTGAGTTTGTTACTAGCAATTGTGCTGACCGCAATGAGTTTTTCGGAGTACTCGCGTTATGCGTTTTGGCTGATGACGCCCTATCTCGGCTGGGTCGCATACGCGACGTACTTGAATTTTGGCATCTGGCAGCTCAACCGGGGTGTCGCATGAAAATCCTGGTCACGGGGGCATCCGGCTATGTCGGTCGGCAACTTGCAGAAAGGCTATCGCATTCTGGACATGAAGTCACATGCATGGTGCGTAGGCGGTCGACTGCGTCGCTCCCCTCCGGCACGTATGCTCGAATCGTTGAGGCCGACGCTCTGCGTGCCGAGACGCTGCCCGAGGCCTTGGCGGACATCGATGTGGCGTACTACCTCATCCATTCCATGTCCGGCCGGGAAGCCAGATTCGACGAGCGAGATCGTGAGGCTGCGTATAATTTTGCGGTCGCTGCCAAAAACGCCGGAGTGCGGCGGATCATCTACCTCGGAGGACTCGCGGCAGCAGGAGCCAATGTTTCCCAACATCTGAAGAGCCGCCACAACACCGGAGCGGTGCTGCGCAAGTACGGGCCCCCGCTGATCGAGTTTCGCGCCGGCATCATCGTCGGGAACGGGAGTATTTCCTTTGAGATCATCCGCTGCCTGACGGAGCGGCTTCCCGTTATGATCTGCCCGCGCTGGGTCGTGACACGAACTCAGCCGATCGCAATCGACGACGTGCTTGCCTATCTGGTCGCCGCGCTTAACATAGGCGGGTGTGTCGAGGAACCAATCGAGATCGGCGGTGCAACGATCGAGACTTACCGAAGCATGATGCTCGGCTACGCGCGCCAGCGCGGCCTCAAGCGCTGGCTGTTTCGAGTGCCAGTGCTGACCCCCCGGCTCTCATCGTACTGGCTGGACCTGGTGACACCGTTTCCACCGGCGGTGTCGCGACCGCTGATCGAAGGATTGAAGAGCGAGTCCATCTGCACCAGTGCTCTGGCTTCGGAACTGTTTCCCGAAATCCGGCCAATTCCCTACGAGTCAGCCGTCGCCAAGGCGCTCGGCAGTTCCGCCCCTTGTCTGCCTCTGCCCTCGCCGGCCCCGCCCTTCCATCAACTCGTTCGGGCAGAGGGCATGATATGCGATCTTCGCGAGGTGACGGTGGATGCACCTTGCGAGCGGGTGTTTGCAGTCGTTACAAACCTTGGAGGCGAGCACGGCTGGCTTAGTTTTGATGTGCTGTGGCGATTGCGTGGCTGGATGGACGGGCTGATTGGCGGTGTAGGAACTTCGCGAGGGCGGTCTCGGCCGATAGGAATGCGAGCCGGCGATGTCATCGGCTTCTGGCGAGTCGAGCGGGTGGACGCGCCGCGCACCGTGCTTTTGCACGCGGAGATGAGACTTCCAGGTGCGGCATGGCTGCACTTCGAGTTACGTCCTGACGTGCAAGATCGTACGCTGTTGCGCTGCTGCGCATGGTTTCAACCCAAAGGTCTCTTCGGAGAAATCTATTGGTACGCGCTGTATCCCATCCACCTGCTGATCTTTAGCAGACTGATGACGGCAGTGAGCCGGCAAGCGGAATTGCTCAGTACTGTTGCAACTGGAGAGGCACTCGCATGAGCCACCGCCCGATTGGTGGCTTCTGCACACTGCACACTTTCTAGTATGAGCTAAGATTCGCCCAAGTGACGGACACCGGTATGCAATGAAAATTCATACCTTGCAATCAGAAGTCTGGATTCAGCGTCCGCGGGAAGAAGTTTTCGCATTCTTCTGTCGTGCCGAGAATCTGGAAGCTCTTACGCAGTGTTGGCTTCATTTTTCCATTTTGTCGCCCGGTTCAATCGCGATGAAAGCTGGAACCAGAATCCGGTATCGGCTGCGCCTGCACGGGATTCCCCTGCGCTGGGAAAGCGAGATCACAACCTGGGAGCCGCCCCATCGCTTCGTGGACGAGCAAAGGAGCGGACCCTATCGTCGATGGATTCACGAGCATCAGTTCTTGGAGCATGAGGCAGGCACCAAGGTCCGGGACACCGTGCAATACTCGGTCGCCGGAGGTCTTCTGGTACACCGACTGTTTGTCGCTCCAGACTTAGATAGAATCTTCGAGTTCCGCAGCCAGAAAGTCGCCGAGATTTTCCGGCTCAGGGGAAGTAATTCCGACTGACATTCCAACAGCCGTCGATCACGGCAGCGGCCAGCATGATCGCAGTGGGCGGATTGGATGTGTGTGCCAACAGTATGCTTGGTCTACGCACTCTGTTCAGCGGGGAAGCTTCGCCGAACCACGAACAATCGTCTGGTTCTGCATGGTACAACTTCCGGATCGCGCGACACCCAAGAGCTGGGATGGACCGTCGAGTCTGACACCGCCAACATTGTCAGAAAGAAACTTAACGTCAACTACGAGAGTTCTGTTTACTGCTGTCTCCCTCGGAATTGCGCTAGTCTCGCGAAGGTTCCGCGAAGGTTAGGATACAGTTCCCGGTAGATATGCAGTAGGTCGGCGTACCGCGCCGAGTTCTCCGAGGAGGGTTGCGTTTCTCGGAAGTCTTTGTCGCTCATCGCCGCTGCCGCATCGACGGTGCCCGGATAGAGCCCAGCTCCGACGGCAGCACAGATCGCCGCCCCCAGGCTGGAGGCTTCCACGATGCTCGACCGACGTATGGATCTGCCCGTGGCATCGGCGATGATCTGGCACCACAGGTCGCTGGCGGCCCCGCCCCCGATGGCAACGAATTCCTTCACCGAAGCGCCGCTTGCATCTTCGATCATGCTCGTCACCAGAGCCTGCTCCAGCGCGATGCCCTCAAGCAGGGAACGATACAGGTGGCCCCTGCGGTGAGAGGCGCTCAGCCCTGTCCAACATCCGCGGGCCTGCGGATCCCAATAGGGGGTCATGACGGCGCCCCAGTAAGGCAGAGCCAAGAGTCCGTCGCTGCCGGCAGGGATTGCGGCGGCTTCGGTTTCGAGTTCGCGAAGAAGAGTGGTAGTGTCGGCTGGCGCGTGGCAAATGTGCTGCGTCAACCAATCGATAAGAAACGTGCCGGCGCGAAGGCTCGTTTCGAAGTAGTAGCCTTCGCCGGTGCAGCTCCCCATGGTGCGCCACGCATTTCCGATTCGGTATTCCTTCGAGTAAATGCCTCCGACCACAGCGGTTCCGAGATTGAGGTAAGCGCGGCCGCCGCCGAGAGCATTGACTCCCAGGCCCGCTGCCTGCCCGTCTCCTCCGCCGGCGACAACCGGTGTGTTTGGAGCCAGATCTGTTTGGCCGGCGGCTGAAGCGCTGACGACGCCAATCACGGTTCCCGGACGTACCACCTGTGGTAGCCGTTCCTCGGACAGATCCAGCGCTTTCAAGATGTCGGGCGACCAACTCCGCCGCTCCATGTCGAAAAGGCCCAACGGGTCCGCACTGGCCCAACTCGTTCGAAACGAGCCGATGAGCCGCCACGCGAGATAAGCATGAACGTCGGCGAACATCGTGGTGCGGCGAAACAGTTCCTTCTCGTGCCGCAGCATCCAGGCGATCCGATAGGCCACCGGCGCCATGTCGGGAGGCTTGCCCGTGATTTGATGGATCTTGTCAGCGCCAACTCGGTCGGTGAGCCACGTGACTTCTTCTTCACAGCGCTGATCCAGCCAAATGATCGCTGGGCGCACCGGTTCACCGTTCTGCGCCAGGGGAACGAAGGTTTCGCGCTGGTTAGAGATGGAGATTGCAGCGACGGCGGCGGGGTCCACCTGGCTGAACAATTCCTGCAAAGCCTCGCCAGCGGAGCGCCACCAATCTTCGGGGTTCTGCTCGTACCAATTGTGGTCAGGACTGAGAAGTGGAATCGGGCTGCGTCCTTGCCCGGCAATCGCGCCATCCAGCTTCCAGGCAATCGCTTTGGTGGCGGTAGTGCTGCTATCGAGCCCAATGACGATATCTTTATCTCTGCCCGTGTGCACGTGGAACCCTCGACATGATACCAACAAACGCCGAGGCTCGAAGCAGTTGTCCTATTGGCTTTGTTCTCAAGTTCTCATGAGGTATCGTTTCTGAAGAAGAGTCTCTATGCGAGCTGCGGAACTCATCGCGCCTCTAACATTCCGATTGGCTGAAGTGCCGATTGGAGATCCGGGACCGGGCCAAGTGCAAGTGCGTGTCGAGGCGGTGGGTATTTGCGGGTCCGATTTGCATGCCTACTCCGAGGGCGCGGTTGGCAGCACTCCCAATGTCTACCCGATGGTGCTCGGACACGAGCCCGCGGGAACGATTGTGAAAACAGGCACCGGAGTTACTGGACTTGCACCTGGCGACCGCGGCGCGCTTGAGCCCGCACTGTACTGCTATCACTGCGAGTTCTGCCGGCGTGGACTGCACAACGTGTGTGCGAACATTCGGTTTCTGAGCAGTCCTAAGGAGCCCGGTTTTTTTCGTGAACTGGTCAACTTGCCTGTAGCCAACTTTCTTCCGATTCCCTCCGGCATTTCGTTTGATCAGGCGACGCTGGTTGAGCCTCTCGCGGTTGCACTGCATTCCCTTTGTCTCGCATCGATCCGTCCCACGGAAACGGTAGCGGTCATCGGCGCGGGACCGATTGGGCTTCTGCCCATCGCCGCGCTACGAGCCGCCAAGGCAGGCCGAATCTGGGCGGTGGAACCGGTGGCGCACCGGCGTCAGTTGGCGAACGTGATGGGCGCGGACGTGGTGCTCGAACCGGCAGAAGCTGCCGGGGAAATCCTCCGCGGCACAGGGGGCGTCGGCGTAGACTGCGCGATTGACTGCGCAGCCAAGGAGGACACCACCGGTCAGGCTATTCGAATGGCTCGCAATGCAGGCCGCGTGGTGCTGACCGGTATTCACTCGATACCCTTCGTCCCGATGAACGGGTCGGCCATGCGTCGCAAAGAGCTGGCGATCTTCAACGTTCGCCGGTCGAACCAGGAGCCGCCAGCGGCGCTGGAACTGCTCAAAGCACACACAGATTGGTTCGCACCGCTGATCACCCACACCAGGGAGATCGACCGGATCGATGACGCCTTTGCCATCGCCAATCAGTACCAGGACGGGGTCGGCAAGATGATCGTTCGGCCTTAGAACTCCATGGATCGACCAACTGAGGACTCGAAGATGCGCTCCCCGCTGCTCTCCATGCGAGGGATCAAGAAGAACTTTTCCGGCGTGCACGCTCTACTTGACGGGAACCTGGAACTCAACCGCGGCGAAGTCCACGCGCTGTGTGGCGGAAATGGCGCGGGCAAATCCACGTTGCTCAACGTGCTGATGGGTTTCATCAGACCGGACCAGGGAGAGATCTTCATCGAGGGCAAGCCGGTGCACTTCCTCGATGCCAAGGACGCGCTCGATGCGGGCATTGCCATCGTGCAGCAGGAGTTGAGCGGGATTCCGTATTTAACTATTGCGGAGAACATCTTTCTGGGATCGGAGCCTTCACGCCTTGGGTTTGTTGACTTCCGGCAATTGAATGAACAGGCCGAGAAGCTACTGGAAGCTCTGGGATTCGATCTGGATCCCACTGCGAAACTGGAAAACCTCAGCATAGCCTCGCAGCAATTGGTGGAGACTGCGAAGGCGCTCTCCCATCGCAACGCCGAGATCCTCATCTTTGATGAACCGACTTCCGCTCTAGGCGAGGAGGATACGGCGAAGTTGTTCAAGGCGATACGTGACCTGGCATCCACCGGCAAGGGCGTTGTCTTCGTCACGCACCGCATCGCCGAGATCTTCGCGATCGCCGACACCTATACCATTCTCAAGGACGGAGTGCGAGTGAAATCGGGAAGGATCTCCGACATCACGCGGGAGGAGTTGATCGAAGCGATGATTGGCGGAGATGGAGAAGCAGAGTTAGTCAAGGGGAACAAGCCGCGGAGGGACCCATTGCTGGAAGCAAAGGGGCTGACTCACGCGCCGCGCTTTGCGGACATCGATTTCACTCTCCATGAGGGTGAGGTGTTGGGTATCTACGGCCTGGCGGGCTCTGGGCGGACTGAAGCTCTGGAGACGATATACGGCCTTCGTCGACCCAGCGCAGGCAGCGTTTCAATTCACGGAAGACGGTTCAAAGGAGGGTCGGTAGACGAAGCGCTGAATGCAGGAGTTGCCTACGTCACTGCGGACCGCAAGCGAAGCGGGTTGATTCCCGGCGCCTCTGTGGGAGAGAATCTGTCGCTCTCGGTGCTCAGGAGGATTCAGACACTCGGATTCATCCGTTTCAAGCAAGAGAAGGCGCGCCTCGGCAAGGCAGTCAAGTTGATGCGGATCAAGGCGCAATCCACAAAAGAGCCAGTGCGGAATCTAAGCGGCGGAAACCAGCAGAAGGTAGTCTTTGGGCGGTGCATTTTGAACAAGCCCAAAGTTCTTCTGCTGGACGAGCCGACGCGCGGGGTTGACGTAGGAACAAAGAGAGAAATCTACCGCTTCATTTCGGAGTTTGCGGCGAACGGAGGCGGCGTAATAATGGTTTCCTCCGAACTGGAAGAAGTTCTGGGTGTGAGTGACCGGATTCTGGTATTTCGCAAAGGCCGCGTGGCGAGCGAATTCTCGCGCGACGAAGCCACCCAGAAGAAGCTGATGATGGCGGCGGTTTAAGGAGCACAAGTGACAGTCGAGCGCGTGCTTGCCAAAGCACAGCAAGGCCAACAAGCGGAACAATCAGAAGAACTGCCGTCCGGCGCGGGTGAGACGGAATTACCGCCGGCAACGTCACCTTCGAAGTACACAGGGAAGCTACTCGCTGGGAAAGTGCGCCATTTCGCGAAAACCTACGGCATTGTTGTCGCATTTGTCCTTCTATGCGTCTCCATCAGCGTCATTTGCCAATACCGCGTCGCAAAAGGCGATTGGGCAGAGAACGTCTTTCTTGCTGCCGATAACTTCCGGCTCATCCTGTATCAGATTTCCGTCAACGGCATTCTCGCGGTCGGGATGACGCTGGTGGTCATCTCGGGGGGCATCGATCTGTCGGTCGGATCGGTCCTGGCTTTTGCGGGAATGCTCGCGGCGTCCTTGGCCACGAGTCTGATTGGCGTGACGCCCTGGAGCGGCAACTACGCGCTCGCCATGCCGATTCTGTTTGCTCTCCTCGGAGGAGGGATCTGCGGCACGGTCAATGGATGGATCGTTGCGCGGTTTCGAATTCAGCCGTTTATTGCGACGCTTGGAATGCTCCTCGCTGCGCGCGGCGCGACAATGGCGCTCACAGACGGCAATCCGATCTCCTCGCTGAACCCGCATCTCCGTTGGTTCGGTACGGGAAAGCTCTGGACGATTCCGACCCCCATCGTCATGTTTGCGGTTGTCTTCGCGATCGCTTGGATCATCCTTAATAAGACCGTTTTCGGACGCTATTTGTACGCGGTAGGCGGAAACGAGAGGAGCGCTCGAACCTCGGGGATCCGAACCGAGCGGATCAAGATTTGGGTGTACGCGATTTCGGGCTTTCTGGCCGGACTGGCGGGGATCATCCTGACCGCCAAGACTGGTTCCGGTCAAACGAATGCCGGAGCTTCGTACGAACTCGACGCGATCGCGGCGGCGGTGATCGGTGGAGCGAGTCTATCGGGCGGAGTAGGCAAGCTGTCGGGAACCCTGTTCGGCGCGCTGATCATGGGAGTGATGAACAATGGCCTGGACATTCTGGGGGTAGAAAGCTACTACCAGTTGATTGTCAAAGGCGCTCTGATCGTCACTGCTGTCGTCATTGATCCGGCGCGCAAGACTGCGGAAGTCTAAAAGTGAATTTCAGGCAGTGAACCGAGGTCAATTCATGCAGAAGTTAGTCGTATTCCTCTGTGCGAGCGGAATTGTGTTGGGTTCAATTTTGCCGCTGCAAGCGGCCCCGCCGCCGGGCAAGAAAGTGAGGATCGCCGTCTTGATGTATGGCAACAAGGCGGAATTCGTCCAACTCATGCAGCGCTACGGCAAGCGGCATCCGGCCGTCAGCGGTGGATTTGCTGACGTGACGTTCTACGATGGGCGGTACGACGCGGCGGTGCAGAACGACCAGGCGCAACTAGCGATCAACCTGAAATACGACGCGATCATCGTGAACCCGCTGGATTTCGAGGCCAATATCGACGTGGTCACGAAAGCCAAGGCGGCCCACATTCCCGTAATTGTGACGAATGCCAGACTCAACACGCAGGAGATGACATCCGCGGTGGATTCGGACGATGTTCGCGGCGGGTATATGGAGGCCAAGGATGTCTTGCAGAAAATGGGTTGCGAAGGGAATGTTGTAATCATCGAGGGGCCGAAGGGAGGCTCTGGCGAAATTCAACGCGGACAGGGAAACGAGAGGGCAATCTCTGAATGCCCTGCGGGAGCCGTGAAGATCTTGGAACGCAAGACGGCAAACTGGTCGCGTTCGGAGGCCATGGACCTGATGCAGAACTGGCTGCAGAAAGACAAGGGAAAGATCAAAGGTGTCATCGGCCAAAATGACGAGATGGCACTGGGGGCAATTGAGGCCATCAAGTCCGCAGGGTTGAACGTGCACGATTTCGCAATCGCCGGGATTGACGGCGTGTCGGATGCGCTGAATGCCGTGAAGCGCGCCGAGATGACTTCCATCCTGCAGGATGCCAAGGCCCAGATGCACGCCAGCATTGATGTCGCGATGCGCGCGGTGATGGGACCCAGCTATCAGCCGATGTCGCCGATCTGGAAGCAGTACGAGAAAGACATGAAGTGGAACGGCGGCCAGTCGAAGCACTACCTTGTTCCTTGGACCGTGGTTACACCCACGAATGCGGATGAGCTACTGGCAAGCCGTAGGTGATCCAGGCAACCCACAGTGTCCACAGGGACTTGGTGTCGGACGGTTTTCGGTTACCCAGGAACGGGCTTGTGGGAAATGCCAGAGAGTGTGCACCGTCTGACCGAGCAACTGCGTCCTTGGCACAAGCGCACTGTGCCAATTGTGTGCAGGAATTCACCTGGCAAAACGGGTAAGCGAAAAGAACGATCGGCTGACGGCAACCCACAAAATCCTCCCCATTCACTATTTGCGATCATTCTGTGTGCGGCGTGTGTGCCCAAATCACGAGCCTGAAATTCAACTAAATCGATCAGCGGAGGGCTTTGCCGTTCTCTTTCCACTTCGCCTCTTCCGGGCGGACGCCGCTTGGCCGCGGCTCGCGCGGGCGCTCGGGCTGATGCGCCGGTGTCGCGCCAAACCATAAACCAAAAGCAGTTTGTCACGCCCCGCGCCGCCACTCGCACCCTGCCACCCTCCCCCGGCTCCGTTCTGTCCCTTTCACCGTCCCGGCTTGTTTTTTCTCGCTGCCGCTCCAAGTGAAAGAAAAAACCAAGCCGGGAACGGCGGAAGGGAAAAAAACATGAAGTTAGAAGACATCAAGAGCAGAACCAAAGACGCAGTCGATCACCTCGTGCAGTCGCTCGAATCCGGGCATAGCGGAGTGCTCACCGAGTACCTCGGAGCCATGGCCCGATTTCATACCTACTCGTTCGGCAATGTCATGTTGATCGCCCGACAGGAAGCTGTGACATAGTGCTATACCTCGCTGGGGTCAGTAAATACGCGGGGTTCCGTAGTGTCATGAACGATCAATGGAACGCGATAGATTCGTAGTATCACTTTCTTGGTTCGATTGCTGCTAGTCAGTAATACGCAATTCCTTCAGTCCGGGCGGATCAGGCGGTTGTATGTTGTCTTTGTGGCCGCACTCTTCGTACTCCGATTCACCCAAACACCAGGTTGTCGAGGACCACGGTTTCGGCTTGCCCGGTTCGTCAGACTGGGGTCGGTCGTACTCTACCACGTGCGACCAATCGTTCGAGACAGTGAAGTCCTGCGACGCCTCCACTCCGGTGTCTACAACACCCCCCAGTTGCAGTATTTCGTGAACCTTCATGTTCGGAGTGAGACGGAAAATCCGCAGTTCAGTGCGTGGGCAGGCGCCGCATTGCCCTGAGCTGTTTTCACCGTATGTCCTCGGTCCGACCTTAATGAGCAAATCCCCTCCTGGCAACCTGTGCGCATCAAAGCCGTCTTCGTTAACCTGCGCATTAAAATACTGCGTCTGGTCTCCTTTTCGATAGCTCAGGTGTGGTCCACAAACCCACTCGCCCTCAGTAATTCCGTGCCAGAAAGAGTGCTCCGGACGCGCGATTGGGGACAGCGCCTCCGGCCCATCCGGATATCCACCGCCGTCGTTGGTTACAACGAAACTGTCTGATTCGAACTCAAACTCCTGGTCAGTCTTTGGGACGAACCATGTCGTATGGCTATTTCCGTTTTCGTCCTTTCCAGCCAATGGAAGGTCGCAAGGCGTGAGGTGGAAGTGATGTGGTGGATCAAAGCGTAGTAAGTTGAAAGTCTCAGGCTTTCCATACACGCGTGAGGGAGATGAGGAGGAATAAGCACCTACTTTTTTGCCCGGCGCTGGTGCGTTAAAGACATCAACCAGCAAACGCAGATCGCTCAGTTCGGTTGCGGACAGGGGTGGAAAGTCTACGAACGGGATCATGATCTCAAAGGTGTAACCGACGCGGTCCTTGCCGGGACCAGGCCACATCTGCAAATGACTATGCGGCTTAAGCAGCATCGGAATTTCTTCGCTGCCCGGCTGGTCGCTGGCAAAGTGGGTGATGACCTCATCGTATGCGGGCGTGGCGAAGGATTCGACCGCATAGTCCGGCGTGACCAGGTACTGGCGCAGGAAGAGCCGTTTGAAGATCGGGCGGGTAGTGACTCTGCATGTCGGCCCAGCGCCGACACTTTTTCTCCGCGGCCTGCTTGTTTTCAGAAATACTTTTCTGTGCCCAATCGGCGCAGGAGTCCGCTCCGTTCGGCAGAGTTTCTCCTTCTACTCCGTTACCCCAGCCCATCGGAGGCAGGTCGGGATATTTGCTGTCTGCGAGCCAAATCTCAACGTGGTCTCTCTCAAGAATCAGGTTCTTGTTACGGGGAAAGTCAGGCGGGTCGCCATCCACTTCCCCGACAATGAGCAGACCGTTCCCTACGTTCTGAACCCAAACGTGGCCGTGCCTCTGCACCGTGCGGTATCAACGTGATGTCGGGAGGCCGGTCAGTATATGGAGTGATCGGCGTGCCGAGACCGCGATTGGTTACCAGCGGCACTTTGATCGGGCTGCTTTGATCTTGCGCGAAAACGATAGCCGAATGAAGCAGCAAGATCGCAATTACTAGAAACCGGTTCATTTAACCTCTTCGGCAGCCTCAGTAAACAGAGCACTCTGATCGCCGCAAACGACGAACGGAGAACGTCGTCCCTCGTGGACTCGTCGAATCTCTTTCCGCACGACAGGAAGTTCCAGATCTGCGCGCTCAATCATCCAGGGGGCGCATTTTACAACTTGCCTCGCCGGCAAAATCTTTTGCGCGATCATGCGGCGCACCACCATCAAGCTCACTTTAAAGTGCACCGCTGCTTGCGACATGGTCACCCACTTCCGCTGTTCCGGCGGCGGACACGCGGGAATGCCGTTGCTGTGGCGCACATGCTGCAGCCGCTTCTCATTCCAGGTGTTTTCAGTTCCTGTCCGGTAGCCCAGACGATTCAGGATACCCACGATAGCCGAGTCATCACAGACCTGTGCCAGTTCGCGAACCAGATCGATCACCTCGCGCGAGTTAACGCGGTTGTGGTGCCCCGTCTGATTCTTCCATAGGACAAGCTCGGTGTGGACTCCACCGGCCCAATGCAGCTTCAGGAAAATCTGTGGTGGATCGCCAACTTCCGTGGCGATGATTTCCTTCAGGACTGTGCGAAGAATGCGTTTCTTCAACGAAGCCGGGCAGGCCGGGTGATCCCAGAGCTGTTCCAGATCTTCTCCGAGCTTGAGGAGTTGCTGCCGTTGTTCCTCGCCGAGGGGAACCGTCTTATCCTTCGCTTCGACAAGGCGTGCCTCCAAATCGGCGACATGACCAAGCGCAGCATTCCAGCGTTTCTCCAGTTCTGCCGCCACGAGGCGATTCTCCGGCTCCGTGGCTTCATACTGACGCTCGATACGGCTGGCTTCATAACGTGCCTTCTCCAGTGCCAGCTTCAGTGCACGCTGCTTCTCATCTTCAACGTTTTGGCTTTGATCCCAGGCCTCGAGTGCTGCCTGGATACCGACTGGACGAATGGCTTCGAGAACTTCGGCCACAACAACCTGATCCACGCGCATACCCCCGAAACCCAGGCATCGCTGCACCTGGCACTGCTTTCGATCGCCGCGACACTCGTAGCGTGGTACGCGACTGCGTGAGGTAACGCTGTACTTGATGTGCAGTGGCCGCCCGCATACGCCACAACGCATAAGGCCCACCAGCAATGCCGGGCCTTTCTTAGGGGCGCCAATTGCACGCTGTAAGCGACCGCTCCAACCGGCATTGGCTTCGATCTGCTGCTGATTTTGCATGTACTGTTCCCACGTAATATATCCCTCGTGGTGGTTTGGGATGAACACCTCCCACTGCTGTTGCGGACGATGATGCCCTCGGGTCTTGCGAGCTCGGCCATCGACTACTGTGGTACCTAAATTATGCACAGATTCTCGCCCAACTGAGATGAAACCCGCTGGCTCGACCTCATCATTTTTGTTCGCTGCTGTGTCAATTCACGTCTAGTTGATCTGTTCTCTCGAAAGTTGCTCCATTTT
>Ga0335077_10002718_pt1 | contig 21181 bp, 20 predicted proteins | sample Lox_Sample_31_FD_207151 | JGI IMG/M metagenome (GOLD analysis project Ga0335077, IMG submission 207151) | Soil microbial communities from Loxahatchee National Wildlife Refuge, Florida, United States - Lox_Sample_3.1 | ecosystem: Environmental > Terrestrial > Soil > Wetlands | place: USA...
TCAGTGGATTGCCGAGGGGCGACTCAACGCGCAGTCATTGGCCAAGGCGGAAGGCGACGAGGAGTTCCGTCCGCTCGGCGGGTTCCCGGAATTCGTGGACGCGCTGGCGGCCGCCGCGGCGGAACCGGTGCCACCGTCAGCGCCGGTCGTCGCTGCCAACCAGCTGGAACAGGATTACGAGCTCGACATCGGCGGTTGCCTGAGCCGGGCGTGGACCTTGTTGAAAAATAATTTCGGCCTGTTGTTTGTCGGGGTTCTGATTTATTTCCTGATCGAAGGTGCCATTGCGGGGTTTGGCATGATTCCCATTATCGGCCCGCTGTTTTCCCTCGCGAATCTGTTCGTCGTCGGCCCGTTGCTGGGGGGTGTTTTTTACCTTTTCATCCAGGCCATCCGCGGCCGCCCCGCAGAGATCGGTGACGTATTTGCCGGCTTTCGCAAAAACTTCCTGCAGCTTTTTCTCGGTTATCTGGTGTGCGGATTGTTGATTGCCTTATGCCTGACGCCCTTTTTCGTGGTGCTCGTCATTGACATGGTGCGGGTGGCTGCGAGTTCGCATGGCGCGCCGCCGGACCCCAAGGCAATCATCCACATTTTTGAAACTCAGCTTCCCGTGGTTTTGACGGTTTTTTTGATCTGCCTGATTCCGGCGCTGTATTTGAAGATAAGCTGGGCATTTACTCTGCCGCTCATCATTGACAAGCAAATGGATTTCTGGCCGGCGATGCAGTTGAGCCGGCAACGGGTCAGTAAACATTGGTGGCTGGTCTTTGGATTGTTTATTCTGGTGGGCTTGCTCAACGTCGTTGGCGTGCTACTTTGCTGTCTCGGCGTGCTGTTCACCGCGCCCATCGGCTTGGGGGCATTGATGTATGCGTATGAAACCATCTTTTCCTCAGCCGACGCGCAAACCGGTTGACCTCGTCGCCGCCCGGAATGCCGCGCTGGTCAATCAACTGGCCACGCCCGGCCTCGGCTCGCTGATGGCCGGGCGCTGGCTCGCCGGCAGCGGCCAACTCGCCCTGGCGGTGGCGGGTTTCGTACTGGTCATCGTGTGGTTTTTTAAAGTGATGATTCAGTATTATGGCCAGATCACCGGTGACGTGCAGCCGCATCCGGTCGGCTGGATCGGTGCGACGGGCGGAATTTTGTTTGTCGCCTCATGGTTCTGGGCTTTGGCGACGAGCATCAGCCTGTTTTTTGAGGCGCGACGGAATGCCGCGGTGGAATCTCCCGGAAAAGTTGACTCCACCGGCGGTCCCGCCCCGCCCGAGACTTGAAGCCGGGTTCGTCCGGCGGGCCGACATAACGCTGGAGGACATTGTATGTATAAGATCATCGGAACCGATGGCCGGCAATATGGTCCGGCGAATGCGGAGCAAATCCGGCGCTGGCTCGGTGAAAACCGCATCCACGCTCAAACCCTCATTCAAGCGGAAGGCGCCCCTGACTGGAAACCGCTGAGTTCCTTTCCTGAATTCCTCCCCGATTTGAATGCCGTCCCGCCGCCGATCATGCCGGCGCCCGGCGCCGTGGCGGCGCGGGCCTCGCACAAAATTGCGGCGGGCATTTTCGGAATTCTGCTGGGGTCGCTCGGTATCCATAAATTCATTCTGGGCTACACCGGTGCCGGGTTGATCATGCTGCTGGTCACCGTGCTTTCCTGTTTCATCCTTTCGCCCCTCATGCACATTATCGGCCTCATCGAAGGCATCATCTATCTGTGCAAGCCCGACGAGGAATTCGTGCGCGTTTACGTGGATGGACGCAAGGAATGGTTCTGACCATGAAAAAATTCACCGCCGCTCAAATCAAAACCGCGCGCACCGGCGCGCCGGATTGGAAAATCCAGGGCGCAGTCATCGCGCGCACATTTCAATTCAAGGATTTTCCCGCGGCGATCAGATTCGTGGACGCCGTCGCCGAACTCGCGGAACAGGCCTGGCATCACCCGGACATTGACGTCCGCTGGAACAAGGTGACGCTCACGCTCACGACCCATGACGCGGGCGGATTGACGAAAATGGATTTTGTCCTCGCGCGAAAATTCGACGAATTGTCATTTCGGTAAGCTCACCGAATGGGTCGTTGCTCCCGGCGGCGCTGTCGCCGGAATGGTGGGCGGCGGGCCTTGCGCTGGCGCATTGGTGCGTGGCAGCCGCCCGATCCAGGTGCCGCTGACGCCGTAATTCCATTCGAGTTGCGGGATGTTGGGCGGGTTGCTCCGTCCGCTAAAGATGACCAGCCGGTCGGCCGGCCGCATTTTTTCCACCCAGGGCGCGTAGGCTTTGGCGTCACCGAAATTCCACAGGATTTTGTGATACACTTGGAAATCTTCGTCGGGCATGAGCGCCGGTTCATAACCCAGAATGTAGCGCCAGTCGCCGTTGGGATTTTTGAAAAAGGTTTGATAGAAAACCGCCATGTCCGAGGAATAAAGGATGCCGCCTTTGTCCGGCAGCCAGCCCGCGAGGTTCTTGTCGTCGGGTGTGAGATACTGTTGGGTGAGATTATACGTCCAGCGGCTGTCACAGTCGCTGGTGGTGGCCAGAAAGGTTGCCACCGCCAGTCCCGCAGCCAACGCCAGGCGCTTGAATGAATCCGCTGCCAACCGCGCCTCCAGAAGCAACTGCAAGTCGCACGTGATTAAAACCATCAACGCCGGCCAGCCCCAATCTGCCGCGAAACGCACGGCCTTGAAACCAAGCACCCAGGCAAGCGCAGCGAGCCAGAACGCCGGGTTGGTGGTCAGGGGTCGCGCTTTCAATCCGGCCAGTTGACGCAAAATAAGCAGTCCCCCCAGCAGGATCAGCCCGAAAACGTCGCCGGCTGACGACCGGAATTCGGTGACCATGGTGCGTTGCGTCAGGTGCATTCCAAAAGCGCGATAGGCCATGACGACAGCCTGATACAAGGATTCAACCGGGTGCCCGGTAAAAGAAGCGCCCAGAAATACTCCCGCGATCCATCCCGCCATCAAGGCCAACCCCCAGCGAAATTGCCCGGCCAGGAAGAAGGCTGCCACCGGGAGCGCCCAGAGATACCAGACACCGTGCACGAACGAACAAATCGCAATCAACACAGCCATCCACACCGCCGTCCACCATTTCGGGGGCATTGAACCCCGGGCCTGCCAGACAAAAAGAATGACCAGGAGTCCGGCAATCGTCAGCAGAAACGGACGGCCGAGCATGAGTCGCCCCAAAACTCCGGAAGTGAGGACCGTGGCGGTCAACGCCATCAACCACGCTTCCGGCCGCCTTAACCAGGGCAGCGCCGACCAACCCACCAGCGTGAACAGCGCCACGACGGCAAACACGACCAGCCCTTCGGTGCCGCAGTGGCTCCCGAGGTAAATCTGCCGCAGCAGGAAATGCCAGCCGTAGTTGTGATCAATCTGGAAGGCGGGACCAAGCACCAGAATTTCCGGCCACGGTTTGCCGCTCACGGCCTTCGCCGCGTGCCGCAGGGCGTCGTCCGGCGGCAGATAGCCGTAGCTGATGATTTTCAAAGGAATGGCCAGAATGACCAGAATGACGATGACCCAGACCGCCAGCGGAACGTAACGCCGCAGCGCGTTCAAGCGTGTCGCAGAAAAGTTGTTCTGGCCGTTTGCCATGGGGCATCAAGCGGAAAATTTTACCGGGGCGCCCTGACCGGGATAGTCGGCACCGGCGGCGGCGCATTGGTGCGCGGCAAGCGCCCGATCCAGATGCCGCTGACGCCGTAATTCCATTCGAGTTGCGGGATGTTGGGCGGGCTGCTGCCTCCGCCGCGAATGACCAGCCGGTCGGCCGGCCGCATTTTTTCCACCCACGGCGCGTAGGCTTTGGCATCGCCGTAATTCCACAATATTTTGTGGTACACCTCGAAATCCTCCTTCGGCATCCACGTCGGCTCGAAGCCAAGCATGTAACGCCAGTCGCCCTTGGGATTTTTGAAAAAGGTCTGGAAAAACAAAGTCACGTCTGCCGAGTAAAATATGCCGCCTTTGTCCGGCATCCAGCCTTTGAGGTCGGGATTGTCGGCGGTCAGGTATTGACTCACGAGCGTTGCGGACCAGCGGCTGTTGAGATCGCTGGTCAAACACAGAAACGCCGCAGCCCCCAGCCCGCACACCAGCCCCAGCCGTTTGAAAGAATCCGCGGCAAAACGCGCCTGCAGAAGCAACTGCAGATCGCACGTCATCAAAACCATCAATGCCGGCCAGCCCCAATCCTCCCAGAAACGCGAGATTCTGAAGGCGAGCACCCAGCAGAAACATACCAGCCAGAATGCCGGGGTCGCGGTCAACGGTCGCGCATTTAATTTCGCCAGTTGGCGCAAAATCAGCAGCCCGCCGAGAATAATCAACGCCAGCACGTCGCCACCAAACGGTTGCAATTCCGACGCCATCGTGCGTGTGGTCGGGTGCATCCCGCCAGCCAGCAGCGCCAGTTTTACCGCCTGCGCCGGATAAGCCACGAGATGTCCCGTAAGCGCCGAGCCGAGCAAAACCCCCGCCACCCAGCCCGCCGTCAGCGCCGACCCCCAGCGAAACTGTCCGGCGAAGAAAAACGCGGCGATGAGCAACACCCACAAATACCAGGCCCCATGCACAAATGTCGAAAGGGCGAACAAACCGGTCATCAACAAAATCATGGGCCATTTCGGCGACGATGAACTGTGCATTTGCCAAAGCAACAACGTCATCAAAACCGACAACGTCACCAGGAAAGGCCGTCCGAGCGTGAATCGCTGCGGGAGGTCTGAAACAATCATCGCTGCTGTCAGCGTGATCAGCCACGCCTCCGGCCGCTTGAGCCAGGGCAGCACCGACCAGCCGGCGAGAACGAAAAGCGCCACCACGGAAAAAATCACCAGCGCCTCGGCATCCCAGTTTTCCCACTGATGAATTTTTTCCAGCAGCAGGTTCCAGCCGAACTCGTGATCAATCCGGTAAGCGTGGTTGAGCACGAGGATTTCCGACCACGGCTTGCCGCTCACTGCCTTCGCCGCGTGCCGCAACGCGTCGTCGCCCGGCAGGTAGCCGTAGCTGATGATTTTCAAGGGGATGGCCAGAATGACGAGAATGACAACCACCCAGACCGCCAACGGAACGTAACGCCGCAGCGCATCGAGTGGCGAGAGCTGGTCATTGCCGTTGTCGTCGGTCATGTTGGCGCGGCGCAATTTCGCCAATCAAAACACCGCCGGCACGCCTTCGTCAAGTATTCGCAACTTTTGCGTGAGATTTTCCCGCGCGGCAATTTCGCGCAACCAGCGCGGCGGCTCGTCCAATTCCTCGAACGACAATTTAAAAGTCCCGTAATGCATCGGCACCAGCCACCGCGCCCGCAAATCCCGGAATGCCCGCACCGCTTCGTCCGGGCCCATGTGCACACGGCGGAACGATTCCGGGTGATACGCCCCGATGGGCAACAGCGCGATTTCCGGGTAAAGATGCCGCCCGATGTCCTTGAAGCCGTCAAAATACGCGCTGTCGCCGGCGTGATAGATTGTCCGGCCTTGATGCTCCAAAACGAACCCGCCGTAACCGCGGTGCTGATCGTGCAACGTGCGCGCGCCCCAATGCCGGCTCGGCGTGAATGTGACCTTCCAATTGCGTTGCCAGAAGCTTTCCCACCAGTCCAGCTCGATAATCCGCGCAAAGCCGAGGTTCTGGGCCAGATCGCCGACGCCCCGCGGCATGATGCCGATTTTCGGATACGGCAGGCGGCGCAACGTCGGCTTGTGGAAATGATCGAAGTGCGCGTGCGTCAGCAGCACCAGGTCAATCGGCGGCAAATCCCGGATTTTCATGCCGGCGCGCCGGATGCGTTTCAGCAAAAACAGCCAGTTCGCAAAGTTCGGGTCAATCAGCACGTTCAAGTCCGTGAATTGGATTAAAAATGACGCGTGGCCAATCCACGTCACGGCGACCTGGCCGCGTTTGAGCTTGGGAAAAACCGGATGCCGCGGCTGACCCGTGCGCCGCGTCAGCAGTGCTTTCCAGACCAGTTCGCGAAAAAACGTGCGCGGGTTGAAATGCTTCGACGGCGTCAAATCCTTGAACGAACGCGGCAACCGCCGCCGTGGCAACGGGGGATCTGGTAACAACAACTTCGTCATCCGGCCTTCACTTTACCAAAGGATGCGCCGTGAACAAATTTGAAAATCCGCGGTGACCCGGAGCGCGGGCGGCTCGCCCGCGAGTTTCCAGCTCAGGCTTGCGCAGACGAGCCGTCCGTGCTCCGTTTATCCGCGACAACCTCTATGACCGCCGTTAAATTCCCCGCGTGAAGAACACCGTGAAACAACTCGACACATTCCTCTGCAAAAAACCTAAGCTCGGCCGGGGCATTTACATCGCCAGGACTGCTGTCGTGCTCGGTGACGTGACGCTCGGCGCGCATTCCAGCGTGTGGTACGGCGCGGTGTTGCGCGGCGACATCAACCGCATTGTTGTTGGTCACCACTCGAATATCCAGGACAACGCCGTGTTGCATCTCGCGGACGATTTTCCGTGCATCGTCGGCAACTGGACCACCGTCGGTCACGGCGCGATTGTCCACGCCTGCAAGGTCGGCGACGAAGTGCTGGTGGGAATGGGTGCGGTGATTTTGGACGGCGCGGTCATCGGCAAACAGACAATCATCGGTGCGAAGGCGCTGGTGAAACAGGGCATGAAAATCCCGCCTGGCTCGCTGGTGTTGGGCGCGCCGGCGAAAATCGTCCGCAAACTCACGCCCAAGGAACGCGCCGGGCTGAAATGGTGGGCAGAAAAATACGTGGACAACACGGTTTATTGCCTGAAGCACGGAATCAATATCGGTGCGCCGATGATTTGATTACCATTGCACACGCCACTGTTGTAATGACGCCATTTTCTTGGTTGGAGATTGAAAGTGTTCGCGAACTTTCTTAGGAAATTTTACCAGCTTATCGAGTTCTGGAAAAATTTCTGGAGTTATAACAAGCCGAGACGAATGGAAATGGAATCCATTTTTAAGTTTGACACGGCGCTTTTTTCTGCTGCCAAAATAGAAATTCTTCCAAATCAAATCCTTTCTTGCTTCTGATTTGCTGGTCAAGATTTGTTCCAACAATCCGTATGGAACGCGAATGCGATTCCAGTTTCTGTTCTCTAGGCATTTTTTGATTTCTTGAAAATGGTCACGAGAATTCCATTTTATCCCATTTCCCACTTCATCATCATCAAGAGCCACGCAGCGAACTCGCAAATGCCAGACGAGTTCGTCTAGCAATAGGATTTCTTGGCCATGAATCAACAAGTTCTTCTCAAAATATCTATTCGGACCTTGTTCATTCAGTATTTGAACAAACTTTTCCAACTCGGCTCGGAGCTGTAAATCAACAGCCGCAAGCTTTTTCGCTTCGCCAAGCGCTATGGTAAGGTCATGGTCAATTCCCTTGGTGGGCTTTCTGCTGAAAAGCAAAATTCCTTTCAGATATTTCTCAATGGATTGTAGAGCCATCCAAAAGAATTGATGCCACAATTCACATCTCCAACAAACACGAGCCGCGAGATAATCAGCATCCGCAACATCTCGAAACGAACGCTCAATGAAGTAATCTACTTTTTGCTTTGTGGTTTGACTCACGTGTTTCCGGTTGGCGCGATTTACCTCCGCAACATGCCCGGCAAGCCCCCGCCCATGCAGGCCATCATTTTCTGGAACCTGCCTGTCGGCCTCAAAGTTTTTCCGTAGGCGTGAAGGGCAGGCCACGTTCGCCGTTGAAGAGTTTTTTCAGCCGCCGGTCGCTGGAACCGCGCTTGCGCCGGATGACGCCGGGCGCGACAAGCTGGCTGCTTTCGCGACGGAACCGCCGCCCTTTCAACCAATCTTCCCAACTGATCGGGCCTTCAATGGGAATCGGAATGCAAGGGGCTTTCGATTTTGAGTTCATCGGCGACTTCTTTGATGAGTTCTTCACACTCCCGCAAATTACGATATTCCGACCGATTGGCAAGCCTTCGCACTTCGTTCCAATCCACGACAATTCCACCGCGCAGGATGACGGCAATGAAACTCTTCGCGCATTTCCGCGCGGTCTCGCTTTTTTCGGGATAAAATGAAACCAACACACGCTCGACGAGCAAATCTTCCGGTTTCATCAGGCTGACCTCGCCGTAAGGCCCTTGAATGCGGCGATACGGCGTGCGCGCAAAACTTTCCGCCGCACCGAGCACGTCCACAAACATGCCGGCCACTTCCCAATTCCGCGGGCCGCCTTTCGCGCCGAGCAAGCCCATGACTTCCTGTCGCTCGCGGAGCGGCAAGGCCGCCTGGTTGGTGTAGCACAGGTCGAGATCGCCGGAGGTGTATGCGCCGTCCGTCAAAATCTCAATCGCCGAACCACCCACCACGACCAGTTCCACGCCGCGCTCCGCCCAAAGCGCGGTGCACAACGACGCCATTTTCAAACTTTTGAGAGTCGGATCTCGTTCAGCGGTAATATCGGCCAACGCGGATTTGATTTTGTTTGGGTCCATTGTTCTGTTTGGTTCTGCCGCAAACCCGGAATAAAATTTATCTTCGCAACATTCCCGGCAGGCCGCCGCCCATTTTGGCCATCATGCGCTGGAACTTGCCCATTTTCTTCATCATTTGCTGCATCTGGCCGAATTTGTTCAGCATCGTGTTCAATTCGGTCACGCTCACGCCGCTGCCCTTGGCGATGCGAATGCGGCGTTTGGCGTTCAGCAGGGCCGGGTTTCTGCGCTCCTGAAGCGTCATTGCACAAATCATCCCTTCCATGTGCTTGAATTCCTTTTCCTGCTTCGACAAATCGCCCTGCTTTTTCAACATCTCCGTCCCACCGGGCAGCATCCCGACAACGCTTTCGAGCGAACCGAGTTTTTTCATCCCACGCAACTGCTCCAGAAAATCCTCCAGCGTGAACTGGCCTTTGCGCATCTTTTCTTCCAGGCGCTTTGCTTCGTCCAGATCCACCGCTTCGGCGGCCTTCTCGACGAGGCTGACGACGTCGCCCATGCCGAGAATCCGCGAGGCCATGCGCTCAGGGTGAAACGGCTCGAACTCGTCCAACGTTTCGCCCACGCCGGCAAACTTGATGGGCTTGCCGGTGACGGCCTTCAGGCTCAACGCCGCGCCGCCACGCGCGTCGCCGTCGAGCTTCGTCAGAATCGAACCAGTGATGTGCAGCGCCTGATCGAAATGCGTGGCCACGTTCACGGCTTCCTGGCCGGTGGCGGCGTCGAGCACGAGCAGAATTTCCTGCGGCTTCACGAGGTCGCGCAGGCGGACCAGTTCCTGCACCAGCGGCTCGTCAATTTGCAAACGGCCGGCAGTGTCGAAAATGAGAACGTTGCGGTTGTTCGTTCGCGCATAATCCAAGGCTTCGCGGGCGATTTGGAGAACAGCGTCTTGCCCCTCACCCGACCTGCGGCCACCCTCTCCTCCACCGGGGGAGAGGGCAGGGCGAGGGGGCCTTTTCACAAACACCGGGATGTCCAGTTGTTTGCCAAGCGTCTCCAATTGGTCCATCGCCGCCGGACGATAAACGTCCGCGGCCACCAGCAACGGCTGGCGGCCTTGCTTCTGGAGCAGCCGCGCGAGCTTGCCGCTGGAAGTGGTCTTGCCCGAACCGTGCAGACCAACCATCAGGATACAATTTGGATTACCGCTGAGGCTCAGCGCGGCATTTTGCGACCCGAGCAGGTCCACGAGTTCGTCGTGGATGATTTTGATGATTTGCTGGCCGGGCTGGATACTCTGGACGACTTCGGCGCCGATGGATTTCGTTTTGACGCGCTCAATGAAATCGCGCGCCACTTTGAAATTCACGTCGGCCTCCAGCAGCGCCATGCGGACTTCGCGCAAGGCATCGGCCACGTTGGCCTCGGAAATTTTTCCAAGCCCGCGCAGGTTGCGGAACGCGTTCTGGAGCTTGCCGCTTAACGAATCGAACATTGCATCAAACTAGCAGGCGCGCGCGGATTGACAAGCGCGTCACGGCATGGCTTACTAGGCAACTCACGCACTGGTAGGGCGGCGCTGCTGCGCCGCCGCATCAGAAGGCCGCGCGGCAGCACGGCCCTACCATTTTGGCTGGTGGGATACTCAAGCGGCCAACGAGGGCAGACTGTAAATCTGCTGGCTTACGCCTACGAAGGTTCGAATCCTTCTCCCACCACCATTTTTCGCTCGCGAAAAATGCCGCGCCGGAACGAAGCGAAGGCGGGCTAACTTTCCGGTTTGGCCAGATTCCTAAAAAAAAACTCCCGCCGTTCGTTGAACCGCGGGAGTTTTCAGAGTTTTGATTTTGCTTAACTGACGCTCACGTCAATTTGTTTCGGCTTGGCTTCCTCGGCTTTGGGCAGTGTAATGGTCAGGATGCCATCCTTGTAGGCGGCTTTGACCTTGTCCGCCGCGACTGCCGTCGGCAGCGTGAGCGCGCGTGAGAATTTCCCGTAATAACGCTCCTGCCGGTGCACTTCGGTGCCCTCGCTGACCTTTTCCTCCTTCCGTTCGCCGGAAACACTCAGCACTCCGTCCTGCAGGGAGACCTGGATATCTTCACGTTTGAAACCAGGCAATTCCACCCGGACGGTGAAATTGTCCTTGTTCTCGTGCGCGTCGAGCGCGGGCAGCCAGCCCGTCAATGACGAGTCGAACAAACTATCCAGTTCGTCCCGCAAACTCGACAGTCGCCCGAACGCCGGCCAAACCAGATCAGGTCTTTGATATCGTATCAGATTCATAATTGTCATTTCGTTAGTTGTACCAATACACAACCAGCGCAGATTATGCCAAAACGTGAGTTACAACGCATCATTTTGATTTGTAGTAACTTAGCATGTTGTGAGCGCCTTGAATGTTGTTGACTGTAGCGCCTATATGGCACACTTCATGAGCTTAACGACGTATGTCGTGTGTCAAAACGACATGCTAAATTTTAAGTTGACGCTTTCAATGGGTTCCAAGCAGTTTACGTTGGAGCCTTTCAAGAATTCGTCGATTTGTGCTTAGTCAAACGCGTGGCCGGCGCAGCAGAGCACGTCTTTGATCTTATGGCGGACAAGTTCTTTTACATTTGCGCGGGCCGGGCCGAGATATTTGCGTGGATCAAATTCCTTCGGATTTTCAAACAAGGCCTTGCGAATGGCCGCGGTCATGGCCAGGCGCAGATCCGTGTCAATGTTCACCTTCGTACAGCCCGTTCGGCGTGCCACCTCGATGTCTGCCTCCGGCACGCCGGCAGTGTCCATCCCCAGCTTACCGCCATATTTGTTGATTTCCTCGGCCAACTCCTTCGGCACGCTTGAAGCGCCATGCAGCACCAGTGGATAGTCGCCCATGCCGGCATCCAGGAGGGCTTGCTTGATGAGTTTGAGTCGTTCGAGATCGAGATGTTGTTCACCCTTGAATTTGTAGGCGCCGTGTGAGTTGCCGATGGCGACGGCCAGGGAATCGCAACCGGATTCCTTGACGAATCTGACGGCGTCTTCCGGCACGGTGTAATGACCACTGACGGAATGCGCGCCGCCTTCCTCGCCTTCGTCGAACTGGGCGCCGACGAGATGCCCGAGTTCGGATTCCACCACGCAATTGTGTTTGTGGGCGTATTCCGCGACCTTTTTGGTAATTTCGACGTTTTTCTCAAACGGCTCGTGACTGGCGTCAATCATCACACTGGTGAACCCCTCGTCAATACAATCCTTGCACAGTTCGAACGTGTCGCCGTGGTCGAGATGCACCGCAATCGGGATGGTCGAGAGGCCGACGGCCGCCTCGATGAGCTTCTTGAGATAAACCGGGTTGGCGTACTGACGCGCGCCTTTGGAAATCTGGAGCATCACCGGGGCCTTTTCCTCTTCGCACGCCTCGACGATGGCTTGGAGCAGTTCCATATTGTTGACGTTGAACGCACCGAGGGCGTATTTGCCCTTCAACGCCTTCGCGAAAAGTTCTCTGGTGTGTGTCAGTGGCATAAGCTTTCGATGTTGTTCGTTGTTGAATCCAATTCGGATTTTCCTGACAGCGGGCTATCATAGTCCAATTCGCTTAAAAGGAAATAAAAAACACAACTGCCCGCGGCGCCTCGTTGGACATTTTTGGGATAAATTACTTTGCACCCGGACGACTTTAGACAAAAAATCCCGTGTGCCTGTGCGCTTCCTTCTCGGCCCCGCCGGCAGCGGCAAGACGTTCCGCTGCCTGGCCGAAATCCGCGACGCCTTGCGCGTAAAGCCTGAAGGCCCGCCGCTGATTTTACTGGCGCCCAAACAGTCCACGTTCCAGCTCGAACGGCAGTTGCTCGCCGATGCCCCGGGAACGAGGCTTGATGGTTACACGCGACTTCACATTTTCTCATTCGAGCGGCTTGCCCGGTTCGTGTTCGAAGCGTTGCAGGTCGTGCCGCCGCAACGGCTCGCCGAGGAAGGCCGCGTGATGGTTTTGCGCGCCCTGTTGATGCTGCACGAAAACGCGTTGCAGTTGTTCCGCCAAAGCGCCCACCGGCCGGGTTTCGCGGAGCAACTCGGCCGGTTGCTTGGCGAACTGCAACAACACCAATTCACCCCGGCCAGACTCCGTGCTCTCGCTTCCCGGCTGGCCGACCGCCGTGAATTGCAGGATAAACTCCACGACCTTGCGCTGCTCCTCGAAGCTTATGCGCACTGGCTCGCTGAACACGAACTGCAGGATGCGAATTGCCTCCTTGAGGCGGCAACAGAAAGTCTCAGGCCCAACGCCCAAAGTCCAAAGTTGGCCGGCGGCTCAAGCGCCCTGCCATCTTCCATCCTCCATCCTCCAGCTTCGCTGCAAATTTCTGCGCTGTGGCTCGACGGTTTTGCGGAAATGACGCCGCAGGAATTGGATTTGCTGGCTGCCATCCTGCCGCATTGCGAGCACGCGACCCTGGCGTTCTGCCTCGAAAGCGGGCTTCGAACTGAAACGTCGTGGCCTTCCATCTGGTCGTCCGTTGGCAGGACCTTTCAGCAATGCCGGCAAAGGCTCGAAAATTTGCGGGAAGCGGAAATCGAAATTGAAATTCTCAATCGCGCTTCGGGAAAAAATCGCTTTGCGAATAATTCGGGACTTGCATGGCTCGAAGAAAAATGGTCGAAACCCGTCCCTGACGTCCGACGCCCGGCTTCCATCGGCCTGACCGTTTGCGCGAATCCCGAGGCTGAGGCTGTCTTTGCCGCGCGCGAAATTCTGAAATTCGTCCGTGCGGGTGCGCGGTTCCGTGACTGTGCCGTGCTCGTGCGGAACCTCGATGATTATCACAAACCGCTGGTGCGCGTTTTCCGTCGCTATGGCGTTCCGTTCTTCCTGGATCGCCGCGAATCCGTCGCCCATCATCCGCTGGCCGAACTCACCCGCAGCGCGTTGCGCACGGTCGCTTTCGATTGGCCGCACGAAGACTGGTTTGCTGCGCTCAAGGCCGGCTTTTCCGGGGTGGATGAAACCGAAATTGACCGGCTCGAAAACGCCGCGCTCGAATTCGGCTGGCGCGGCGCAAAATGGCGCGAGCCATGGCCGGCCGGTGACGCTGCCTTTGAACGTCTGCGCAAAAAAATCCTCCCGCCATTTGACCATCTCGCCGGGCGGCTCGCGCGACACAACAACCAGCCGTCCGGCGCGCAATTGGCTGAAGCCCTGCGCGAGTTTTGGGACGCGCTCGACGTTGAACAAACATTGGAGCGTTGGGCCTTGGCCGGCCCGGGAAAATCGTCAGTCGTCAACCGCCAATCAGCAATCCACTCGACCGTTTGGGAACAAATGAACGTATGGCTCGACAACGTGGCGCTCGCCTTTTCACGTGAGGCGCTGCCTTTGCGGGATTGGCTGCCAATCGCGGAGGCGGGCCTGGCAAATCTGACTGTGGGCGTGATTCCCCCCGTGCTCGACGAGGTACTCATCGGCGCCATTGACCGCGCGCGCAATCCGGACTTGAAATTCACGCTGGTGCTCGGCGTGAACGAATCCGTGTTTCCCGCCGCACCCGTCACACTGCCGATTTTGACGGATACCGACCGCGATGCACTGGAACAAAGCGGCGTCACGCTTGGCCCGGATTTGCGCGAACGGCTGGCGCGCGAGCGCTACTACGGATACATCGCCTGCACCCGAGCCAGCGACAAACTCACCGTGACCTTTGCCCGTCATGATGCTGATGGCAAATCACTGAATCCATCGCTGTTCATCGCGCACCTGCAAAGAATCTTCCCGCTGCTCGGAATTGAGGAATTTCGCGCCGACGCGGACTGGCGCGAAGCGGAACACGCCGGGGAACTGGTCGTGCCGCTGATGAAACTAAATTCCCCTCACCTGGCCTACGGCCACCCTCTCCCCGCCGCGCGGGGAGAGGGCCGGGGCGAGGGGCGCGACAAAAGTTGGAACGATTTGCTTGTGTTGCCGACTGTAGCTGAATTAGCGAAGAGCTTAGGCGCGTTGCGCGAGCCGGACCCGGCAGAAAACCTGTCGCCGGCGCAGGCGGAAAAACTTTTTGGCCCCGTGTTGCGGACGTCGGTGAGCCGGCTCGAGGAATTTGCCCAATGCCCGTTCCGCTTTTTTGTCCGCAGCGGTTTGCGAGCCGGGGAGCGGAAGATTTTCGAACTCGACGCGCGGGAACGGGGCAGTTTCCAGCACGACGTGTTGAAAATTTTTCATGAACGATTGGCCGCCAAAGGCCGGCGCTGGCGCGATTTGACGCCGGCCGAGGCGCGGGAACGGATTCGCGCCATTGCTGTTGAGTTGACAGAAAATTTCCGCGGCGGATTGCTGCGGAACACGGGGCAGACGCGATTCGAGGCGCGGGCGATGACCGGGGCACTGGAGGATTTCATCGAGGTCGTGGTAACGTGGCTCCGGGAGCAGAATGAATTTGATCCGGCGGTGGCGGAACTGGAATTCGGCAGTGACGAGGCCCGCGCGCCGGCGTGGGAATTGGATTTGGGCAACGGCCACCGGCTCGCGCTGCAGGGAAGGATTGACCGGGTGGATTTGTGGCGCGAGCGGGGCCACGATACCGCACTGGCGTTGGTGATGGACTACAAATCCGGCAGCAAGAAGCTTGACGCGATATTGGTCGAGCACGGCGTGCAGTTGCAGTTGCCGGCGTATCTGAACGTGTTGCGGCAATGGGCGGACGCGCGCGCGGTATTGGGCGTGGCGCGCTTGATTCCGGCAGGTGTCTTTTACGTGAATTTGCGCGGCCAATACGAAAGCGGCGGCACGCGGGCCGAGGTGCTGAACGATGCCGGCGACGCGCGCAAACGCGCCTACCGCCACACGGGACGATTCGACGCCGGCGTCCTGCCGAAACTGGATCGCCTGGGCGCTGCAGACCAATTCAATTACCGGTTGAACAACGACGGCACGTTGCGCAAAGGCTCGGTCGAGGCGTTGCCGCATGCGGAGTTTGAAATGTTGCTGGACCACGTCGAAATGCAATTGCGCGAAATGGGCCGGGCGATTTTTTCCGGCGCGGCGAGAGTGGACCCGTATCGCAAGGCCGGCGAAACCCCATGCGATTATTGCGATTATCGCGCCGTTTGCCGGATTGATCCCTGGACGCACCGCTACCGTGTGCTGCGAGCGGCAAAGGACAACGCTCGCAATGACTCGATTTCAACTGGTGGTAACGCCGCTGCTGCGGCAGCACCGACGCCACTCATTTAAGCATCTCCTCAATTTCCATGACAATTCGCGGCAAATCCGATCCCGATTGGTCTCCGCTTGTCGAAAAATGGAAGGCTGAACAATTGCGTCTCCGTGAACAAATGATTGTCGCGCCCTTGGAGCCGTTACCGCGCTTTGTCGCCGGAGCCGATTGCGCGTTCTCGGCTGACAAACAAACCATCTTCGCGGTCGCCGTCGTTTATGACCGCGAAATGCAACGCATCCTGGAAGTCACCCGCGCGACACGACTGGCGGAATTTCCCTACGTGCCCGGTTTTCTCAGCTTCCGTGAAGGGCCGGCGGTGATGCAGGCCGTTCGTGCGTTGCGCCACGAATTCGGCGCGGTTCTTTTTGATGGACATGGCTTCGCGCACCCGCGGCGCTGCGGCATCGCGTCACATCTGGCGATTCAATTGGACCGACCCGGGGTCGGCGTCGCCAAAAGCCGGTTGCTGGGAACATTTGCAAAACTGGCCGTGAACGCCGGGGCCACCACGCCGCTGCTGGACGGCGAGGAACAAATCGGCATGGTGCTGCGGACGCAAAAAAGCATCCGTCCGATTTTTGTGAGCGTCGGTCATCGGGTGGATTTGGCGTCCGCGATCAAACTGGTTCTGGCCTGCTGCACGCGCTATCGCATCCCCGAACCCACGCGGCAGGCGGACATCGAAGTGGCGAAGTTGAAGCGCGCTAGTGATACTCCTGCAACGTCTTGACATCGTAGCCGCGCTGTTTGAGCGCGGCGATGCCGAGTGCGGCCGCCTTCGCGCCGCTCAACGTGGTCATGATCGGCGTGCCGGTGTAAACAGCGGTCGTGCGGATTTTGATTTCGTCGGCGCGGGGCGTCGCGCCGCTCGGCGTGTTGATGACGAGCTGGATGTCCTTGTTCTTGAGCAGGTCAATGGCGTTGGGCCGGCCTTCGGCCAGCTTGAAAATATGTTGCACTTTCAACCCGGCCTTTTCCAGAACGGCGGCCGTGCCGCTGGTGGCGACCAGCTCAAAACCCAGTTCGGCAAATTGTCTGGCCACCGCCGTGGCCTGCTTTTTGTGCGCGTCGCTCACGCTGATGAAAATTTTTCCGCTCAATGGCAAAGACGCACCGGCGGCGATTTGCGATTTTGCGTAAGCGATGCCGAGGTCAGCGTCCAGGCCCATGACTTCGCCGGTCGAGCGCATTTCGGGCGAGAGTAAAATGTCCTGCCCGCGAAAACGGTTGAACGGAAACACGGATTCCTTCACGGCCCAATACTTCGGCCGGATTTCTTTCGTGAAACCGAGTTCCTTGAGGGTCTTGCCGGCCATGACTTTGGCCGCCAGTTTCGCCAGCGGCACGCCGATGGCCTTGGACACAAACGGCACGGTGCGCGACGCGCGGGGATTCACTTCCAGGCAATAGACCGTTTTGCCTTTCACGGCATATTGCACGTTCATCAGGCCGATGACCTTCAACTCGCGCGCCATCGCGTGCGTGTAATCGCGGATGGTTTCAATAACCTTTTTGGCAAGCGTGTGCGGCGGCAGCACCATCGCCGCGTCACCGGAATGGACGCCGGCAAATTCGATGTGCTCCAGGATGCCGCCGATGACAATGTGGCCTGCTTCGGGATTCGGAGTTTCAAAATGTCCAACGTCCGCGATGCAATCCACGTCCACCTCGGTGGCGTCCTCCAGAAATTTATCCACCAGCACCGGGCGTTCCGGCGAAGCTTCGACGGCGAACCGCATGTAATGGTGAAGTTCGGCGTCGGAATAAACGATTTGCATCGCGCGCCCGCCCAACACGAAGGACGGACGCACCAAAATCGGGTAACCGAGTTTCTGCGCCACCCCCAGCGCTTCCGTTTCGTCCGTGGCCAGGCCGTTGGGTGGCTGCGGAATACCGAGTTTATCGAGCATCGCGGCGAAGAGCTTGCGGTCCTCGGCGATTTCGATGCTTTGCGGCGAGGTGCCGATGATATTGACGCCGTTTTGCTGGAGGCCGAGCGCGAGATTAAGCGGGGTCTGGCCGCCAAATTGCGCGATGGCGCCCCAGCATTGTTCGCGTTCGTAAATGTTCAGCACGTCTTCGAGCGTGAGCGGCTCGAAAAAAAGCTGGTCGCTCGTGTCGTAATCAGTGGAAACAGTTTCGGGATTGGAATTGACCATGATGGTCTCGAAGCCATCTTCCTTGAGTGCGAAGGCGGCGTGGACACAGCAGTAATCGAACTCGATTCCCTGGCCGATGCGGTTCGGTCCGCCGCCGAGAATCATCACCTTTTTCTTCGGCGTTTGCCTGACCTCGTCGTCGCCACGGTCGTAAGTTGAATAATAATACGGCGTGTAAGCCTCGAATTCGGCGGCACAGGTGTCCACGAGCCGGTAGCTGGGTGCAAGCCCGAGCTTCTTCCGAAGCGTGCGGATTTCATCCTCGGTGGCCCCGGTCAAATGAGCAATCTGCCGGTCGGAGAAACCCAGCCCTTTTGCTTTGGCCAACAATTCAGGATTCAGTGGCGGCATTTTGCCGGAACAGTAAGCCGCAAAGCCTCCATCCTGTCCAGTGCGATTGCCCAAATCGGCTTGCTGCCTGAACCGGTTTACGTTACGAAAACGGCGATGAAACAATTCGGGCGCGCGCTGCTCGGGCTGGTATGGTTCACGCCCCTCCTCGCCTCGGCGCAAATTGATCCCGTCCGGCGCGATCTGATTCAGATTGGCTACAATGCCGCGTTCGAAGGCCATGCCCCACTGGCCGCTTACGCCTATTATTACCATAACCAGCCGGATTTTCTGGAAACGAATCTCACCCTCCGGCTGGCGGTCGCGCCGGTCTATCTCGATTCGGAGCTCGGGTTCGTGGGTGGACTGGGGCCGAACACGGATTTTGCCGTTGGGCTGGCCGGTGGCGGGTACGCCGACAGCTATGATGAAATCCGCGGTGGCACGTTTTATCCGACTGAATCCTTCGACGGTCACTCCGCAGAGGTGTCGGCGAGCATTTATCATTTGATTAATCCCGGCGCGGAGATTCCGCTGAATTTTGTCCTGCGCGGCATAGCGCACTATTCATTTTTTGCCGCCGACGACAGTACCGCGCCCACGTTCCGCGTGCCGGCTGACCACGGGACGTTCAGTGTGCGTACCGGATTGCGCTGGGGCGGCGTTGAGCCGATACTGTTTCCGCCGCTGGCGATGGAATTGTCCGTGTGGTATGAAGGCCAATTCCGGACCGACTCCGGCACGTACGGCTACAACGGTGATCGTTCATTCGAGCAGCAATCACATTTATTTTGGGCCGAAGCGGCGTTGTCTTACACACTGCCCAAAAGCCAGCAGAATTTTTATGTGCGCCTGACCGCCGGTACGAGTGTGGACGCCGACCGTTTCAGCGCCTATCGCCTCGGCGGATTTTTGCCGTTGATTGCGGAGTATCCCTTGTCGCTGCCTGGCTATTTTTATCAGGAAATCAGTGCGCGCCAGTTTGTGCTTCTCAATGCCAATTACCTGTTGCCGCTTGACGCCCAAAAACACTGGAACCTTGACGTCAACATCGCCAGCGCTTTCGTAGATTATCTGCCGGGCCTTGAGCAGCCCGGCAACTGGCTCAATGGCGTGGGTGGCGGCATTATGTATCGCTCGCCCTCCGACCGGTGGAAAATCCTGGCCGGCTACGGTTACGGGGTGGACGCCATTCGCTCGCACGGGCGCGGCGCCAACAGCCTCGGGATTTTTGTGCAATTGGACCTCGGGCGCCAGCGTGGCCCGGCCTTCAATCCGGCGCATCCCGGTCTCTGGCGCGGATGGCAATGGCTCTTCGGCAGTTAAACTCGAAAACTGGAGTCTGGGGGGCGAGACACGTTGCGCCGCGGGAACTTCGTTTCGGGTTTGAAATCGCTTGCGCGTGGGTGCGCCGGTTGGTTTATTATGCGGGCGGGGTGCGCATATGGTGGAATTGGCAGACACGCTACTTTGAGGTGGTAGTGGGGCAACCCGTGCAGGTTCAAGTCCTGCTATGCGCACCACTTTTTCAAGTGAAAATGACGTTTTTAATGTTCCTGACACAGTTCTGACACAGAATAACCTCGAATCCGGTGACGCGGACATGGCGAAGTGGCCTAAGCGGGTCAAGCACCGAAACAAGGTGTTGGCCAAGATTTACCGGCCCTGCCGTGGCCGGGAATCCTACCGTGTGACATGGTATGCGGCTGGGAAGCGTCAGATGAAGTCCTTCCCGACCTACGCCGGCCAGGGCGGAGCGAAGGAATTCTCCGATGCACTGGTCAAGGAACTGGCGAAGAATTCCCAAGCCGTCATGCTTACGCCGGCCCAAGCAACCGACGCGCTCGCTGCCCTTGAACGGCTCGGAACGTTCTACCAAACCACTGGGCGCAAAGTTTCCCTGCTGGCGGCCGTCTCCGAGTATTGCGAGTCGTCAGCCAAGCTACCTCCGCAAACCCGGCTGTCGGAAGCCGTCGAGGGCTTTAACCGCGCCGTTGCGACGGTGAAACGGAAAGACCTCGCGGCGGCTATCGAGGAATTCATCGCCGCCGAAAAGCCCCGCACACAGTCCACTAATGGGGAGCGGGCGCAGCTATCGTCCAAATATCATTACAACCGCGCGATTCAGCTTCGCCGGTTCGCCGGTACGTTTGCGGGCTACGCAGTTTGCGATCTCGGCAAACACGACTTGGACAGCTTTTTCACGTCGAAACTTGTTTCCGCATTCTCGTCCAAAAGCCGCAATCATCATCGCGCCGCGCTCGCACAGTTTTTTTCGTGGTGCGTTCGTAAAGATTACCTGCCGGTCGGTCATCGTCTGAATGAGGCGGACACCATGCGACCGGAGCACGCAAACACGGCGGAAGTCGAGTTCTACACACGTCGAAGGAATTCCGCGCCTTGCTGGAAGCGGCAGACGATGCGCTCCGGCCCTTGATTGCCATTGGTGGGCTGGCTGGCCTTCGCACTGCCGAATTGCTCCGGCTTGATTGGGCTGACGTTTGGCGCGTGCGCGGCCATATCGAAGTCACGGCAGGCAAGTCGAAAACCCGCCAACGCCGCTTGGTGGAAATGCACGCTGCTCTTGCGGGTTGGCTCAATCCCTTCCGACAACGGAAGGCGGGCAAACTCTGGACCGGCCACGAAATCACATTCCAGCAGCATTTCGCCGCGCTCTGCCAAACAGCGAAAGTGACGCGCAAACCGAACGGATTGCGCCACGCCTTTTGCACCTACCATTTCGCTTTGCACGGCAACGAAAACCTCACCGCTCAACAAGCCGGAAACGCGCCCGCAATGATACACGCTTATTACAAAGGATTGGCCACCAAGAAAGAGGCGGAAGCTTGGTTCGCTGTAAAACCGGCCAAGAGGCAGCACGCCCGCTGCATGATGCGCGGATCGCTGTGGCTGTGGCCGCGAAAATCAAAATTCATTCCACTAACGAAACACGGCTCTTGTGGCCGACTGGCGACTCAAGACTCGACGCGATTCAGCAAGGCATCCAAGCGATCAAGGCTGGTGTCGCCTCGACGCAACGTAACGTAGCC
>Ga0335077_10002723_pt1 | contig 21173 bp, 12 predicted proteins | sample Lox_Sample_31_FD_207151 | JGI IMG/M metagenome (GOLD analysis project Ga0335077, IMG submission 207151) | Soil microbial communities from Loxahatchee National Wildlife Refuge, Florida, United States - Lox_Sample_3.1 | ecosystem: Environmental > Terrestrial > Soil > Wetlands | place: USA...
ACGAACGGCGCCCTCGAATCCGTACTCTCGCATCGTCCGCCGCATTTCGAGCTGTTCGACCATGTCCTGAGCCGCCTTTCCCTCACCCATCTTGTAGGTCTGCTTCCCCACTCCGGGCATTCGGTGCTGATAATAGACGATGCGCCGACAATATGCCCATTGCTTCAAGTCCGTGACGCGCAGTATCACTGGTCGTCCTCCGCCCCCAGTACCTTCAAGCGCGGTTTCTCGCGATCCTTCGCTTCCGCTTCGGCCTTCAGCTGATCGGCGTCGCGGCGATACTGATCCAGCACCCACATGTCTTTAAGGTCCTGTTCGCAAACTGGAATGATACGGACCCGCCCAGACTCGTTGCCCAGTTCGTTCCTCAATCTCAAGGCCAGTTCCTGGCGTCGATTCCGATTCATCTTACCGAAGAACGCGCTGAACTGAATCCTCTCCAGCCCGTAGTCCATGCAAGCATCCGCGATGCGCGTGCGTAGCCGGTCATTCTCAATGTCATAGATGAGCACTACCGACACTTCGGGGGCTCCCTTGCCTTGTTGCAGAGGCTTTAGCACCCCGGTATATCGATTTTTTCGCGCCACGGTTCACCACTTGAACGAATATGAACGGTAGGGTCGGAGTCCTCGCACAGCACTTGCCGCAAGCCGGGCCTGCATTTGGATAATGGAACGTACTTGATGTTGCTTGCCGCGGTGCTGCTCTGGGGCCACTAGGCGCAGCAACACGCGGGAAGCCACACTTTCCTTCGACGCCGCATCGAGCATGCCCTTCTGAAGCACCAGTTGGCCTCCCTTGTTGAGCCACGAGAGGATGGGCCGGTCGACGACGGGCTGCCGAAACTCCTCCATTAGATCCAGAACAAGCGACGGCTTGCCGCTGCGCTCTACATGAAGAAAGCCGGCGAACGGTTCAAGCCCGGCGTTCATGACTGCCCCCCATACGTGTGAGGTCAGGATGCCATAACCATAGTTGAGCGCGGCATTGACGGCATCTGTGGCACCCTGGTGGGACCGACCTGCAAAGCCAAGAGCATCTGGAAGCATGTTTCCGATCTGCTTCCAGTAGAGCCGCCCGCCCGTCCCCTCCAAACCCATGAGCCCAGGGCGGACTTCATCGGGCGTGATGCCCTCAACTGCAAGTGCGGAGCGTCGCAGCCGCCGGATAGCGACGGCGTTGCTTTCCAGTGCACTTCGCTTTTCTCCGTCGCGGCTCTTCGCGAAATAGCGGAGCAATTTTTCCTGATTGTGCAACTTGCCGGCAACGATCCAGCGGCATAGGTCGGCACCGCGATCGCTCTGACATGCGGTGAGTTGCGCGCGGCGTGTCTCGACGGTCGCTGTCAGCATCGGCGACGTTATCAACGCCAGCGGCTTTCCACTGGAATTCAGAAACGCGATCCGAATTCCGCGTTCGCACAGTTCCTCGATGAGATCCGACGAAAAGCTGATCCCTCGCGAAGCGATGAGGATCTCTTGCAACCGCATGAGTGGAACCTGCGCACAGACCGACTTCCCTTGCTTGACAACCACCCGCTCGCTCTTCTTTCCGATGAACAGCCCGAATCCGGAGACGAACAACTGCGATCCGTTCTCTGTGGCGAGCAGGATTACACTACCGTCGTCCGGGAGTACCACGTCGTCAACTGGTGGGAGGGGCAGCTCCAACTGTTCCGGTACGACATCAACCCCTCCGGTGATCAAGTTGTATTGGCCTTCCGAAGCCGGCGGCTTGCGGATCGGTTGCTCAAACAGAACACGGGCTGCTTCAGCCATTGCATCTACCTCTCGAAGGGCCAAACGAACAATCTCTGGACATCATGTGACCGACTCCAGTACACGCTCATACCAGGTAAAATGGCGAGACGCAGACCGTCGGCGGTAAGGTACGGCCGTGGCGTTGAGAACCCGCTGCTCCCCCAAACGGACTGTACCCGAGCCGTAAGTACTCACGCGCTCAAAGCCGTCGGCCGCCGCGCACAGGACATTTCCGAAATCGTCCAATGCTTGCGTCAAGGCGTAATGTGCCGTTTGCTCAAATGTTGCCTCGGGACGCGGCACGGTGAATCCGAAAGGCAGAGCCCCCTCTATTAGTTCAGAACCCATAAATTGCCAGAATCCGCCGCGCTTGCCGAGGCCATTGATATGAGCGAATAGCTGCTTAAGAACTGATTGGTCTGCATCGCTCAATCCGGTAGCCTCGATAGCCAAGAGTAGGTCGTCACCGCCGAAAAATGCGAACTCGCGGTAGACAATGGTGTTCCTGAATGGCCCTTCCAGGGGCTCTCGGCTCCAGTCGAGCACCTTTACAAACGTGTTGTTTACAATGCAGTGCTTCGGCGGGCGGACTCGGATCTCCCGACGTTTAAGACAGTCAAATACCTTGCGAGCCATGCCGAGCGCCACCTCGGCGGAGTAGCAGCGGAAGCAGGCATCCAGCAATGCCATTTTTACGGAATACGGCGTGGGAACCACGAGCGTTTTGCCACCTTTGCTCGTGGCATGCGTCATTCGAAGCGAAAACAGAGTGACCGGGCGGTAGGCTCCAATGAGCCACGCATCCGGATGCTTTCCGTCCACATCTTCAGATTTGGAGACCGAACGCTCCTTCGACATGCTCTTACGCAGCCTCTCGGCGCTCGATCTCAGCCACCTGCTCGGCGAACGATGCCAATCCCGCGAATCTGCGTACAACGATGTTGTTGGCCGCGGTGCTCAAACTGTTTAGCGCGGCAGCGATGCGGTCGAGCTCGGTTTCGTAGTCTTTGTTCAAGGCGCTCAACGCCGGAGCCGGCAGGCTGGAAGTAGAGGTTGTGATGACTCCTTCAAAATCCACGACGTGAGGATTCTGGGTGTTTCGGTGGGCCCCCGTCGGCTTTACGAACGCGCTGAGCACACCCCGAAGCAGAGCCGAGACCCTTCGTCTCCGCGCCGGCTCGTCGATATCGTATGCAAGAGTGATATCGTTGCGGCCCACCTTATAAAGATCGAGGTTGACGACCACGGCGTACTGTCCTGACGAGGCTGGACGATGGAAAATATTTTGGCCGAGGTTTTCGCCCTGCCCGGATCCTCCCCCTCGCCCTTCCGGGACGTATTTAGCGTGGAAATACGAGTCGGTAGTCACTGCGCCCGGGCGTCCCACTATCCAACCAATCTCGAAGCAGGATTTCCGGGCAATAGAACGATCCTTGCCTATCTTTCCAGTGATCAGAATCCCCGCGCAGTCATCGATCGTGCAGCGTCTCAGGACGCCGCCGAGGATGACGCTGTCCAGCGTCTCTTTGTCCCAATCCGCTGTGTTCATAAACTCCTGATCGGCGCAGATTCGATTGGCGTTGAATACGGCGCATCCGGTGCACAGGGGCAATCCTGCGGTTCGGGATTCGTTGAGCAGATGCTCGACGACTATGTGCTTAAACATATCGCCGGAAATGGCGTTTACACTGTGCTTGCGACCCTCTTGATCGATAATATCCACCATGCGAGTCATCATGGTGTTTCCCTCTGCTCCCTCGTTATTGAGGGCGTGTAGCTCCAGGGTGATGAGTCCGGATATACTCAACGACTGATACACAGATTCCTCCTCTATGCTTGCGATGCGATTTCTTCTGGTTGACCCGCTTCCACCTTCGGCGCACGTGCGTATCCATAGGCAAGCAGGAGCGCCCCGACAACTTCAGAAGGTCCCCTCTGAATGAGGCGGATCAACGAATCGAGTTCTTCCGTCGTTACCGAATGCCCTTTACCCTTAAGCCGATTCGCTGTCTCCCAGTTATAGGCCTGAACGAATTCGGCGACCTCGGCGGCAAACGGTTCGGAGCCAGCCTTCATCTTTTGCTTCCACTTCTGCGCGATCCCAAATCGAACCTCGCGATTGAGGTTGGACACGCTGAGCGCATAGATGGTCGCGTTCCGCAGGGCGCGGGCCACGCTTTGGAATCCAGCGTCCTCAATAATCTCTGTCATGTGAAATCCCTCCTCGTAAGCGCCGGTCAGAAGCCTCGACAAGTTTTCTGTACCGAAAGGTCGAGCCCACTCCTTACGGCTCAAACGGTGCATCAGGTGTAGGGCGAACCGATAATGGAATTCAAGCAGATCGGCGAGCTCACCCGAGAGCAGCCACTCGCGATATAGCTGGAGCACATGCCCGTCGTCTGAATTCTTGTCTTGCAGCGAGTTGAGACAGCCTCCCTTTGCGCTTACCTCATCGATTATGCTGATGTACGCCCGCCCGTCATCCGAGCTGTTGACCGAAAACCAATCGGGCAACGGAAGGAAGCAGTCGTTCATGAGCGCGGCCGCCTTTCCGAGCCTCTTGAAGTAAGCTTGGCGCAGCCCGGCTATCACGGCGCGCGGCTTCCGGCCGAGTAGCTTTATTGCCCGTGGGCCGTCCTGGACTGCGTCAGACCGCTGGATGAGGAGACGCGTGGACTGCAAGATCGCGTAAATGTCGAGACGGACACCGCCCCGCAGATTCAACGCCTGTAACTGGCTGCGAACACTTTCGATTTCGTCAACGGCGATATCTCCTGGTTCTATTACGAAGAGCTTGAAATCATCATTCGATTTGTACAGGAGCATCGCGGCCCACAAACCTCGTAGTTTCATCCACTCTGAGAAGGAGTCTACGAGCCGGTTCGGGATGGAACCGGCTGAACGGATTTCCGTCTTTCCGCCATGAACGCCTTTACCGGAGATTGGATTCAAAATCTGGGTGTTGGAAACTTCGGGAGTCGGTCCCAGGGGACCGGCGCTCAAGCGCAGCCGAAACATTGCCCAATTCAAAGCTTGCTGCGGCTGAGCCTCGACCCATTTCGCAAGAATCCTGTCTCCGTTCCACGTCTGGCGCATCGACGCGAGAATGGTTGCTACGTTCAACTCAGGCCGAGCTTCCGCCGCTGGCTCGATGTCCTGTGATTCGATTGCGGTTTTGGCTTTCCGCCCTTGCTTTCTGCTTGCATCACGTTTCTGTTTCTCGTCTTCGTAGTCGAGAAACGGAATCGTCGGGCGCCGGGGCTCTTCACTCTTTTCCCAGATGTATGGATACCCGACAGACAAAGCCGAAACTGGGCCGGCCTGATCACCTTCTGAATGAATCAGGAATTGCGAGCCGAGGTCTGCAATGCGAACCGAGGGAAACCCCAACTCCCGAGCCGTAGACGCGAGTCCGACGGCTTCCAGAGTCTCCGCGTAGGTTCCCGTCTTCTTATCGATCCACCAGTCCATAGCAGGCTCGAAGCGGCAGCGTCCCGTCTCGACGGGACCATCACATCTCCATCGACAATCAAGCTCAACAACATTGCAGGCCCGAAGTCAATATTTCCATTAGCTTACGAGGAATTCCTCATTGTAAGCCTTTGGGGAGTCCCTCAGGAGGAGGGTCCATTCTTATTGCCCCCAGTGGCCGCCTGATCGGCGAGCCGAAGGCGGCGCACCAGGAAGGCATAAAGAGGCCAGGCGCCGGCATCGGCGTCGAGTCCAAAGGTTAGAAGCACTTCCGGGAACTGATCCCTGCTCAACGGGTCGGTGCATTCCACGAGATCCATGCCGGTCCAACCGGTCGGAATTGCTTCCGCGACTATCCGTGCGGATCCAGGGGGGAGATGGAACATCGTACACTCGCGCGTGCGCGCTCCATGGTGGCGGGCGATCGCAGTGACGGCGCATCTCGCGGCCAGGCGTCCCCAGACCTCGCCGCCGGAAATGATTAGGCGGCTGGCGAGCGCATCGCACAGTGCGAAGGCTCCCTGTGTTGCGTGGGGCGGAAATCTGTACTGACGTTTGAGATGCCGGTCGACTTCGGACTGAAACCACGTGTGTGCGATAGGTACGTGATGGCGAACCGGAACGGTGTATCCCGCCTCGCGGGCCCGTGCGTCTTTCTGTTCTTGCCAGAGCCAGGCGGCCGTTTGCCATTCCACGGTCAGTTTGCCAGTGTCGTGAGTTGCGCACGAAATCTCCACCAAGTCTTCGATCCATTCTTTCGGCACGCGATAATGAGCCGCCAACCGTTCCACACCTCGCGCATGCGACGGCGCCATTGCCCGCGTCTGGACGGTGATCCGTCGACAGTGGTCCGCCCAGGATTCAAAACGGTAGTCGTAGTTTTGAGCCGGAGGTATCTCACTGAAGACAACAGGCGGTGGCGGACCACCTTCGCCCAATCTCAAACCGATCCGCGAATTGTATGAAGCGAAATCGGGGTGGATTGCAACCAGCCACTGCCCTCGCAATTGCTGTGCGGAGACAACCGGCCACTCAAGCGTGATTCCGGGGCGTTCGTCATTGTCTCTTTCGATTGCTCCTTTCGCTACCCACTGTCCAGGTGCCAGGTTCTGAAAGTGACGACCGAGGCTCATCAAAGAGAATCCGGACACGCTTAGCAACCGTGGCCAGGCGCGACGTTCGAAGAGGTTCTCAGGATTTTTCGCAATCAAGACCCCTACGGAATCGATGTCTCTTACCAGTTCGCTCAGCCTCCCGCGGTCGCCCTGGTCCATCGCGTTATGGACCGCGCCGCGGCGGGTTCGCAGGTTGTTGTACTGCCTCAATTCGCTCTCTTCTACATCGGCGTGAACCGTTTCTACCCACGCCCGTTCGTCTACGAAGTCCACTACTCGACCCTCCGCGGGCAAGGACTTGAGTGCGCTCCTTGTGGCGTCCACAATGTCCTTTTTGTCTTGATAGGGCCCAAGTCCGGCCACTTCATAGATGGTCACTTTACCGGTGGGGCGACGTTCATAACGCGCGGTGCGGCCAGCACGCTGGACGAGCGCGTTCATGGGCGCGAGTTCGGAGTGCAGTTGGTCTGCCGAAATGTCCATCCCGGCCTCGATCACTTGGGTGGTGACCAGGATCACGTTAGTCTCAGTGGCTGCGGGTCCGAAGTAGCGGGATAGCTGCTCTTCGACAGCCTTCCGGTCGTCGGGATAGAACCGCGAATGCATCAAGAGCAAGCGTGGTTGGTCCGGTTTGCCCTCGTAATGTCGCTCCAGATCGAGGAAAATGTCCTGTGCCCTTTGGACCGAATTGAGGAGAATAATCGTGCGGCCACCATTGTGCTCTGCGGCAATGGCACCGACCGCAATCCGCTCCTCGGACCAGCGCCATGTTCGGTGCTTTGTTCTCTGAGAGGGGAGGGCCCGGATCTCGGCATCAGCAACGACAACAGACGCGGCCCCCAGGCGTTCCGCCAACCACGAGATGGCCTTGTGGGAAGTCGTCGCCGTCATCAAGACGAACTGGCACATGCCGCGCAGACGATCAAGCATTTCGATGACCGTGCCAAGAGCGATGGAAGAGTCGAGCAGATGGATCTCGTCCAGGACGACCAGCGAGCCAATGAGCGCGCCTGCATTGATATTGCCAACCCGATCCGGGAGCGAGACCGGCAGGAAGACGTAGCTAGAAAGCAACTGGTCAATCGTTGTGAAGATGAGGTCGGAACGGAAGAACGCATCATCCTTCTGGCCTCCGATCTGAAGGCTGCAGTAGTGTGGTCCCCCCGGAAATTGGCGACTGTTCCCATCAGCGCTAACCTTGCCGAGAACGCCGGCCAACCTCTCGTAAACTGTGGTGTGCAGGCTTGACGCCAAAGAGCGAAGAGGTAGTGCATACAAGAGGCGGTCGGCTTGGCGATAGGACGTGCCAAGCGAATAGACGAATGGTGCGACTGCGGCCCAGGTCTTGCCGGCTCCAGTTGGAACGCGCAGGATGACCGAATCTCCAGCAAGGAGCCGCTCCTCCACCCGCTCCTGATATACATAAGGGTAGAATCCGGTGAGAGCTTTGAAGAAGTCGCGATAACTCACGCCAGCTCCGTGACATCGATCTCGCCTTTTCCCCAAACCGTCTGTCTTCCTACTCCAACCCATCTCCCTAGGCGCAGGTAAGCCATGAACTCGTCCAGCTCTCCTTGATACTCCACCTCGCCCACGAAACCACCCAATGGATGCCGTTGTCCCGACCGCGAGGAGAGCCGATCCGCGTCGGTCCGTTTCAACTCGCAATGGGTCAGCCTCACCGCCGCTGCTCGATCACCCATTGCGCGAAAATCGATGTCCAGAGGGCCGGCTCCATACAGTGTTCGTAACGTGCTGACGCGATCCCGCAACCGCCCGAACAAGATTCCGAACTCCGGTCGGTCCGCCAGCTTGTGCTCGCTCTTGAGTTCCGTGGGCGTCACAAATCGAACGCGTGCGCGGTCTACCGGGTTCTGGGGCTCGTGCAAGTCCACTCGAATGGGCGCGCCTAACGCGCCCAGTTGGAAGCGATCGCCGTCGAAAACTCGCTCTACGGTCGCGCCGGCTAAATCCAGTTGATCCACAGCGGCCAGTTCCGCGAGACCCCTTCCTGGTCCAACCCCACCCCGCGCTAGTTGAGCGAACGCTAGCACGAAATACTGCAGGGAAGGGTCGTTCGCATCAAAGATGTGCACGTCAAAGTGGAAATTCTCGCCGGCCACGATCGTGTGGCCGTCTAAGTGCGCGGCTCGGAACACAAAAGATCTTGGCCAGTCCGAGAAACCGCTGGGACCTTCGCCATGGGCTGCCTGGGGCTCGAATACGCTGGCATAGGGGCACGTGGTGCGGACTTCGCAGCTATTGGCATCACGGCAATCCGCCATGCACACGAGTTTGCGAAAAATGGTGCCGAATGCGCCTCGCACTATATTGCCCGATTTGTGAGGCGGAAAATAGAGCGTGCCCGCAGAACGAAACCGGAAGCGAAATCGGTAGAATTCGAACGTCAACGCGCCAGCATAGCACCGTTCTTGCCACTAAGCGGGCACCCATTTCCATCTTGCGAAACGGGCAATCGTAGGCAGCGTTTCCCGCTGCTCGGTTGACGTCCAGGAAGCGGACAAAGTGTCGAACGGACTTCATTGGCTGCCAACGCCGGCCGACGAGGGCGACGGTGTCAGACCGTTGCATTGCTTGCGGCCGATGTCGCCCGTCATTCCCCGGTAGCCGAGATCCCGAGCTCTCGCTTCAGGAGTTTGAAAATGGATTTGATAGAGGACCCACTCACTCCAGTCATCGAGGAGATTGCCGCCATTTTGGCCACCGGCTATCTTCGGCTGCGCATGGCCCGCACTGCGAGCGAAGCCGCAGATTCTCGAGCGCTCCAGGTGGCGGAAAGCTCAATCTATACTACGCCGGATGCTCCCTTCCAGGGCGCCATGCGTTCAACGACGCGTCAGAAAGGAAGCCAATCTTGAACCGCAGACTCCGGATGGAAACTGACCACCTCTTGCGAACAGCCGCCGGCGAACTCCGTTGCGCTATTTACACCCGCAAATCCACCGACGAAGGCCTCGATCAGGAATTCAACTCGCTCGACGCGCAGCGCGAAGCTGCCGAAGCCTTCATCTTCAGCCAACGTAGCGGCGGGCTCGTCGCCTTGCCTGAGCGGTACGACGATGGCGGCTTCACGGGCGGGAGCTTGGACCGGCCCGCGCTGGACCGGCTCTTGGCCGACATCCGAGCAGGGTTGATCGATTGCGTGGTCGTATACAAAGTGGATCGGCTTAGCCGATCGCTGGTTGACTTCGCCCGCATTATCGAGATCTTCGAGAAGCACCACGTCAGTTTTGTTTCGGTTACGCAGCAATTCAATACCACCAATTCCCTGGGGCGGCTTACTCTCAATATTTTGCTATCCTTCGCCCAATTCGAGAGAGAGATCATCGCCGAACGCACGCGCGATAAGATTGCGGCAACAAGGCGCAAGGGGAAATGGATCGGAGGACGGCCGGTATTGGGCTACGACATCGATCCGCACGGCAGTCGTCTGACAATCAATGGTGATGAGGCCTTCCAGGTGCAGACGATCTTTCAACTCTACCTCGACTACAACACCCTAGTGCCCGTAGTCCGCGAGATCCACCGCCGTGGCTGGCGCACCAAACAGTGGACCACGAGAAAAGGTGTAATGGACGGAGGCAATAGATTCACCAAGGGCAGGCTCTTCCGCCTGCTCACGAACCCCATCTATATCGGCAAGGTCGCCTTCAAGGAGCAGATCTATGACGGCGAACATGAGGCAATTGTCCCGGCGACGATCTGGGATCGCGTGCAACAGAATCTTCGGCGGAATGGGCGCTTTGGAGGCGCCGAAGCTCGCGATGTCTATGGTGCTCTTCTGAAAGGATTGCTGCATTGCACCTCTTGTAACGCCGGCATGATACGAACTTACGCGATCTGTAATTCGGGCCGCATTCGTCATTTCGTTTGCGCCCAAGGCCATCAGAGTGGGCACACTAGAGCCATCTCCGAAGCCGCGATCAAAGCGACAGTGGTAAAGCGGATCAGAAAGATTGGATCAGACGCGCGGATCGTCGCAAGCACCATGGCCAAGGTCGCGCAGCAGCAGCAAGCCAACATTGCGGACCTGCGTCTTGAGCGCGAAGTCGCGCAACGGACGATGGCAGATATACGAACCCAATTGCACACACTGCCGGCCGGCCGCGCGCTCACTGCTGAGGAACGCCTCGGTCAGACAGAGCGTAGAATGAAGGAAATCTCTTTGGCACTCGCTCGTCTCCAGAGGCAATCAGTGGAGGAAGGCGACCTGCGGACGACGCTCTCCCAGTTTGATCCGGTGTGGGAGTCGCTCAATTTCCGGGAGCAAATTCGAATCATCGGTGCGTTGATTGAGGGCATCGCATATAACGGCGAGACCAACAAGGTGTCGGTGAGTTTTCGGTCGGAGGGGATTCGCGCGATTTGCCGCGGAACCGCAAGAGATTGCGCAAGTGAATCCTAACCGTCTTGTCGAACAGAGTTACACCGCCGCAGCGACACCCCCACGCCTCGCGTCCCGAACTACTGCAAATCGTCTTTCAGCCCCAACTCCCGGAGCGCTGTCTTCGTTTCGTCCATCGCCTGCTTGGACACGCCGCCCTCCGGCGCGACATCCACTGCCACGGTCAGCCGCAGGCTCTTCGTGGTCGCGAATCGGGATAGAACTTTCGTGTAAAAGTTCATCCATTTCTGCGCCGGTACCTCGCCGGACCAGCGTAGGACGGCGGTCTTGCCTGCGACCGGAGGAGTGCCAGAAGTTCCGCTTTCCTCATCCTTCCTACTGCCGGTGCTGACCGCGCCGTCGCCGGTCTTGGGCGTCTCACCGCTAGGCGAATCAAACAAACTTCCGGTGCCTACCGGCTTCGGTGGCGTCGAAAGCGATTGCTTGTACGCCTCGGCGGTCTCGGCGGTGATCAGGTAGACGTCTTCCGAGATCTCCACTTCCTGCGGGCTCATGCTGACGCCGAACACAAACGGGTCGTAGCCGCCGCCGGCGGTCTTGCCTACATAGGCCAAGACGCTGTTGCTCACGCCTCGGGCGATCGTATCCCGGATTAAGTCGCCGTTCAGCAGGCGCGGGAATAGGGGCGACGCAAAGATGGCGTCTTTCACAGCCTTGGTGCTCCATTCCTTGTGGGCACCCGACCAGTTCCGCACCAGGAACTTGGGGCTGATGCCTTCGGAGATGTCGCCGTCCTGTGTCAGCCGGTGGACTATGAAACCGACCAGCGAGGCGTCGGCGCTGGAGTGGACCAGGCCAAGGTCGATGCTGCGGATAGAATTGTCCTTCGCGAGTAGCATCACGGTCTTGTAGGTACGCCAGACGGCCTCCCGCAAGTCCCGCTTCGATTTGCCTTGATTCTCGGCGAGTTGCTTTCGTTGCGGATCTTCCAACTTGAGCTCAGACGCCTCCTCCTGGATGTCCTCCCACGCCAGCAACTTCCTCGCTTCATCGCAAAGCTGCCGGCCAGAATCCGGGACACACCAGATAAGAGCGCTCTTGAACGTTCGATCTGACGTCCCACTCTGCTTGGTCATCGAGTCGACCAATTGAAGTGTTTTGGCGTCGTCAACGTCGCCGTTCTCCGGAGGGAGGACCACGATAGTGAGAGCCGCACGATTGGGAATCTGTGAACTCTTCGCCGGGAAGTAAATCCGGTCGATAGGAAGGCCCTGGGAGAAAACCGATTGCACCTCGACGCGTACACGGTCATCAATCCGGGGTTGCTGGATGCTGGCTCGCTTGTCGGCGAGCAGTTTGTTCAGGTTCGCGCTCAGCCCGAATCGATAGCGGTTCCGGTCTACTGATAGAAAGTAGCAGGCATTCTCCAAAGCATCGACCACCGTCTCGACGTTGCCGATATCGAGTGACGGTTCAGCCACAGCCAATCGAATCTCAGGGATCGTGGCCTCGGCGCGCGCCTGGCCGCCGTTCGATTCGAAGAAGATCGACGTTGCCACCTTTCGGTTCAGACGAGCCTTTCGGATCGCGTCCACGGCCTCGGCATCCAAGCGAATGGCGTGGGAGTCCTTCTTCCCGCAAATGTCCGTGGTAACAGCGCCTTCGAGCTTGTTCTCCCCCAACTGTTCAAAGAGCGCGGATCGAAACATCGGGTCATCCAGCGGAGCCGTCCCCAACCCGATGAGTGGGTCCTTATGAGCGCCCTGGAATCCCTCCTGGTATGCGCGAGAGACCCAAAGGGCCAACAATCGCAGTACGCCTCTGGTCCGCTGGAAGCGCGGCAAGGTCTGCCATTTCCGTTCAAAAACCGAGAGGACGCTGGGGTGCAGCGGATAGGTGGCGGCGAAAGCCTCGCGCGCGGTATCGATCGGGAACCAATTTGGAATCTGCTGCCTGTGCTCAATGATCCAGTCAGAATACTCTGCGATGGTTCGCTTGGCATCGTCGTTCAGCCCTTGCCATTCAAACAGGCGACGCCGGATGATCTCGGCGGTTTCCGACTCCGCGGCCATCATGATCGGCTTGCCGACGCGGTCGAGCATCTTCTTGAACCACTGCTCGTCCGCTTCGTCGTCGGAACTGTACGGCATTTCCGACGCCGGAATAGATACCAGCAGGACGACCTTGTCCGATCCGCGAGCTTGCTCCGAGAGGGACTGAATGAAGTTATACAGAGCGCGATGGTAGCCCTTGTGACGATACGTGCTCGTGTAGTTGATCACCTCGTCCATCAGGATGAGGCTGGGCTTGTCCTTTGGCAGGAAAGCCTGAATCACGTCACCCTTTGGCTCAACAAACTGATGGTCGTGCTCAGCCACAGCGGCAAAACCGGCCTCGCCACCGAGTTGCCACGCAATTTCACCCCACGGAGTCTTGCGGAGTGGAGTCCCGTCGTCACCGCCACGGCCGGAGATGGAATCGAACTCGGTGCCGACGAAGACCGCAACTTCCGCCTCCGGAATGGAGGACACCTTGGCCGCGTCCAGGATACTGCGGACGCCCGTCCAGCTATGAGATTTCGGGCCGTTCTTCGCCAGGTGGTACAGCAGAGTCAGCGCGTGGGTTTTCCCGCCACCGAATTGAGTGGCGAGGTTGAACACCGCTGACGTTTCGGTCTTCTCGCCAGAAAGCCGCCGGACGACCTGCCCGGCGAGTTCCAGAAGCGAACGAGTCAAATAGGTGCGATCCAGAAACTCGTCGGCATTGCGGTAGACCGTCGGCGCTCGCCCATCGCGGACTTGGTCCAGATGGACCGCGAATTCGGACGCATCAAGAGGCTTTGATTCGCGCAGGTCTTCGCGCGGTGTAACGACCTTGTACCAGGGTTTCAAATTCGCCATAGCGCTTCCTACAGTCCCAATCCCTTCTTCCGTGCGAGCACGCCTTCTGACCAGCGTCGCTCGTCCGTACCATTCGGATACAGCGCGCAGAGCGATTGGGCCAAGCTCCAGAACCTTTGGTCTTTTCCCACGCCATCATCCACCAGAAAACGTCGCAACCCTTCGCCGCGGCCCGCGGCAAATAGGATCATCGCCTGGTGCAGGCGATCCAGCGTCGTGTTGCCGGGCTTCGCCGCGCTTTGCAGAGTCCAGCCGCTCTCTTCTTGTTCCAGTTCTTCCAACAATCCTGGCAGCGAGAGCTGCGCGGACTTCTTCCGTTTCGCGGCAGGTGATTCCGTGCCCTCTTTGCCGAACAGCGCCTTGGTCCGTTCCGCAACCGGCAGCAAACGCGCGACCTCGCCCTTGACCTCGACCAGGTTCACGAGGAGTTCCAAGTGCGCGCCCAATCCTTGCGCAATCTTGCGGGCCGCGTCGTATTCCAGCGTGAATCCAGTAAGCTTTCCGGCCTGGGCCGGCTTCTCAGCGGAGTCATCATCTTCCGCGTCCTCCGTCTCATCCGCTGTGGTGCTCTCACCGTTGGACAGTCCGGGAGACAGCGTCCATAGCCACATGGCCGTGAGGCGGGCGTCTTCCTCGAAACCCGTAGTGTCCGCTCCCGCAAAGATCATCGAGATGGCTTCTTTGGAAACAGCCGCCCATACGTATTCGAGATACTCCTTCAACGTGACCTGATCGCCGTTGGGCTTCTCGACACGGGAGTATCGCGAGAAGATCTCCAGGGCCGGGCCGAGGCAGGCGAAGATGGCATCCGCCCCGACAACACCCTCCTGCGCCAGACGTGGCATCCATTCATGGATGCGGCGGGGCAACTCCTGCAGAACGTCACGCCAGTCGCCGATTTCGTCGGGTCGCGACGAGTCAGCGGCGTCCTTGCGCGGACGGCAGACGAGATGGACTGAGGAAGCGAGTCGCGCTTGTCCCTGCGCTGAGACGCGCGCCTCCATCTCCGTATCAATGGGCCATGAGCCAGTGATAATCCAACCCGCATCCACCACAGCCTGCAAGATGGCTTCCCAACTCGCAGTCGTCTTGCTCGCGAAAACGATGGTGCCGATACCGTCAGGCCGAAGTACGCGCCGACCTTCACGGAAACCCTTGGTCAACTCGCGTTCGTAATACGCGATGTTGTGCGTCGAGTTGCTCAGTTCGTGAGGACGATCAACGACGATCTCTTGGTCTTTCGGAACACAGGACTCCGAGAACAACGCGGAGTGATATCCGATCAAGTTCCGTTTCAACCAAACATAGAAAAAATCGGACAAGTGCGCATAGGGGACCGAGTCATAGTAGGGAGGGTCGGTTATGAATGCATCTGCGGAATCGTCGGGCAGCGGATGAGCCGTCGCAGACGCAGACTCTGCTTGGCCGCCACCACCGACAGAGAGTGATCCATGACGGAGAAACTTTTCCAACCAATCGAACTCTGAAGCTATATCACCCGTTACTTTGCCGAGCACGCTCGCTTCGCAGAAATCCCATACCATGCCGATAGCTTGCCGCCCGAATGTGTTGCCGCCCATATATTCGGCGGTAGCCTTCCACCTACACAGAGAACTGGCCTTATCAGCTATTTTGTCGGTGACGAACGCGAGGCAAGTCAGAATTGGTTCAACTAATTCTGAATCGCCAGATCTAGCAATGCGATCTCCTGCGTTCCGGACCAATCTCGTTAGCGTAACAAGCGTCAGTGCTTGCCGTGGCGCAAACAAATCACCCCATGTTGTCATTCCATAAAGCGGCACGCTGATTCGTCGAATCTCGTTCAAGGAGATTTTCTCGTTCGGGATCACGCTGAGAGCGCCTGAGTGGGCTGCACTTCTGGTTTTGAGTTCTTCGGCGGCGATTCGCGCCGCCTTCAAGTCCGCCTGTCCCGGTAGCCGATAGAAACGGCCTTGTTCTTCATCTCGCGTAGAGACAATCGCAAGCATCCTTGCATCGCTGTTTCCTCCTCGCCGTTTCTTGAACTGTTCGCGAACGCGGGCCACCGGCGTCGTGTATCCACAGCACGGACAAGTTCCCGAACAGCGCTTCACCGTGCCGTCGAACGTCGGGTTGGCGATTTTCTCGTTAGGGTCGTCTTGATTGACCCATTCGCCGCGCTCCTTGATAATGATTTGAAAGTCCACGCGCTTGGCCTTCTGGTCCGGGATGAGTCGCAGAGCCACGGAACGGTTGGCTTTCTTGGCAAGCCAGAGGGAGCGGATGAGCGGCACCTCCGCGCCGCAACCGGGGCCTTCGCATTGAATCGTCCGCGCCCAAAGATAGGCGATGGGCGTCGCACCGTCCGCGTCCTTCGGATAGAACTCGCACAGTTCCTTTTCAGCTTCGCGCTTAATCCACTCGCCCCATTTGCGGACTTCATCGGCGAGGCGCTGGCCGTATTTGGGAATGTATTGGAGGACGACTTTGTTGAGCAGCACCGGCAGGGGATTTAGGTCGCTGGCAAAGGCGTCCGCGCCCACGCGCAAGGCTTCGAGCGGAATGGAGCCGCCGCCAGCGAACGGATCAACTACTAAGGGGCGTGTACCTGGGACTCCTCCGAGAGCTTCGTGGGCCGATTGCGTTAGCGCTCGGCTGGTTTCGAGATACTCAGGCACCGTTGAATTGTCCCAGTTTGCAAAATCGGCAATGAAATCCAAGAGAGCAAATCGGAGCACATTCCAATGCGCGTCCTTCTTAGAGTCGAGGCCTCCATTTACCTTCGAAAGCGTCTGCCATTTCTTCCACGTATCGTGGGAGCAGCTTTGAGAAAGGGCCTTGTCAGATACCGCTTTCGCCGCAAATTCATTGATCAGCCTGCAAGCGTCATCCCGGAACTTCTGAGGACACAACGGGTCCGCGGGGTCCGGCCACAATGCCGCGCATAAGACCGCACGGCAGGCTGCTAGCGGACGACGCGCCCACCATATATGAAGTGTTGAGATGTGCCCATGCCGGATCGACTTCTCCCGCCGCGCGTGGGCAGAGATTTTCTTAATTGGCAAGTCAACCTCGATGAGGCGTTTCGGATAGTCGCTCACGCGCTCGCCTCCAAGATTGCTTTCGCAGCCACATGGTAGTGCTCGATGATGACGAGCGGCTCCCAACCGAGGCGCGCAGGATCTTGAACGATCCGAATCTGTGGCGCCGCGCCGCAGTTGAACACGACGTAGAGCCAGAAATCTTTCTTAAGCCGCTCTGCCGTCTTAAACTCATTGGTCGTGAGAGCGACCTCACCGATGCCGGCCCTTCCTTTAACTTCGATGAATCGGACCTCGATTGCGGTCTCCGGATCTTCCGGGTGGGGTCGGCGCGAAATCAGATCGAATCCGCGGTTTTCCGCTTCCACACTGGTGACCCGCCAGCCACGAGATTCCTCATGGGCGATCACCGCCTGAATTGCGATCCTCTCGATCTCGTCGTCCTTCACCATCGCGGCAAACTTCGGTGCCGCCCGTTCCGGATGGGGCATTACCCAACCGCGGCCATAGTGCTGGATATCGGCAATGGTGCAGAACCGTTCGCGCTCAATCTCGTTCCGCCGCTTCTCTAAACGGTTGTTGAGTTCGTCGATCTTGTCTTCAACCTGCTTTATGTTGGCGGCCAGAAGGGGATTTGCCTCGCGTGTTTGATCGCCGCTTATAAGTTCAGCCATTCGAAGGTTCTGCCGATGGATCAATTCGTTCAGGCTGATCTCCATGTGGGTGGAAATCGTATCGATCTCTTTGAGGCGTGTCTGTTGAATCTCTTCGAGGAATGGCTCCAGAGCCTTCTCGATCAACGACTGCTCGACGACGTCGCTGCCCGGCAGCCCATCGTCGATGCCCGGTTCCGTACCGGCGGGCGCCGGAACGACATCGAGGAACAGCGTCGGTTGCCGCACGGCGAGGGAACCGTCCATCGACGTCTCCACCACAAATAGCCGTCGGTGGAGAATGTTCCCTAAGCCATCGCGGATCGCTGCCGAATAGACGTCGAGGCGCACCGGTTCTGTTCGCGCGACGTCATAGAATACAGAGCCGCGTTCCATGTCCGATCCGACAGATTGGAGCAGATCTTCTCGAACGACCTCGAAAAGAGGATGGCCCGGCGTTACCCAGTCCACTGTCGGGTCCTCTGACAGGTAACTCTTGTCGAAGACGATCTGCTTGTATTCTTTGCCCAGCTTGCCGAAGCGTGGTTCGAGGAGGTCGCCGGTGGTCCAGAGGTTCTTCGGAACCCTGCCAACTCGGTAGCAGTGCTTTCCTTTGGCGATCTCCTTAGGATGCACTCCGAGCATCGGCCCAGCCTGCAGGAAGAAGTCCTCCACCACCTCGGGCACCAGCCGGCGCTCCTTTGCTTCGGCTGACTTGCCGACGATGGCCGAAAGGTTGAGGGAGCGCTTGGCCAGTCCTTCCAGCGTGGAGTTCGTGATCTTGCGGAACCGCTCGCCATCGACCTGCTCGACGATCCGGCTCTTGATGACATCCTCGGACAGGTTCCCCGTGTACATCTCGCGGAGCATTCGCTCAATCTGATTCGCGGCGAAGACATCGCCAAGAACATTAAAGATCTTGCCCGTCTGTTGGGGGTCCAGATCGGACTCGATGTTCTGAAGACGTTCGAACAGCTTGTGTAGGACGCGTCCTTCGCGCGTGTTCGTCGCAACGAAGTTGAGGATTAGGCAGTCCTTCTCCTGGAGATACCGGTGGATGCGTCCCATGCGCTGTTCCAGACGCACCGGATTCCAAGGAATGTCGTAGTTGATCATGAACCAGCAGAATTGGAGGTTGATGCCTTCGCCCGCTGCCTCAGTAGCCACCATGACCTGGCAGCTCTCACGGAATTCGCGTTCGGAGTAGATCCGAGTGCCCGGTGTGTCCCGGTCGCCGATCTTCATGCCGCCGTGGATCTGCGTTACGGACAGGTGCCATTCGTCCCGCATCTTCTCGACGAGGTAGTCGAGGGTATCCTTATGCTCGGTGAAGATCAGAAGCTTCATTTTTGGATCTGCGAATATGCCCTGCTGCGTGAGCACTTCCCGCAGTCTCCTGAGTTTGGATTCGACCTCACGCCGTTCGAGCAGTAGAGATTGTGCGACCAGCTTATCCAGTTGCCCGATCTCTTCTTTCAGAGCGACTGGATCTACGGAGATGACCGCATCTTCCAGCGCGGCCATGATTTCCTGCTGTTCTTCTTCCGGGAGATCGTCGAAATCGTCGGGTACGCGGGCGTCGATCTGTTGCTGCCGGTATGCCGTGGGGTTGCTCAAGATCCGCTGCCGCTTATCCCGCATTCGTTCCAGGCTTCGTCGTGCTGCCCGAACGCTGGATGCGAACCGGCGTTGCAGCATCGCCATCGTGAACCCAACGGCGCGGCCGCGCGCGGAATTGTCGGCCGCCGCCTTGATCGATTGGTCCTCGACGTAACGAGTGAGCGCATCGTAGAGTTCCCACTCTTCGTCGTCGATGGCAAACCCGATAGTCTCGACCTTTCTTTTTGTAAAAAGAGTTCGGACCTCACCGGTTTCCACGTCAGGAAAGTGGACGAGCGCCTCCTTGACGCGGCGGAGGTAAAACGGGGCCTCCTGCTTTCGGATGGCCTCGTCGATGCTGGCGACATCCCCGTAGACATCTCTGTCCAGCAGTTGCAGAAACAGGCGGAAGTTCTCGGGATCGCCCTTGTGCGGCGTGGCGGTCATGAGCAGGTAGTGATCCGTCATCTCCGACAGTCTTTCGCCGAGTTCGTAAGCGAGCGTTTTTTTGTCGGAACTATAGGCGCTCATCTTGTGCGCCTCATCGACGATGATCAGATCCCAATGGCTACGAAGCAGGCTCTCCTTGGCATCTTCGATTCGCGAAACCCAGGAGATCGACGTCACCACCTGGTTCTTCTCCTGCCAGGGATTGGAGCCGTAATTGGCGCGCAGGACGTCGCTGCGAACGACTTCGAACTTCTCCTGGAACTTGTCCTTTAGCTCCCGCTGCCACTGGAAGCTGAGGTTGGCCGGCGTAACGATCAGAATTCTCTTCACTAGCCCGCGAACTTTCAGTTCTTTTATGAGCAGGCCCGCCATGATCGTCTTGCCTGCGCCGGGATCGTCGGCGAGGAGGAAGCGGATACGAGGGAGGCGCAAAAAGTAGTCGTAAACGGCCTCGAGCTGATGCGGTAGCGGATCGACTCTGGCAATCGACAAGGAAAAGTACGGATCGTACTCATAGGCGATCCCCAGCCGAAGGGCCTCTATGCCGAGCTTGAACTTCGTTGCATCGCCGTCGAATGGCTGCTGTTCCGGCGATCCCTGCAGGTTGGCTAGTTGGGCCGGCGTGAGGATCGGCTGGTGCACCAGGCCGGTGTTCATTCCCTGGCCGACGAGTTTGATCGAGCCACCCATCGGGACCACCCGGATGACCTTCACAGGCTCCGGGAACATCGGTCCCCGCACGATGATGTTAGGTTTCAGATCCTGTGGATTCATGGTGAGCTTCCTATTTGCTCCTTCGCCTTCGAGGTCTCCCGCTTACGGAGTTGGGAAGTTCGGCCGGTCCGCCACCTCTCACCCACTCGTCCACCTCTGGCAACTTGCATTTCCACAGACGGCCAACCCGATGGGCTGGCAACCCTTTCTTGTCAATCCAGCGGTACACGGTATCAGCAGCGACGCCCAAATGCGAGGCGACTTCGTTCACGGAGCACCACCGCGCCTCAACAGGTGGCGTGCTGTCTGAAATCGACATGGATCGTCTATTGTGACATAAAGTCGGAAACGAGTACAGTTTGTTAACACGGGGAGGGCAAGGAGCTCGGTCGCACCCGAACGAGAGCGCAGAGCTGACGGCTCGCCGAGTCGCGGTCTCAGAAACCACGAAATCATTTCAAACGGGATCAATCACCAGCAACAGCCGTCGGGTGGGTAGTTGGGTGGGCGAATCCGGCGGGTATGGCTGGCACTGCCGGTGAAGCCCAATGAATTCGGGCCCGGAATGCATTCCGCGCTTGTTTGAACTCCTGGTCGACACTCAGGCGGTCCCGCCCGATCCCGCTTGGATTCGAACCAGGAAACTTTCGATCAGCTCAAGGGCAAGCGGGCCCTCATTGTCGAGCAAGCCGACGTGCTCGGGCAGATGCGGCAGTTAGTTGGATGGACGGATCCGGCGGCCTTGGCCGCACGCATTTTACTCCGGCACTTCGGACTGCACGGCCCAGCTTACGGAACTGACGCCAGCTTCCAATGACAGCCTCACCACCAGTTGTTCCAACGACTGATCCTGGCGGCCCAGCCCCCTGATGCGGGCAGTGACTTTCATCTTGTTGGTTCCCTCGAGGTCTTCACTTCGTAGCGCGGTCAACGTCAGCGGACTTTGCGACATCGCTTGCAGCATGAGCGCTCGCATGTGCGCCTCGTCCTCGGGCCGACAGTTCAGTTCGAACCCGTAGGTGACCTCCTGTTCTTCACTCGATGCTTGAGCAGGATAGAGGCGATACGCGAGCGGACGAAGAACAATGTTCGTGCCCAGTACGATTGCTGTGAGAATCAAAGCGT
>Ga0335077_10002724_pt1 | contig 21173 bp, 10 predicted proteins | sample Lox_Sample_31_FD_207151 | JGI IMG/M metagenome (GOLD analysis project Ga0335077, IMG submission 207151) | Soil microbial communities from Loxahatchee National Wildlife Refuge, Florida, United States - Lox_Sample_3.1 | ecosystem: Environmental > Terrestrial > Soil > Wetlands | place: USA...
GACCACGACGGTGATCACTGCCAATCCGCCCAGCCCGTCGATGTTCGGGCAGATGGTGACCTTCACGGCCACGGTCACGGGAGCAAACGGTGGCAGTCCCACGGGAATGGTGAGCTTCAGCGACGGCACCAACCCCATATCGGGTTGCACCGGAGTTGCGCTGGCGGCGCAAGCGAACGGCAGCACGGCGACCTGCCCGACGTCAGCGCTGGCGCTAGGGCAGCACACCATAGGCGGCACGTATAGCGGCGACAGCAACTTCACCGCCGGCAACGGCTCCATTCCGTATCAGGTCAACCAGGCGACGACCGTGGTGAGTTTGTCGTTGAATCCGACGAGCGCTACCGCGGGACAGGTGGTGACGCTTACTGCGACGATCACAGCGAACAGCACCCCGGTGCCGAATGGGACCGTGAGTTTCCTGAGCGGAACGAGTGTGCTGGGAACGGTGCAGGTGGTCACCGCCTCGGGAATGGCGACCCTGCGCACCAGGTTCGGCCCGGGAACGTATTCGCTGACCGCGCACTACAACGGAACGAATTCGTATGGTCCTGCTACATCTCCGGCACAGCCGCTGACGGTCACCGGCACCGAGCCGACGATCAGCACGCTGACGGCAACGTCTGACGGCAGCAACTACGACTTCGGGCTGTCGGTCTTCGGCTTCGGCTTCCCGCCGTCGTCAGGTGCGATGCTCACCGGCAGCGCGCCGCTGAATAACGTGACTCAGGGCGGATCGCTGCTAGGGACGATCCAGGTCCCGGGCGGGGGAATGTCGGGCTTTCAAACGCCAGCGAGTTATCCAGCCGGTACGAGCCCTCATGGGATTGCTGTCGGGGATTTCAATGGCGACGGTTTCCCGGATCTCGCGGTCGTCAACGACAATGGCAATAATGTCAATGCAGTCAGCATCCTTCTCGGCAACGGTGACGGGAGCTTCCGGCCGCCGCCAACGTACCAGACCGGCCTTGGTCCTTTTGGAGTCGTGGTAGCAGACTTTAACGGCGATGGCATTGCCGACCTGGTGGTAACGAACTCCGACAGCGATAACGTAGGCATCTTCCTTGGAAATGGCGACGGCACCTTCCAACCTCAGCAAACCTACGCTGCCGGCCACGAACCTCTGGGGATCGTTGTGGGGGATTTCAACCGCGATGGCATTGCCGACCTGGCGGTAGTTGACTTCGTTGATCGGGGCGTGAGCATACTTCTGGGTAACGGCGATGGCACATTCCAGGCACCCCAACAGTCGTTTGCCGTTGGCCATCAACCGCTGTTCATTACAACAGCAGACTTCAACGGAGACGGCATTGCTGACTTGGCAATAACCAATCAGCTGGATGGTACGGTCAGTGTTCTACTAGGCAACGGGGACGGTACCTTTCGACCGCAGCAAACGTACGCGGTCGGCCAAACTCCCGCTGGTATAGCAACCGCTGACCTTAACGGCGACGGTTTCGCCGATCTTGTGGTTGCGAATACGGGGGCCGGAACGGTCGGTGTTTTGCTGGGTAACGGCGACGGCACGTTCCGCGCTCAGCAAACTTACCCAACCAGCCCCAGCCCTTACGGCATCGCTATTGCGGATTTCAACGGGGACGGTATTAGCGATCTGGCTGTCACATTCTTATTCCAGGGTATCAGTGTGCTGCTGGGAAACGGCGACGGCACGTTCCAGCCGCAACAGGTCTATCAACTGCCTCAGAACAGCGCGCCGGAACAGATCGTCACTGCGGATTTTAACGGCGACGGCGTTCCCGACTTGGCGGCTGCGGACGTGCAGTCCAACCAGACGAGCGTTCTTCTCGGCGGCACCGTCAGTACCGGCACGCTCAACAACATTCCGGTCTACGGCACGGGCAATCAGAACATTCAGGCTAGCTTCACGCCCAACGACACGTTCTACGCGGCCAGCCAGTCGAGCCAGGTGACGGTCGCGGGCACGCTGATCCCGACCACAACCGTCGTCACCTCGTCGCAAAATCCCTCGACGTACCTGCAGCCTGTCACCTTCACGGCCACAGTGACGGCGATGAATGGCGGCAGCCCGACCGGCACGGTGACCTTCACCATGGGCACGAACACGATCTGCTCGCTCGCGCCTTTAACGCCGGCGACCAACGGCAGCGTGGCGACCTGCCAGACCGCAAACCTGCCGGTAGGGACTGACAGGATCGTGGCCATCTCCAGTGGTGATAGCTCCTATGCCTCCAGCCAGTCGCCGCCGTTCATGCAGACCGTGAACCCGGCGCCGATGATTCCCACGGCGACCACGCTGACATCCTCGCCCGATCCTTCCACCTTCCACCAGCCCGTGACCTTCACTGCGACGGTGGGAGCGCTGGATGGAAGCAGTCCGACCGGTACCGTGACCTTCGCCGCCGGCACGACGATCATCTGTTCCAACGTCGCGCTGGTGCAGCAACAGGGCGGCAGCGTGGCGAACTGCATGACCGCGACGTTGGCTATAGGCAGCCATAGCATCGTTGCCATCTATAGCCCCACTGGAAATTACTCTGCCAGCCAGTCGCAGCCACTTACTCAAGTGGTGGACAGCGGCGCCTTCAACGGTACGCTGAGTGGAGGCTACGCCTTTACCTTCTCAGGCTACAGCTTTGACCAGGGCGCGCTTCACTGGTTGGTCGTGGCCGGCAGCTTCGTCACCGACGGTAAGGGCAATGTGACGGGTGGCGAATTCGACCAGAATGAGGCCGGCATCGGCGCTCAGCACCTGCAGATCACCGGTGGGTCGTACGCAATAGGGGCGAACGGGCTGGGCGGTATCACGTTGGATTCCCCGGGCGGTCGCATGGGCCAGTTGCTGGTGGCAGCCGCCGATGCCCAGGACATCCGCATCATCGGCTTCAATCAGAACGGGATCAGCGGATCGTGGGGAGCAGGGCTTCTGCGCCAGCAAAATCCATCGGCGTTCAATCATGGTGCGCTGGCCGGCAACTGGGCCTTCGGGGAGCAGGGGTTCGACAGCGCCGGCAATCCGCTGGCAATCGATGGCGCTTTCCAACTCGACTCCAGCGGCAACAAAACCGGCGCTCAGGACCTCAATGATGCCGGCAACTCGGGCCAGGAGACCATCACGGGACATTCGACCAGCGCTATTGATTCCAGCGGTCGCTTCACCGAGCAACTCCAGATTAGCGGAGGTATTGGAACGGTCAACAAGGCGGAATATGTTGTGTCGGCCAATGAGATGGTCGGTATCCGTATCGACCGGGGCGCTGCGCTGTTCGTCTCTGACTCTCTGCGACAGACAGGAACCCTGAACAACAGCATCCTGAACGGTAGCTCAGTGGCCCGCGAAAGCAGGCAAGGCAGCAACGCCGGTAGCCAGGTCAATGTTGCCAATGTCGCGCTCGCCACATTCGATGGCCACGGGAATTACACCTTCACCGAGGATACAAACCAGGGCGGCACCATGATGCAGCAAACTACCAAGGGGAGCTACTCGGTCGCTTCCAATGGGCGAACCTTGCTGGGCGGTTCTCCGGTCTGTTATGTCGTGCAGCAGAATGAGGCCTTCTGCATCGAGATCGGCAGTCAGAATAGTGACCCGGGTGTGTTCTTCGTGGAACCGCAGGCGGCAGGGCCGTTCAACACCGCTACACTCTCCGGTATGTATTTGGGTGGATCGCTGCCGCAATATGTTCCCGGTAACTTTGACCAGATTGATTACAATCTGCTCGATGGTCTGGGTGGCTATCAATCGATTTTCACGCAGAGCGGACCGAACGGCACCAGCCTGAACCAGACGCTCGCTGCGACTTATGCTGTCGACAGTACCGGCGGGCTCATTATCTCGGAAAACGGTTTGCCCATTTATTTCGGATACATAGTTTCGCCAAATAAATTCGAGCTCATATCGAACGACAATAATCCCAGAGTGCTGGTTGAAGTGAAGTCCGGTACAGCGCCGCCGCCGTCAGGTGATTTTACGGTATCGGCCTCGCCGGGCTCGATTACGCTGCCGCAAGGCTATTCCAATGCTACGGCCCCGTTCTTTTCGCAAACCATCCATGTCACGGTCGCGCCTGTGAACGGCTATAGCAACACCGTCACGCTGTCGTGCAGCTTGAGCCCACCGCTTACGGGTGGAAGTTGCACGGTGAATTCTCCGACGTCGGGCTTGGTGGATGCTAATCTCACTACCACGCTTACTGTCGATGCCGGCCTTGGAAGCCCGATCGGTCAGTACATGGTCATCGTCACTGGCCAGGACAGTAACGGATTGATGCATCAGACCAGCCAGCAACTGATGGTCATCAATAGTGCTTCCGGCGTCAGCATGCCACCGGGCGGCGGCGGATCGACCATGGTGTACTTCCCCGGCCCGCCGGGAACTCCTATCGGGAACTTCATGTGTTCTATGGTGAGTGGCACGGGTCTGACGGGGAATCAACCGCTCAGCTCCATCGGAGGCAACTGTACCTTCACGCCTACATCCGGGACCATTCCTGGCCCGATTATGCTCACCATTTCCGGTTGCACAGTGGCGCGGCTGCACACGCGCATTCCGATTTATGCCACATTCTTCTTTAGTCTGCCCGGCCTGGTGCTGCTGGGCCCGCTGGCCGTGCGCGGACGCCGGCGCAAGCGGATGCTACAGGCGATCGGCATGCTCCTTGTGGTCTGCGCAGTGCTGTTGGCTGCGGGATGCGGCGGCTACGGACAATTGAGCCCGACGGGCAACTATCAGGTGCTGGTGCAGGGAACCGCTCCGGATGGAACAGTGTACTCAGCGGTAGTTCCCGTGACGGTTACTCCGCTGCACTAAAACTATGCGAGCTAGAGAAACGCAACAGCAGGACAATGATAAACTAACCGATCTTAGCATGATCGTTAATCGTACCCTGCGCGTTTTATGGCTCGTGCTTCTGAGCGGCGTGGCCCTATGGGCGCAGTCCGTGCCGCAGGTGGAGTTCGCGGCCGGATATACCTATATGAATTTCCACGCCAATGTGCCGCAACTCACCAGTCAGAGCTTCAACGGCGGCGGCGGAGCCGTGGTTTTCAACCCACTGAGCTGGCTGGGTGTCAAAGCCGAGGTGACGGGATACTCCTTCGGCTCGGATTGGACTCACAAGCTGTTGCAGTTGGGCTACACGGGGACCTCGGGCACCAACCTTTTCACCTATCAGTTCGGGCCGCAATTCAAGAAGCACACGGGAAAGTTTCAGCCCTATATCCAATCCCTATACGGTGTCGCGCACTCCAGCGGATACGAGGCGGTGCTGCGCGCCAGGGGCAGCGGCACTTACGTCTTGACGAGCGGCAGCGGGAATAACGCCTTCGCTATGGAGCTGGGGGGCGGGTTGGACATTCCAATTTCCAGCCATATTCAGCTTCGTCCGGTCGAGTTAGATTATCAATTAACCCGCTTCGGCTACAAGAATTTTAGCGCCAACCAAAGTAATTTCAAGTATTTCGGCGGCATCAATTTCACCTTCGGCCAAAAATAGACTACCGGCCGTGAGCGGTCTTAACCTGCAATTGTTCTGTTTGGTTGAAGCTAGGGATTAGCTTCGCGCCGCGCGCGAGCAACATTTTCCTCATCTCCCATCACAATGATTACCGCTCCCGGCGATAATTTGGTTGCAGGAGATGGATTGAACGTGAGCTGCTCGCCCGCCTCGGTCGTACTCTTGATGGCTAGCGGCAGAAGATTGTAGCGATCGCCGAGATGTAAATCGGAAATTGTGGTGCCAGCCCAGATCGATGCCTCGCCCAGGCAAATCTCATCCACCCGCAGAGTACGTGACTTTTCCTGTAGCATCAGGTCCAGGAAGCTGACCACGTGCGGCCGCAGGACTTCGCTGGCCATGCGAAGCCCCCCGATATGGTTGGGAGAGACGGTAGAATTCGCCCCTGCCTTCGTCATGCGTTCCGCATAACTCAGATGAGTGCAGCGACTGACGATGCGAATCCCGGGGTTTCTCTGGCGGACAACGACCGTGATAACCAGGTTGTCTTTATCGCTCGGCAGCACGGAAATCAATCCTTTAGCCGAGTCCAGCCCGGCTTCGGCAAGCACTCTTTCATCGCTGGCATCGCCGATGACATAGAGCATGTCGCGGTACATATCATGGTGAGTTTCCTGGGCCCGGGTAATCGCATCCTGCGAAATATCTACCACCACGTGAGGGGTGTGCGTCTTCTTGAGTTCATCCACCACATGGCGGCCGGTCTCGCCAAATCCACAAACTATAAAATGCTGCTTCAATTCGGAAATCTGCTTCTTCATCCTGCCTCTCCGGAAAAGATGACGTAGCTCGCCTTCCACCAGAAATGCGGTCAGCACGGAAAAAACATAGACCGCAACTCCCGCTCCGGATAATACGACAAAGATATTGAAAATGCGCAGGGCATGATTATTGGCTGTGTTTACGATTTCGTCGTAACCTACGCCCGACAGAGTAATGGCCACCATGTAGACTGCATCCAGCAAGCTGACCGAGGGGCCACCGATGACCATATAGCCGGCGACAGCAATGGTTCCCACGGTCAGCAGCAGGCAACAAGCGAGGATGAGGCGTTTGCGGGGAGTCACAGTGTCGTATCAGGAGGCTGCGCTCGGAAAGATGGGGATCACGGTGTCAGGTTGAAGAAGATGCTGCCGAGCAACCAGCAGAAATAACTCACAGGATGATCTCCATACCTTCTTGTGCCGCCTGCGTTTTCTCGAAGCATTTTCTGGCCTGGGTTACGATCTCGACCATCATGGTGTCCTCGTGACCGGGGTCGTGATGAAACAGGATTAAGCGCTTCACATTGCATTCCCGGGCCACCCGCGTAGCTTCCAGCCAGGTGCTATGGCCCCAACCCTTTCTCATAGGATATTCCTCAGGCGTGAACTGGGCATCGTAGATCAAGATGTCGCTGTCCTGCGCATGCTCACGAAGGATGCTATCGAACTCAGGCTTGCCATGTTCGAGATCGCTAGCATGGGTGATGACCCTGCTGCCTACCTCGATACGAAATCCGGTAGCTCCTTGGGGATGGTTCATGGGAAATGGATGGACACATATTCCGGGCGTCTGGATGGTGGTCTTGGTTAGATCGATGAAGCTGCGCTTGGCGGGAAGAAGTTCAAAGTTGACCGGGAAATAGGGGTGCGCCATCTCACCCTCCAGCAACTCTCGCAACTGGTCGGCTGGGCGGGTGGAATAGAAACGCACTTCCGATTCCGGCGAATAAAGCGGCGCAAAAAATGGCAAGCCCTGAATGTGGTCCCAATGGAAATGGGTCAACAATAAATCAACTCCGCACTTTGATCCCGCAAGTTCACGTTGCAACTCGATCCCCAGTTTTCGGATGCCGGTGCCGGCGTCGATAATGAGGATGGAGTCGTTGACCCGTATTTCCACGCAGGTTGTATTGCCCCCGCATCCCAGGAAATCGTATGCGGCAACAGGGATCGAGCCTCGCACTCCCCAGAACTTAAGCCGAATTGGTGGTTCAGCGCTCATGCCGAATCGTTAACCTCTTACCGTCCCGGGTTCGCAAGCAGCTTTGCGATGACTATCGTCTCCATTCCTCAATTAAGTTGGCAACCAATCCTGTCCATCCCGTCTGGTGGCTGGCACCCAGACCTTGTCCGGTTTCGCCATGGTAATACTCGTTGAACAAAAGACAGTCTTTCCAGTGGGGGTCATGTTGGAACTTCTCATATATACCGAAGCATGGGCGACGGCCATTCTCGTCTATTTTGAAGATCGAGATCATGCGATCGGCAATATTACCCGCAAGGTCGCGCGGAACAATATTCTCGCCGTTTCCCGAAGCAGCGGAGGAAGTGTTCATGCTGAGCGAGCGATGGAACTTCATCAGCGAGCGAATCAAGAGGTAGGAAGTAGGAAACCAGATGGGGCCGCGCCAGTTGGAATTACCGCCCTTGATCTTCTCATCCGATTCCCCAGGCTCATAGCCGACGCATTTGCCGCCATAGCAGAATGGGTGCTCCTCGTGATACTTCGAAAGACTGCGAATACCATAGGGCGAGAGAAATTCCTGTGGATCAGCCAGGCGATGCAGCATACGGTTTAACTGGTTGGCATCAGCAATGGAAAGCACCCAGCGCGAGCCGTCCAGCGAGTAGCAGGCATGACCTACCAGATCCGGGCGGTTTCGGATGAACCACTCCACGTTGGCGAGGAACTCCGGATGCGGCTCGAGATCTTCACGGCTAAGCACCTCGACCGCGAACAGTGGAATGAGTCCTACCATGGAGCGAAGACGAAACTTCTTGAACGTACCGTCGGGAAGCCGCAGGACATCATAGAAAAATCCGTCCTGCTCATCCCATAACTGGTAGTCTCGTCCTCCCATTTTCTTCATGGCGGCGCCAATATAGACGAAATGCTCGAAGAATTTGGTAGCGAGCACTTCGTAAACTGGATTAGTGTCAGCTAATTCCAGCGCCGCGCGCATCAAATACAGGCAGAAAAAGCCCATCCACCCGGTGGCATCGGATTGCTCCAGGGCAGCGCCGCCGGGCATTTTCTCGCTGCGATCGATCACGGTAATGTTATCGAGCCCGAGAAACCCTCCTTCAAATACGTTGTTACCTTCGCGGTCCACGCGATTGACCCACCACGCGAAGTTCATCAGCAGCTTATGAATGCATTTTTCCAAGAACGCGGTGTCGCCCTTGCCCGTCCGCATCTTTTCGTTCTGATAGACGCGCCACACCGCCCAGGCATGGACCGGCGGATTCAGGTCGGAAAATTCCCATTCGTAGGCGGGAATTTGCCCGTTGGGATGCTGGAATTGCTCAAACAGCAACAACCATAGATTGTCCTTGGCGAAGCCGGGATCGACTAGAGACAGCGTAGTGCACTGGAAGGCAAGGTCCCAGGCGGCAAACCAGGGAAACTCCCATTTGTCGGGGATGGTAAGCACGCGCATGGAATTCAAGTGCCGCCAGTGGACGTTGCGTGTCCTCTTATGACCCTCCGGCGGAGGCGTGCTGTCCCCATCCAACCAACGCTCGACGTCGAACAAGTAGATCATCTTGTTCCAGAGCATTCCGGCGAATGCCTGCCGTTGTGTTTGCTTCTCCTCCGCGGTAGCACGCGGGGGATGGATGGCTTCATAGAATTCGTCAGCTTCCTCCCTGCGCTGCGCGACAATTCCATCCACGTCGGCCAGGGGATTGTGCATTTCAGAGTCAAGCAGCCGAAGCCGGAGAACAATCGATCCTTGGGCAGGCACCTCATAGGAATAGTGAATGCAAGCTTTGGTGCCTACCTGGTTCGGATTGACGCATGCCTCGCCGTGGATAATGTAACGATGGAAGGCATCCTTCACATAGGCGCCGTCGGGAGCAGCACCGAAACAGCGTGCAGCGTTGGTGTCGTTGTTGGTAAACAGTATCTCGCCGCCCAGCGGTGAATAAAGATATCGCCGGCCAAGACTATAGCGAAAAGGCAAATTTTCTAGCTGCGGACCTTTGGAATCATCCGCCACGATAGAGACCTTGTCACCACTTTCCGGTCCCAATTGAATTACCGGCTCGCTACGCCGTGGATTGCTCCATGCCCAGGTATTGCGAAACCAGAGGTGAGGCAGGATGTGCAGGGCGGCCGGCTCAGGCCCGCGATTAAAGGCCTCGAGCCGGATGCAGATGTCCTCGGGAGAATTCTTGGCATATTCGACGAAGATGTCGAAGTAGCGGTCCTCGTCGAATACTCCGGTGTCCAGCAGCTTGTATTCGCGTTGTCCCTGGCGACGCCGATTTTCTTCAATCAGCTGACGGTATGGATACTCACTTTGCGGATATTTATAGAGCATCCGCATGTAGCTATGGGTAGGCAAGTTGTCAAGATAGAAATAATACTCTTTAACATCTTCTCCGCGATTGCCTTCGTTGCAAGTCAGGCCGAACATCCGTTCTTTCAGGATGGGATCGTGTCCGTTCCAGAAGGCGAAGGCGAAGACCAGCAACTGATAGCGATCACAAATGCCGGCGATCCCGTCCTCACCCCAACGATAGGCCCGACTGCGCGCCATGTCGTGAGTGAAGTAGTCCCAGGCATTGCCATCGGCGCTGTAGTCTTCCCGCACTGAGCCCCAGGAGCGCTCGCCTACGTAGGGTCCCCACTTGCGCCAGGGAGCGACGCCGCCGGTGTGCGGCTCCGCCAACCGAAGATGCTCCGCGGTGCGCGGCGCCTCGGGCGCAAGCTTCGGCACTGCAATAGTCGGGTTGGGGGGCGCCGATGCTGGTTTTTTCATGCGAACGCCTAGGCCGGCAAAACCTGAAGCTATGAATGAATGTGAATCACAATCTCCTAGTTGCTCCCCGAAGCCGAACCTTGCCGCGCGCCCAGAGCTTTGCTGACATTCTGCAGCCGGTCCGCGAATTGCGTCGCGGAATAGGCGGAAGGATTCTGCTCTTTGAATAGCTTGTTGAGAGCGTCGATCGATGCGCTCAACCCCGAGCTCATCTCCTGACCGCCGTTTTGCTGGTATGCCCGGGACAGGTCGTCGAGGGTCATGGCCGCTTGCGCCGCCGATCCATAACCGGCGTTGGCAATGGTTGAGTAGTTAGCCGCGATGCGCCGCATCAGCCGCAAGGTGAGCGCGGGGTCGTACGCCTGCGTGTTCAGTTTGTCGGCCAGAGTATTGGCCAGTTCGGCCGCGCGGGTCGCGGTGGCGGAGATGTCCTGCCGGTTGCCGTTCAGCTTATTCATCTGATCGGCAACGTCCCACAGCTCTTTGTTGAGCTGCTTGGCCGTTTCCGGATGCAGTTCATCGATCAGATCGCGGAAGACGATGACGCGCGCCTCATTCCACGGCGGATTGCCCGGGCGGCGATTGCCGTAGTAGCCCGCTTCCTTCAGGCGCCAACTGTCGGAGGGAGCCGTCAGGCCGTGATGGCAGGCATAGCAGTCAAGCTCGGAATATTCCGGCCAAGGCGTGTTCTGGTCACTGGCGCGACGCGCCAGCCGATACAGAGAATCACGCAATTGCACCGCTTGTCCCACGCCCCAGGCCTGCACGCTTCGCCAGGGCTCTTGTTCGGGATCGCGCCAGTGTTGCGGCATGCGGAAGCTGAAATATGTGATCTCGAACATCAAGTCGGGATGTCCGGCGGCGATCATCTCGTGGTCCACGAATTTATTCGCGGTGCCGATATGGCAGGTGAGACATACTTTCGTGCGTTCCCGCAGATCGCGCAGATCGTTCATCTGCTTATAGGTGACCGAATCCGTGTGTGAATCCTTGTGGGTGTGGGTCTCCAGCCATCCCGAGGACGGACCGTGACAGGATTCGCAGCTGACGCCGTCTTCCGGCCCGAAGGCCTGGACATGCAGTTGCGGCGGCACAGAAAGCGAATGGCAGGCCAGGCACTTGGGCGCTTGTGACGGCGGGCAGGGGCTGCCGTCGGCGCACTTGGTCTGGAGAATTTTTCCCATCCGCACCGAAACGTCGTTGGTGAGAACCGTGTACGCGTTGGCGTGTTTATCCTGACCGATCCAGATGCTGTATTCGTTCTGCATCACGCGCGTCAGCTTTTGCGGCTGCACGTTGCCGTGGCAACTGCTGGCGGCGCAGCTCCCGGGGCCGTGGTACATGCCCGGCTTCTCCGGCGCAGCGTTTTCGCCCGTGCCCGCGGACGAGCTGGCGACCTTGAACATCAGCAAGAACGCAAGGAAACCTAAGCAGCAAAATTTGCAGCGCATCGCTAATCCACTCCGGCCACCACAACTCGAGGGGCCTTCGTAACGGAAATTTCGAGGTGCAGGGTTTATACGACGAAACGGCCAAGAAATCAATCTCAACTGCGCAGCCGCATAGGGAAGCTTCCGGGCGCCTGTGTTAAGGCGATTTCAGACCTAGACAGGAGGTCGATTTTGCCATATGATTTGCGCTCTTAATCGCGTAACACTTTGCACGCCGACAAACGAATGCCGTAGGGGAGGCTCTGCCGCCTTGTACGAAGAGTTAAAAGCGATACAGCGCCAGTTCGGCTACCTGCCGGCTGAACAGCTCAAGGTCTTGTCGAAGAAGATCAAAACGCCGCTGAGTCAGATCCACGCCGTCGCGAGCTTCTATCCGCATTTCCATCTTTCGGCCCCGCCGAAAGCGGATGTGCGGGTCTGCTCCGACATGAGTTGCCATTTGTGCGGCGCCGACGAGTTGAAAGCCGCCTTGGAAACCCAGTTCCGAGGCGCCAGCCCGCAGGACGTTACCATTCGCGAAGTGTCTTGTCTGGGCCGCTGTGATCAAGCCCCCGCCGTGATGGTGAACGACAACATCTATGCCGCGGTGGACAGCCGTGCTGCCATCAAGATGGCGCGCGACGTTCTGGCGGGGCGGCCTCTGCCGGAGCGGGAAGCCAAGCATGAGCGCCTGCCCGCCCTGTGCGATCCCTATAACGGCACAGGCCAGTACGCCGCTGTCCGCCGCTTCGTTGAAAAGCGTGATTGGCAGGAGATCATCGCCACGCTGAAAACCAGCAAGCTGCGCGGCATGGGCGGAGCTGGATTTCCCACCGGCTTGAAGTGGGAGATCGTCCACAATGCTCCCGGAAACACCAAGTACATCGTGTGCAATGCCGATGAGAGCGAGCCGGGCACGATCAAAGACCGCCACATTATGGAGAATGTGCCGTACCTGGTGTTGGAGGGCATGATCGTCGCCGGACTGGTGACGGGAGCGCACCGCGGCATCCTCTACATTCGCCACGAATACGAAAAAGCCAAGGAAGTTTTGCAGGAGGAACTGGATCGCGCCTACAGCAACGGCGTCCTCGGACCGCGCGTGATGGGCAGCGACTTGTCCTTCGACCTGGAGATCTTCGTCAGCCCGGGTGGTTACATCTGCGGCGAGGAGAGCGCGCTGCTGGAAGCCATCGAGGGCCACCGCGCCGAGCCGCGCAACAAGCCTCCGTTTCCTGGACAAATGGGAGGCGGGTTGTGGGGCAAGCCCACGGTCATCAATAACGTCGAGACGTTTTCTCTGGCCACCGTGATCCTCACCCGCGGCGTGGAGTGGTACACAGCGCAAGGCAAGAACGGCTCGGTCGGCATGAAGTTTGTGGGCATCAGCGGCGACGTCGTGCGGCCCGGCATCTTCGAAGTTCCGATGGGAATCAGCTATACCGAGCTGATCTACGACTACGCCGGCGGCATCCCGAACGGGAAAAAGATGCTGGCGTACGCTCCCTCGGGACCCTCTTCAGGATATCTGCCGGCATCGCTGGCCAATCTTCCGCTTGATTGGGATGCGGTCGCTGCCGCCGGTTCGATGGTGGGATCGGGGGCGATCGTGGTTTGCGCGGAAGGCCGCTGCATGTTGGACATGGCGCTGAACGCCACTCGCTTTTACCGCAATGAGTCGTGTGGCAAGTGTGTGCCGTGCCGCATGGGTTCGCAAAAAATGGTGGAGATGCTGAAGGGCTGGACCGAGGGCAAGAGCTCCAAGGGCGACATGCAGACGCTGGATGAGCTTTCGACGGCGATGCGTCTGGCCTCCATCTGCGGTCTGGGCCAGGTCGTTCCCGTGCCCATCGCGTCAATTCTCAAGCACTTTCCCGAGGTCGTGGACGACCATCTGGTCCGGCGCCACTGCCCGGGCGGAATTTGCTTTTCACAAATGGGGATGCAATGAGTTCCGAAGGAATTGCAGCCAAACCGGTACCGCAGAGCATCACTCTGACGATCGATGGCAAGCCTGTTACGGTGCCGCTGGGAACGACGATCTTCGATGCGGCACGCATGAACGGAATTCCCGTCCCGACGCTGTGCCATCAGCAAAACGAAAATCCGGTTGGCGTCTGCCGCGTTTGCGTGGTCGATGTGGGCGCCAGGGTCTATGCGGCTTCCTGTATCCGCCAGGCCGAAGCCGGCATGGTGGTGAAGACCAACACCGAGCCGCTGGAAGGCGTGCGGCGCACGCTGCTGGAACTGCTGATGGCGGACCATCCCAGTCCGTGCGCGCGCCAGCAGCACTCGGGCGACTGCGAACTGGAGAAGCTGGCCGCGGCCGCGCACATCGAGCACCCGCCCTTTCCCCGGCGCACCACACCTCGCGGGCACGACGATTCCTCGCTGGCGATCGCGGTCGACCATGAGGCCTGCATCCTCTGCGACCGCTGCATTCGCGGTTGCGACTACATCCGCAACAACTGGGTCCTGGCCCGGCGCGGCAAAGGATACCAGGCCGGCATCGCCTTCGATCTGAACGAGCCCATGGGCGATTCCACCTGCGTCTCTTGTGGCGAGTGCATGGTGTCGTGCCCTACCGGCGCGCTCACCAATCGCGGCGTGGTCGGCACCAAGCTCGAAGGTGACCTGGTTGATCCCGAGTTCCTGCTGGACCTTCCGGTCTTCAAGAACGTCTCCGGCAATTTTCTGGAGCTGAACCGCAATGCCGTGGTCGAGCGGCATTTCCGTGCCGGCGACATCATCTGCCGCGAAGGCGATTTCGGCGCGACCGCTTTCTACATCCTGGACGGGACGGTCGATATCTTCATTTCCTCGCCCATGGCGCACGTCAAGACGGAGGACAGCTCGACCGGTTTGCTGAACAAACTGCGCAGCTTCCTCGCGCCCCGCGACCGTCACCAGCGCAACGGAGATCCCTCGCGGAATTCGATTCCCATCGACGCACCCATCGATCTTCCCTACGACAAGCGCGTCGCGCAACTGCACGCCGGCGAGCTGTTCGGCGAGATGACGTGCATGAGTTACTACCCGCGTTCGGCAACCGTGCGGGCGGCCACCGACGTTCGAGTACTCGAGATGCTGCGTAATGTGCTCGACATTATGCAGCGCAACAAGAGCTTCCGCGAGCAACTGGACCGCACCTACAAGCAGCGCGCGCTGGAGTCGCACCTGAAGAGTGTGCCCGTCCTGGCTTCGCTCACGCCGGAGTTCATCGAGCACCTCAAGTCCCGCGTGGAACTGATTCGTTATTTGCCGGGGCAGATGATCTGCGCCCAGGGCGAACCCGCAGATAGTTTCTATCTGGTGCGCCTCGGCTTTGTGAAGGTCTCGGAGAGCCGGCCGGGCGGCGACCTGGTGCTGGCATATCTGGCGCGCGGTTCGTATTTCGGAGAGATCGCGTTTCTCGGCAACACCACGCGAACCGCGACCTGCACCGCGCTCGACCACGTCGAGGTGGTACGCATTCCGGGCGACGATTTCCGGCGCATGCTGGACGAATTTCCCGAGGTCCGGCACAAGCTGGAGGAGGTCGCCGCCGATCGGGTCGCCGCCAACCAGCAAAGGCTGACCCAGATCGAGAGTGTTCCCGTCGATCAGTTCCTCAATCAGGGGTTGATGGAAGCGCAGAGCCTGCTGGTTCTGGACCTCGACCGTTGCACGCGCTGCGATCAGTGCGTGCGCGCCTGTGCCGACGCGCATGACGGCGTCAGCCGCTTGATCCGCGAAGGCCTGCGCTTCGACAAATACCTGGTGGCGACTTCCTGCCGCAGTTGCCGCGATCCGCTGTGCATGGTGGGCTGCCCCGTGGGCTCCATACGCCGCCGCAACTCGCTCGAGATCATTATTGAAGACTGGTGCATCGGCTGCGGGCAATGCGCCAACAATTGCCCGTACGGCAACATCAACATGCATCCCTTCCCGGTCGAAATGGCCGACCCGGAACATCCGGGCAGGATGATCGCCAGCACCCGGCTGAAGGCCACCGGCTGCGACCTGTGTACCGATCATGCCGAGCCCAGTTGCGTCTATGCCTGTCCGCATGATGCCGCTCACCGCGTCAATCCGCCGCAGTTCTTCGCCAGCATGCTGAAACAACCGACGCCGGCCAAAGGGGGTGTGTGAGCCTTGCGTATTGACCGTACTCATCGCAAGTGGTGCACGATCAGCGTTGCAATTCTAGTGGTGGCCGCAGTCGCCTATATCCCTTACCGGCACAGCTCGCCGCAAGGCGCCAGCGGCGGCAGCGTGATGGGCCTGATTTACGGCAGCTTCGGCTTCGCCTTCATGATCTTCGCCGGCCTGCTGGGCGCGCGCAAGAAAGTTCCGGTGTGGCGGCTGGGCCGCGCCCAGACGTGGATGCGCGGCCATCTTTGGCTCGGCACCATCGCCTTTCCCTTGATTCTGCTGCATGCCGGCTTTCACTTTGGCTTCGGTCTCAGCCGGGTGCTGATGTGGTGTTTCGTCGTCGTGTTCGTCAGCGGCATCTTTGGCGCGGGGCTGCAACATTTCATGCCGCGGCTCACGACCGAGCGAATTCCCATGGAAACTATCTACGAGCAGATTGGGCGCGTGCGTTCGCAGCTTGTGGATGAAGCCGCCTTTCTGGTGGAACAGGCGCGCGCGATGCTGACCGGCAATCTCTCGGACGCCTCCGCGGAGCAGCGCGCAGTTGCCGCCGGCGCCGGGACAATGGGCGGAGTCACCGTCGCAACCGGCCTGAACGTTGACGAGCAAGCCAGCTCCGATCTGCAGGAGTTCTTCGATCGCAAGATGCGGCCGTTTCTGCAGCAGGCGGGCGCGCGTAGGCTGGAACTCGCCGACCGCGCCACTTCGCAGGCGATGTTCCGGCAACTGCGACTGCTGCTTCCCATGAATCTCCACACCACGGTGGACGACCTGGAAAATATCTGCGAAGAGAAGCGCGAACTGGACCAGCAGACCACGTACCACCGCATTCTGCACGGCTGGTTGCTGGTGCATATTCCTTTTTCCTATGCCGTGCTGCTGCTGGGAGCGATTCACGCCGTAGTGGCGTTGCGATACTGAGGCGAACACGATGACGCGACGGGTGCGCACAACCAAAGGGTTAGCCAAGCGGATGGACCTGCAGTACTTCACGCACTCGCATCCGCTGCGGCGCTGGAAAATGTATCTTTCGGTGGCTGTGCCGGTAATCGCGGTAGTCTGGTTTTTCTCGCAACGGGCTACGGGCCAGAAGGTTTACAGCAGCGGCCCAGTGTCGGCTTCCCATGCCTTCTTCGGCAAGAAGTGCGAACTCTGCCACGTCACCGAACACGGCGTATTTCGCAAGGAGGTCAGCGACAAGGCCTGCCTTGCATGTCATGATGCGCCGGCTCACCATCCCACGCTCGTGACCTTCACACCCACCTGCGGCTCCTGCCATGTGGAGCATCGCTCCTCGCTGCGGCTGGCGCACACCATGGACGCGGGCTGCGCCCAATGCCACACCGATCTCAAGGTCAAGACCGGCGAGGTAAAGTTCGCGCGCGATATCGAGGGCTTCGATCGCCATCACCCGGAATTTGCTGCGCTGCGGCCGGACGCAACCGATCCGGGCACGGTCAAGCTGAACCACTACGTTCACCTGCAGCCGAACCTGGCCGGCCCGAAGGGGCACAACGATCCGGTGCAGATGACCTGTCAGGATTGTCATCGCCCGGCAAGCGACAATCGCCCCTGGCCCTACGCAAAGCAGATTCAGGCGTGTCCGACCGAAACCGGCGCTCCCACGCCGGCGTTGCAGACGGTGTCGGCCACGATGGCCGAGACTCCACGGGATGTCAGTTCGCGGGCCTATATGCAGCCCATCAAGTTCGCCAATCAGTGCGCCGGTTGCCATATGCGGGACCTGCAGTTTGACAAGCGCTTCAACGAGTCAGTCCCACACTGTAAGACCGACGTCGTACAGGCCTTCCTGGTGAAGAAATACACCGAATACATTGCCGCGCATCCCAGCGCGATGTCGGAGCCGCTGACGCCCAATCGCGTTGCTCTCAGTTCGCTGGTGCAATTGCCGGCGCCGCCGAAGACGCGCGAGGAGTGGATCAAGTGGCAGGTGGCCAACGCCGATCGTCTGCTCTTCGATAAGGGCTGCAAGCTCTGCCACACCATGGTGCAGGGCGAAGGCCCGATTCCGACGGTGGCGAAATCGGCGATTCCCGTGCGCTGGCTGCAGCACGCCGACTTCGATCATGACGCGCACCGCATGGTGAAGTGCGCAAGCTGCCATGCGAGAGCGCCGCAGAGCCGCAAGACCTCCGACATTCTGTTGCCCGGCATCGCCTCTTGCCGCGGCTGCCATCAGCAAGGCGGGGCCATGCACGATGCCGCCGATGGCCGCTGCTCCGAATGCCACCAGTATCACGAATGGCAAAACGAGCAGGTCCCCAGGAAGGACTTCACCATTCCGCAACTGCGGAGCTCCGCAGCCGGACTATAGCCGAGCCACCTCTGCGAATGACACGATTGGCGCGGGCACACGCTCGCATAGCTGGCTGAACTACTGTTTGAAGACGACCATGGCCAGCGGTGGCAGGTCCAGCAGCAGCGACTTGGGAAAGCCGTGGCAGGGAATCGCATCGGTCATGCGTCCGCCGAAATTCCCTTCGTCCGTTCCGCCGTAAGCCAACGCGTTGCTGTTGAGAATTTCGTTCCAGTAGCCCGCGTGGGGTACGCCGACGCGATAACCACGCCGCGGTATGGGAGTGAAGTTGCACGCAATCACCAGCGGAGTGCTTCCGTCTTTGCGCAGCCGCATATAGGTCAGGACGCTGTGATCGGAGTCGTCGGCGTCGATCCAATGCCAGCCTTCGGGAGAGAAGTCCGTCTCGTAGAGGGAAGGCTCGCGACGGTAGAACGCATTCAGATCGCGCACCCAGCGTTGTACGCCCTGATGATCAGGCCAGCCCAGCGCGTGCCAGTCGACGCTGGCGTCGTGGTTCCACTCGCTCCACTGCGCAATTTCGCCGCCCATGAACAACAGCTTCTTGCCGGGCTGCGTGAACATGTATCCGAACAGCAGCCGCAGGTTGGCATATTTCTGCCAATCGTCGCCCGACATCTTGCCGAACAGCGAGCCTTTGCCGTAGACCACTTCGTCGTGCGAGAGCGGCAGAACGAAATTCTCCGTGAACCCGTACAGCCCGCGAAAGGTCAGCTTGTTGTGGTGATACTTGCGATGGATCGGGTTTTTCGACAAGTACAGCAGCGTGTCATGCATCCAGCCCATGTCCCACTTCATGCCGAAGCCCAGTCCGCCCAGGTACGGCGGCCGCGACACCATGGGCCAGGATGTGGACTCTTCCGCGATCGTTTGTATATCGGGGAAGTTCTCATAGGCTTCTTTGTTCACGGTCTTGAGGAACGACACCGCGCCAAGATTCTCTTTGCCGCCGTACTGATTGGGGATCCATTCGCCCTGCTTGCGCGCGTAGTCGAGATACAACATGGATGCCACGGCGTCCATGCGCAGTCCGTCGACGTGGTAGCGATCGAGCCAGAAGATCGCATTGCTGATCAGAAACGCGCGCACCTCGGTGCGATCGTAGTTGAAGATCGACGACTTCCACTCGGGATGGAAGCCCTTGCGCGGATCGGCGTGCTCGTACAAGTGCGTGCCGTCGAAATACGCCAGGCCGTGCTCGTCGTTGGGGAAATGCGACGGCACCCAATCGAGAATCACCCCGATACCGCGCTGGTGCAGATAATCCACCAGGTACATGAAATCCTGCGGCGTGCCATAGCGCGCGCTGGGCGCGTAGTAGCTGGTGATCTGATAGCCCCAGGAGCCGAAGAACGGATGCTCCATCACCGGCATGAGCTCGACGTGGGTAAAGCCCATGTCGGCAACGTAATCCGCCAGCTTCACGGCCAGTTCGCGATAGCTGAGCGAACGATTGCCTTCCTCCGGAACGCGCATCCACGACCCCAGATGCACTTCGTAAATCGAGATGGGCGCGTCGAATGCGTTGTGCTGGTGACGGCGCCGCATCCACTCGTCGTCCTTCCACTCGTACCACGTGTCCCAGACAATCGACGCCGTCTTGGGCGGCACTTCGGTGTAAAAGCCATAAGGATCGGCCTTGTCGACCCGGTACATGTGGTAGCGCGAGCGAATGTGATACTTGTACACGGTTCCGCGGCCCAACTCCGGGATGAACGCCTCCCAAACGCCGGAGCTTTCGCGCGGGTTCATGGGGTGGGAGTCGGGGTTCCAGCGGTTGAAATCGCCGACCACGGAAATCCGCTCCGCATTGGGCGCCCACACTGCGAAATAGGTTCCCGGCCGGCCGTCGAGTTCGGTGAGGTGCGCGCCGAATTTTTCGAAGAGCCGGACGTGCTTGCCTTCGTTGAACAAATGCAAGTCGAAGGGCGTGAGCAAGGTTTTTTCCTGCAGGGCTACAGGTGCCATCAGTTCGATCTCCTCATGCGAGCAGTTTCAAGTTTCCAGTTTCGACTTGCAAGTCTGCCCGTTTTAGCTGGAGAACTCGTCGTCAATTTGATTCGATCTCGTCATAGTTTGGATGAGGTTAGAGCCGTCTCGAGTTTCACCTTTCCCGTTTCGGCGGTATCGGCACGCGAGTAGCGCAATCGAGTTCGCCCGTGTTTTCCGCGCTCCTCTCCGTTCCCAAGCGGCCCGTTGCAATACAGTGGCGTTCATCACCGCAGCGCTTTTGCCTGCACACAAATGGCATGCTCGGCAGTCTAATATCCCAACCGAGATGCTGCCCTCACGCAAAGGCAACACCACGACGCTACCCGAGGAGCTGGGCGAATCGAAATCGTCCTCTCATGCGAAGATAAGGGCGCAAGCTTCGCAGCCGACGATTCCGATGCCCACATCGACCTTTCGCCGAGTTTTCAAAGCATTCCATTATCGCGATTTCCGGCTGATGTGGATTGGCGCGTGCACCTCCAGCATCGGCACCTGGATGCAGATCGTGGCCCAGGGCTGGCTGATTTATCGCCTCAGCCACTCCGCTTTCCTGCTGGCGTTGGACCAGTTCCTCGGCGGCATCCCAATCTTCCTGTTCACGCTGATCGGCGGGGTGGTGGCCGACCGCATCGAGCGTCGCAAAATCCTGCTTGGCTCGCAGTACGTGCAGATGGCAAGTGCCGCCACGCTGACCGCGCTGGTCGCGACAGGGACGGTGCATGTCTGGCACATTCTCTGCCTCTCGTTCGTCTCGGGATTTGCGCAGGCCTTCGGCGGGCCTGCGTACTCCGCGCTCATCCCCACTCTGGTGGAGCGCGAAGACATGCCCAACGCGATCGCGCTCAACTCCATCCAGTTCAATCTGGCGGTCACGGTTGGACCGGCGCTTGCCGGACAGACGCTGGCCAAGCTGGGCGAGACGTGGTGTTTCGGGCTGAATGCCGTGTCCTTTATCGCACCGATCGTTTCGCTGCTGATGATTCGCGCGCCCTTCCTGCCGCCGTCGGTGACCGAATCGATCTTTGCCAGCCTGA
>Ga0335077_10002725_pt1 | contig 21173 bp, 16 predicted proteins | sample Lox_Sample_31_FD_207151 | JGI IMG/M metagenome (GOLD analysis project Ga0335077, IMG submission 207151) | Soil microbial communities from Loxahatchee National Wildlife Refuge, Florida, United States - Lox_Sample_3.1 | ecosystem: Environmental > Terrestrial > Soil > Wetlands | place: USA...
ACGCGCCCATCAAGTAGAGCGAGCAGTAGTTCTTCTGCGACGAGAGCGCGACGTAGCAGATCGGCTGCTTGTTGTAAGTGTCTGGATATCGAGACAGGGGGATCGTCCAGCCGATCGTGCCCCAGACCAGGCACTCATCGTAGCCGCGCGGAATGTGCTTGTTCACGAGTGCGCGCACCGTCGTGATCGTCTTCGCACGATCGGCGGGGAGTGAGGCGATGTATTGCGCTGGCGTCTTGACGTTCGATGGTGGTTTCATGGATTCGTCGTCTTCCCGAACGAAGTGTGCCACCGAACGTTTGAAAACCAGCCAGCGGCAGGGGCTGTGAGTATCGCGTAAGTCCTAGCTGTGCGCAAGCACGGCGTCTTTTGTCCGTTCTTAAAGTCATCACCAGAAGAGAGGGCGGTGGGCGCGTTCTCAGCGTCCATCGCGCCGGCAGCGTCCACGGCCCTGGTGGGCTCCGCAGTGGCGCGGGTCCGCAAGCGATAGCTCTTGCTGGCCATTTGCACAATGGTTGCGTGCGCGAGAAAGCAGTCGAGAATGGCCGCACCTTGGCCTGCCTGCATCGCCTCCGCCGCCTCGCGCTGCGCTACGAACGCCGAGCGGACGTCCACGAAGCCTTCCTCACGCTCGCTGCGCCCTCATCACCTGGCGCTACCTAAAGAGGGAGTCTTGAAACGCACTCTTAGTTGGATTAGGCAGTTTCGCGAGGATTGTTGTACGTGATCGAGACTGGCGGCGCGTATACTAAGCCAAGGAAATGACTTGCCACAGCAAGTTGCCGTGGAAGGCAGCTTGTTCGCTCTCCTGTGGGCCTGAGGAATTGCCCACGATGCTTCGCAGCCTCTCACTACTTTCGATTCTAGTGCTTACCAGTGCCGGCGCTTTTGCCGCCAAACGCACCGCTAAGCCCGATGCGATTCGTCAGGAGATGTTGAAGCTCATCGCAGAGCCGCTACCAGCTGGTGCAGTCGCAACACACTCCGCAAGTTTCTACGGGCCTGACAATCTCTATGAGTATATGGATGGAGCCGCGGATATCTTTGTCCTCTACGGTGTCCACCAGTTGTTGCATGTGGACTTGCGAGCCAAGGCAGCGGACATATCAGTGGATGTCTTCGATATGGGCTCGGCTGACACTGCATTTGGGATGTATGCGGCCGAACGCTCTCCCGACTTCCAGTTCATCGCGATCGGTGCGGAAGGTTATCGGTATGAAGGGATGCTGAATTTTCTGCAGGACCGCTATTACGTGAAACTCCTTGGTTTTGGGGACGGCGCCGACACAGTTTTGGAGACGTTTGCCCGGGCGCTTTCGGCAAGAATCGGGACGAACCCGGCGCTTCCGGCGTTGTTGTCCAAGCTACCCGCAGACAATCGTAAGCCGCATTCCGAGCAATACATGCCAGCAGATCCCTTAGGCCATCCGTTCCTTGGTCCCGCTTACATGGTCGCTTATGTATCGGGCAATCAGGAAAGCAAGTTATTTGTTACGGTCGCTCGAGACGCGGCTGACGCCCAAATGAGACTCAAGCAGCTCGAACAGCATTTCATCAAGACGGGGCACTGTGAACCTGCACCGGAACTGGGTGAGCGCACAATCCGCGCGAGCAATAGTTTTGAAGGCAGTGTGATCGCGCAAACAAAGGGACGTTATCTCCTTCTGGTGGTGAATCCGGCGAAAGGGAGCGAGCAGTTACTGAAGACCGCTGCAGCGGGTTTGGCATAAGCTCGGCTGGCGTTTTCGTGATGGTGGCTACTGAGTCGAAAATCGGATTTTGGATGGTAAGGAGATCGCGATGACGAACTTTTATTCGTGGAATCGTAGAGGCTTCCTGGCAAGAGTGACCAGTGCGCTGGCGGCCTCTCCGTTGCTCGGCAGTTCCAAACTTCTGTTTGGTCAACTTGTAAAGGGCGCACCCGCTGCTCCTCAAGCGGAAGGAAACGCCAAACCGATCTATCGCAAGCTGGGGAAAACGGGCATTTCTCTGCCCATCGTCAGTATGGGGGTGATGAACGCCGATGTCCCTGGTCTCCTTCCTCGCAGTTACGAGCTCGGCGTACGTCACTTCGATACGGCGGCGCACTATCAGCAAGGGCGGAACGAAGAAATGGTCGGGCGCATGATCAAACAGTTGGGCGTCCGTGACAAGGTTGTCATCTCCACCAAGGTGCTGCCGCCTGGATGGAGCCGTGATCGCAGCCAGACTCAGACCCAAACGTACAGCACTGCGGAAGTCAAAGCTCATTTCAACGAGGTTTTCGAAGGCAGCTTGAAGCGATTGCAGATGGACTATGTGGATATCCTTTACAACCATGCAGCCGACTCGGAGACGGAGATCCATTCGGAAGGCACGCTCGAAGCGATGACAGCACTGAAAAAGGAAGGTAAAGTACGCTTCCTTGCGGTCTCCTCTCATCAGCCTGAAATGGCCTTGAAGGAAGTCATGAAGCTCGGCGTATACGACGTTGTGTTGATCCCGATCAACTACACCATAGCGCGTGACGAGGGATTGATGAAGATCATCGATGAAGCCGCGAAGAAAGGGATCGGCCTTGTAGCTATGAAAACGCAGGCGGGAGGCGCCAAGCGACCCGACCCGAAGTTGGGCAAGCCACTCACCCCTGCAAGTCAGACAGCTCTGCTCAAGTGGGTATTGAACCACGACACGATCACCACTGCCATACCCGGCTACACGACGTACGAACAACTGGAACAGAATTTCTCAGTCGCATCGAACCTGACCTATTCGGCGGAGGAAAGCGAGTTCCTCTCCGATAAGAACGTCGCCGCCAACGCGCAGTTTTGTGTTCAGTGCGGCAAATGCCTTCCGGACTGCCCGTCGGGCGTCGACATCCCCCAACTGATGCGGTCACACATGTACGCTGTTCAGTATTCCAATCATTCGCTAGCAGCGGAAACGATGGCCGCCATCGCGAGTGGTAAAGGCCTGGCCGCCTGCAGCCGTTGCGAATCTTGTCGTGTGACATGCCGTAATTCGGTAAACATTGGCGCGAAGATCGAGCACCTGAAGGCACTTTCGTCGATCGGAGTCCTGAAAGCATAGCCTCGGCAAGGCTGAATGCCGCTATGGCCTCGCAGGCCAATCAACGAAATTCATTCTTCAAAACCATGCATTTTGATCAACTTGCAATCGATGAATCAAAGCATCAAAGAGAACGGAGCTGAATTACTGTCCTCGGTATTCTCGATCCCCACCGCCCCTACCAAGCTTCTTTCATTTCAATACATCCAAGGTCTCAGCTGCATCCCTCGTACTGATTACCCGGTCAGAATCTAATCCCCAGAAGAGGCACTCACTCAGTTGAGTCTGTGCTCGAGTCGTCACAGGATTCAGTACAGCACGGCACTCTCACCTTTCTCCGCGATCAGCTTCCGGTAAAACGCCACAATCTTGTCGCGCCGCTCCATCACCGCCTTCACTTCTCCCTTATTCAGATAGTGTTCGGTCTTTTCTGCCAGCGTGTTCCCATCCAGCGCCTTCAGTTTCTCCAACAACTGCCGGTCGCAGTGCACCAAGTTCTGGTCAGGGTCTTTCACATCGGTGTCGAGGCGAAATGCACGGGTGAAATCAATCCTCCATATCTTCCAATTCTCACCAATCAGCACGTTTGTAAGATTGGGATCAGAATCGGAGACCAATTGATCGAAGACGCGAATCTTGTACATCTGATTGTTCCAGGCGTCCGCATCCGGCGCCGTTAACTTCTGCTTGTGCCGCTCCACCTCATCCATCTTCACCGGCAACCACCAGCTGAGCGAGCCAACATTGCCTCCCCATTTGCGTTCGACATACACCGGCAGCATGTCGTCCATGCCAAGCAACTCAGCCAACGCATAAGCAGCGATATTGTACTTGTAAGAATCCACGAAGTTCAGCTCGGTGCCGCTGGCAAACCTCTTCTCGGCTGTGTGTTCATCAATCGTTTGGAAGGAGGCGTCGTGCGTGACGGTGCCGTCGGAAAGCGTAAGACGCTTGGTGTTAGTGATGCCTTTCTTGGCATCTTGACTGTGCACCACTTTGGCTGTGAGAAGGAACTGCTTAATCTGCTCCTTGGTCAGGGTGGGCTCGTCCGCGGCAACCACGAAGAGTCGGCAAGTCAGACACACCAGCACGGCAAGAATCAACCCGCGCCAACGCGCATGAAGTGGGTACATGGAAGATCCCCGTTGAACAGGCGAGAATCTACCCCTTTGCACCGCATTGGACAAGCCAAATTAGCCAGAGCTGCGCCCCGTTTAAGAATCCGCTTCATCTTCTTCAAGCCGGAGTTTTGCCGGTCACGTGCGCCACTGGATCCCCTTGTCAGTTGGAATTCAGCAATGACGATAGGTGCTGTTGAGTCTGCTACGTCGGTTCCGGCGAGGTGGCGGCGCCAAAGGATTGCAGCGCGAGATAGCTGAGGCCAAAGCGCTTGATGTTTTCCAGTTGCCGCTCAAATTCGTTCTGATGTCCCTCTTCGTCGGCTACCAAGCGTTCGAATAGTTGCTTCGATACGGCGTCGGCGTTGGCCCCACAGGTCTGCGCGGCGCCGTTGTAGTCGCGGGCACTTCCCTGTTCCATTTCGATCGCCTTGGCCAACATTTTTGCGGGGTCGGTGATGATCTCGACCGGCGCAGCTGCCGCCATCTGCACATCTCCTTTCAGGAAAAGAATTCGCTCCGCCAGCGCCTCCACGTGGCCCATTTCCATAATCGCGGTGCGCTTAAACAGCGTCGCTAAGGGTGTGAAACCAAGATCGTCCAGGTGAAAGTGGAAGTACATATACTGGTGGACTGCCGCCAGCTCATCCGCCACGGATTTATCCAGCAACTCGATGCTTTTCTCGCTCTTCACGACAATCACCTCCGTTAGTTGAACTTTCACGACCACCAAAACCAAAACTCAACGGAACCACAAAGCTAGATTTTCTTCCCTGTGGGTTTTCCGCGGAATCAAGCTGGGCGGTTCGTTGGCTTTCCAAACTGAGAAGAACGCAAGATGGGTGCTATTAGACCGCCCAATTGTGGTCGAGCGCCCTGACGTACCACAGGCATTATCTGACCCCTATCTCTCTTTGCAAATCAGCTTCCTCAACGCCTCCTGATCCGGCGCCAAAAGCTCGGAGATCCGCTCGTGGTTGACGTCGGCGACGATGATTTGACCGACCTCGGTGTTGACCTGGCGGAAGATGCCGTGAGACCTCATCTTTGCGGCCTGGTACTGGTTGTCATCGGTGGGGGTAACGTAGTGCACCGAGTCGGCCTTGAAGCGGTGCACCAGGAAGAGGTGGACGAGGGTCATCAGGCGCTTCCTGCGCAGCGACTCCGCAAAGGTGTTCTGGTCGCGCACCGAGAGGATGCTGCGGCCACGCCGGTCATGGATAGGGGCGAAGACGACGTTAGCGAGTTTCTCCTTCCCCTTGTCGTAGATTCCGAGCTCGAGCAACTCCGAGCCGGCGCGATGGGGCCGCAGCTGGACGTGGAGCGCGCCGGGGAGCTCGTAGTGCCGCGTCCACACCGCCAGCCAGTCCTCAAGTAGCTTCTTGGGCACCTCGGTCTGTATCAGGTGCTGGTGCTGAGTCGAGCCCTTGCCCATCGCCATGGTTGTCGCCGTGCGCCCCGACGTAGCGGCCAATGCGGCGTCTGCGCGCGGTCCGCCGACGAGGGTCTGGGGCGTGCGGTAGGGAGACTCGACCATGCGAAGTTTTCGTTGCAGGCGGGCAAGGGTGAGCATGCCGTCTTGCTTGAGGGCGGTGGCAAACTCCTCGGCGGCGAGGCCGTCGATCTGGTGACCGCCGTAGGTGATGAAGTTGAAGACGAAGCCCAGCTTGCCTAGTTCCTCGGGGAAGCGTCGCATTTCTTCGTCGCTCATGCCGGTGGTGTCCCAGCTGAACGATGGTGAGAGGTTGTAGGCGAGCATCTTGTCGGGGAACTCGGTGTGGATCGCCTCGGCGAACTGTCGGGCGTCGGGGAGGTCGGCGGTCTTGGTCTCCATCCACAGCACGTCGGCGAATGGCGCCGCTGCAAGCGACTTGGCGATGGCATACGAAATGCCGCCGCGCACCTGGTAGTACCCTTCGGGCGTCTTGGCCGCCTCGCAGTCCCACTCGACGTCGATGCCGAGCTCTCCTACCTTCTCGCGGGCGGCGTAGAGCGAGGCGCGCGACGCGAAGCGATGCCACTGGTCGGCGCTCAGGTCGAGCGGCTCGCCTTCGCTCTTGCGGAACTCGAGCACCTCGGCAACGGCCTCTCCGAAGGTCCGGAGGCGGGCCTCATCTTCCCACGCCTCGAGGAAACGGGCGGCGATTCGGTCGAACATCGCGTCGATCGAGGTCTCTTTCCCTCCCCGCAACGACGCCACAGCTTCGGCGGCCTGCGCCAAAATGCCCCGGCGCTCCAGCCACTCCTTTGCGACGGCGTGCTCTCCGGCCGGGATGTCGTATAGGAGATGGCCATTAAGTTCGGCGACTCCCAGTTCGTGAAAATGCTGGATCAGCGCCAGGAAGCACGGCTTGTAGGCCGGTACGTCGGGGTTCGTCGTCCCAAGCAGGAACGGTTGATCGCGCTCGTCGCCGCGACCGTCGATCAGGTTGGCGGCTTCGGCGTCGGTGCGGGCGACGATAAGGCCCGGGACGCCCATGACGTCGAGCTGGAAGCGGGCCGCGTTCAGTCGCTTGTTCTGCTCGTCCTGTGCCACAAGCACTTTGCCGCCCTGATGGCCGCACTTCTTGGTGCCCGGGCGCTGGTCCTCGATATGGTAGCCCGCCACACCGGCCTCTACGAAGCGACGGATGAGGTTGCGAACGTGTGGCTCGCCGCCGTGGCCGGTGTCGGCGTCGGCGATGATGAACGGCCGGAAGTCGTGAGCCTGCGTCGCAGCGCGCTGTGACTCGGTCATCCGCGAACGCAGATACTGCTGGTTGCGATCCGCCGAAAGCAGGGCGCGCACGAGCGTCGCCGCTTCGTCGGGCACTTGGCTGAGCGGATAGCTGGCGAGATCAGGTCCCGGATCCTCGCTCGTGCCGCCCTTGGCGGAGGTCGCCCAGCCGCCGAGGTAGATCCCTTCGATCCCCATCCGCTTCATTGTCACCGCCTGCCCCGGCGAGTACGGACCAAAGGTCGTGATGCACTTGCGATCTGCGAAGAGTTGTCGCAGGCGGTCATGGAATGCCGCCGCGGCCTCGCGTGCCACGGTGTTGTCGGAGGCGATAGTGCCGCGCTGCTCGACCACCTGGCGCGCGGTGTAAAGGCGAACGATCCCCGCGAATCTGGGGCTGTCGAGCCACTGCTGGGTCGCGGCGATTTCCTTCTCGAACGATCTCATGTCCTTGGCTGTCACGGACGTGGGGGCCACTGCACGCTTTACAGGTGCCATCGATTTCTGTGCCATTGTTGTCGCCCTCCTCAGTCCCTGCGTTTCGCCAGCTCCAACATATCAGTCCAATGCAACCAGTGCCGTGATCGCGATCACGAGTGGTCAAATCAGGGATTTGTGTCAAGCCGACAGAGCCCACAGCACAACTATGGCCGTCGTATTGATCGCGACCGAGTCGCGGTGGGCCCAACTGGTCCTGAAAATAGTTTTGCAGAATGTTTTCGCGGTTCCGGTTGAAGCCCGCTTCACGGGCTTTGTCCAATGCAATCTTTGCTTGTACTCGTTTTCTTCGCCTGGTTGTTCGACGAAATACTCGATTGGGTAGAATGCTGCCCCGTAAACCTTATCCTGCCGCTCACGCTCTCGCGTCACACCTCGTTTTAGGATGTAAATCAAGAGATAACCGATTCCCAAAATGAAGAAAAGTATCGTGATCGTGAAAATCAAAATTTGCCTGTACATCAAATTCGATCCCCCGGCGCCTTCGGGCGCTGCCCTTCTTCGATGGCCGGAAAGATGTCATAGACATAGTCGTGGGCGGCTAAAGCAATTTTGTTCAGAGTGCCTGCTTCAACACGCTTGTTGATTTCTTGACGAGAGAGCTCGAAGATCGCTTCTAGAATCTCCGCGCGCTCCTGCTGATTTGCCTGCCCCGCAACGAAGAGCACCCGGGCACTGTGCTGGATGTAGCGGGGCGAAAGCAACTGGCGCTTTAAGATTTCCATAATGACGGGAGCTTTAGTGCGGTCAAACCGGCCCGGGTCACCGTGGCGGTCCTGCTCGGCAAAGAACTCCGCCGTCCATTCATTGTGGTAGTTCCACAGCTTCTCGAACAGCTCCCTGGTGAAGCGGCTCCCAGCCTTGACCTCGAAGGCATTCACAATCGGGACGACTCCATCCTCGGTGAGCGCCGGCCTCTTGAGAAACCCGTCCTTGGTGATGGCGGCCTCATGATGTACGAGGCTCCACAGCCACGACACATCGATCCGGTAGGTGGCCAGGTCATTCATGAAGCGCAGGGAAAGTTCATAGTCGTCAATCGCCGCTGCGAAGTTCCCGTTGAGGATCTGGAAGCCGTAGTTCGCCGCCATGTAGAACGCGTGTTGGATGTGCTCGATAGTGATTTCACCCTTCGGCACGCCGTAAATGTCATCCCAAAGTTCCTGCGTGAAGAGTTTTTCCGGAGTGTCAAGCATTTCTCTGGTGATAAACCGGGGCATGATCTTCCCCTGCGGATTCAACAAGCCACGCGATTGCAGCAGAAGCCGCTCCGCGTCAACGAGTCCACTGGCGACCGTTGGCACTGGCCTGCCTTTTACATCCACAGTTTCTCGCGGCGCATCGAGGATCGCTTGGAGCTGAGTCACCCGGGCCCGCAGGGGTGCATTGCCGGCGGCGACATAGGCTGGTTCGGGGCTGGCTACCCAGCTTTGACGATAGGCATCGTAAAGCCGGCCCTTCGCTCGGCCTGCAAGGATGTCTTCCAGAGTAGGCTGCTGAGCTGTGGGAAGCGGCTCAGCGCCCACAAACATCAGGCCCAACAATCGCTCTCGCAGCTTGTCAATGACCATCGCACGCAGGGCCAGCGGGTTATACCTCGAGCGGCCATACGAGTCGGTCGGTTGATAGATCATCACCGCCGCCATCCCGCCAATGGGGGCACCTTGCCTGAGCTCGCGCTTCTTCATACCCGCCATGAGCATCATCAGCGCGTTGTACCGCTGATAGGCAATCATGTTCGGTGAGGCCATGCCGATGCATTGCGGATCCGGGAAGACACCCTGGGGGTCGTCTTTCCACATCTCGATGAGACTGGCCAAGTAGTCCCAGCGACCGACGTTCGTGCCAAGCAGCCGGCGGCGCAATACCCAGGCGATGGCAGGCAAGAACCGCCCCGCATTTCCCTCCTCATAAAGAACTTTGATCTTGATGGTGCCGGCCGAAACTCCGATCAGACCTTCCAGCCGTGCCAGGAGCTTCTCCACAATGAAAGATTCCTGAGGAGTCTGGATTTTCGGAATGTAGTAGTACACACCCGTGCCCGCGCGCGTGAGAGACCCGAAGTTGTTGAGGGCCCAAATGACAGCGACGGGAATCATGCCGGGCACCGGTTGGCCATCGACCCGAATGTGGTCATACCTCACGTGGATGCCTGGAGGACGCAGAAACCGCGTGGGCCACTCCGCGGCAGGCTTGTTGATCTTGTACGCGCGCTTTTGGCCTTTCTTCACCACCTCGTAGGGGCAGTCCGACCAGCGGCCTTCGAAGATCTCTTTGGCGTTCTGCATAGCCGCAAAAATCCCCACCGGCTGATTTGTGGGCGTTCCGTCGGGCTGGAAGTGGGGTGGAGAGGCGTCTTCGAAGTCCGGCATATTCATGGGAGCGGAGCTATTCAACGCGTTGAAGGCCATGTCCAGCGGATGCCACGGGCCGGTGAGCTCCAATCCGGGATTGGTCAACGGGTGGGCGTCTTTGGAGATTGGCACGTCGTCGTTGAGCCGCCAGCTCCACTCGCTGTCTCGGTCGAGAAAGTTGTCAATCAGGCCTTGGACGATCTGGCGAAATGTCCAAAACTTCCCCGTCAGAGGATCTTCAAACGTGTCGCCCCATTTCGGCCAAGAATATTTCTTGCGGACTGGCGCCGCGAACTGCAAGAGAACACGACGCGCGGACAGCGCCGCGGCGATCTCTGGACCCAGCTCTCGCGTGAGCGCGGCGATGGTCTGTTCAACATTGACTTCCCGGCCGTTTATTCGCTTGGTCTTGAAGAGGTCTGGAAATTTTTGGAGAACGTCCTCACGGATCATGATTTCGCTCCTTCACCGCCTCTCCTGCGGGCGCGCATGCGAATATCCTCCCCGGCTAGGATGAGGGATAGTGCGTGCGTCACAAGAGCTTGGAGGGCGCCCCGCTCATAGCGACCGAAAACAGTACGGCATGAATAGTGGCATTCCGTTTATCAAGATTGCCGACCGTGTCGAGGTAACCGTCGACCTTAATGGAAAACGGGTCAGCGGACCTCCGGTGAACTTGAAGTAATTGCATCTTAGTCTCGGTCAGTGACCAATCGGGGTGGTGAAACATGGGTGCAGGATACAGGGCATATTCGCGGCTCCTTCGTTCCCTAACTGACGCCAGAGAAGCGAGTTGTTTGATTTCACTCCACGGCTGTTAACCGAAGGGTTGCTAGTTCGAATCTAGCCCGGGGAGCCAAATTCTCCTTCTTCTTCAACTGTTAGGGACGGCCTTTTGGGTGCCCTCCTCACTTTCCGGCGAAACGTTGTAAAAACGCAGTATATCGCCATCTCCATATGCAGACTTGTTAGCCTTCTCCACGGCTTCACGCACTTGGTTCGCCATCCCCAATTGATAACGGCGTTTCGTTTCTGGACTAGTGTGCCACATTGCACGCTGAACCACGGCGTCCGAAGCGATCGCACTCAAGCGTGTGCAGAAGACGTGCCGCAGATTGTAAATCGGGAAGTGCGGTACGCCTGCCCTCTTGAGCGTGCTCGTCCAGATCGTTTTCACCGTACCAATTGGTCGGTCAGAAAAACGGGGGCTCGGGAATACAAATCGACTACTTGAGCCCTGCTCTTTCCTCCATGCAAGCAAAGTGCTGCATGCAAGTTCGGAAAGTGGGACGGGCTCGGTGGATCCTGCTGTCTTGACGTTGTTATCCAGGCGGATGACTTTATTCTCGAAGTCCACCTGGTCCCAACGTAGCGAAAATCCTTCCGAATAAGGAAGATCGAACTGAGGAAATATCAACCCTCTATTTTATCTATAGCCAAAAAATGAGCAGCACTACCCAAAGAAAAACTCCCCGCCTGAGTTGAAAAATAAGCGAGAAATATCGAGGATGTCCAAGCTGAACCGCTGGAGTGATTTGAGGGGAAGTACGTACCGTAATGTTTCTCAAAATAAAAAGGGCGGGCGCGGAAAACCGTAAGGAAAACCGCGAGGAAAGCCGATTCCGCACTAGGGATCTTGCGAGCTTTGATCATGCACTCGTTCTGCCGCGCCCTGAACGTGACTCTCTCACGGCGATGGTCCCCTCGAATTTATTGGCCACAATTACCCCCGACCAAGTGAGTGTGTCCAACCCGGCTCCCGGAGGTGGAAGCTCCACATCCTTCGAGTTCACTGTTCCTTGCCGGATTTCTACCCTGCTGTTTCCCAAACGCAAGCCTGCCGGTCTTTGGATTTAACTCACCAGCGAATTCTCTGCTGAACCAATTGCTTTTCACTGTGTTCGAATACCTCCAAAGCGACTGAATTGAGATGCGGGACTTAACGATCGAAAGCAGGAGTGACAGGTGCACGGCTTCAAAATCGAGAGTGGTTCTGCGCGATTAAAGGTATCATGTCTCACTTGCTGAGCCAGGGGATTTGTCTGGTCGAATCCTGTGGGTACTTCGATGACGCTCCGCCCGATTTCCGCAGCACTTCTTGTTGGAATCTTCCTCACTACGTCTTTCTTAAATCGGCTGGATGCTCAAACTACCACCTCGGGCGCAGTTACTGGCGTCGTTACTGATCACAGCGGTGCGATTGTGCCGAATGCAGATATCGAGATCAGAGACATCAACAAGGGCACAATAGAGTCAACCAAATCAGACCGCGATGGCGTGTACCGCTTCTTCTTTCTTCCTCCCAGCCGATACACGCTAACTGTAGAGCACGATCACTTTCGCAAGGAAAGCCGGAGTGTGACTGTATTGCTGGAGACACCAGTCACAGTCAACATCACGCTGGAGATTGCAGGAGCAACCGTGCAGCTCGTTGTGACCGCAGAAGCGCCGCTTGTTCACGCAGACAACGGCGATGTTTCGATTACCTTGAGCCAGAGGCAGATCTCGGAACTACCCAATCCCGGTAACGACCTTACTTACATCGCCCAGACTGTTCCCGGTGCAATCATGAATACCGATAATGCGCTGACTGGAGGCGGAGGCGGGAACTTCTCAATCTTGGGTATGCCCGGGACTTCGAATCTCTTCAGTTTCAATGGCATGAACGACAACCTGGGTCATCTTAATTTTACTGGTGCTTCGGGTATGCTTCTGGGTCAAAATCAAATTCAGGAAGCCACTGTGGTGAGTGATGGCTACTCGGGACATTTTGGAAATGCCGCAGGCTCGTATGTGAACTATGTCACGAAGTCTGGAGGGAATGACTTCCACGGAAACACCGAGTACTTTTGGAATGGTAGCGTGTTAAACGCTAACGACTATATCACGAAGGCATTTGGCAATCCTCGCCCGTTCGATATCGCCAATCAGTGGGCCGGTTCGGTGGGAGGGCCCATCCAGAAAGACAGACTTTTTTTCTTTTTTGATACCGAAGGCTTGCGCGTCTTGCTGCCCTATCCCGTACAGGTGATTCTCCCGAGCCCGCAGTTCGAGGCGGCAACCCTGGCCAATATCGATTCTATCTTTGGCCCTGCGTCCGCTTCGGATGCTTTCTACAAGCAAATGTTCCGTCTGTATAACCAAACCCCAGGAATAGCAGCAGCTACTCCGGGGAGCTTCTCCGATCCTCTCGGGTGTATCGACACGAGTCCGATTGGTGTGTTCATCGGCCCGCAGACCCCGCAAGGGCAACTCGGAGTGAATCTTCCGTGCGCTATCCACTTTCAGGAAACCCTTGGACAGCCGACAAGCGAATCCCTCGTGTCTGGCCGTATGGATTGGAACATCCGTGCCAACGATCGTGCATTCTTCCTGCTGCAATACGACAATGGCCGTCAACCGATTGTCATCGACCCCGTAAGCCCGCTTTTCAACGTCTATTACAGCGGGCCATGGTGGCAAGCGCAGTTGAACGAAACTCACACCTTTGGAACAACCGCCGCGAACCAGTTCCTATTGGCGGGGATTTACCAGGATGGGGTATCGAGCGTCGCCAACCCGGCGCAAACTCTGGCTGCTTTTCCAACCACTCTGGATTGGTCCAGTGCGGGTCAGCCGTTCACGTCGCTGGGAGGGATTGACTTCCTCTATGGCCATCCCATCGCCCGAGCGCAGACGCAGTACGAGATCGCCGATGATTTCCTGAAGACGAGGGGCAAGCACAAGTTCGGATTCGGTGGGGATTTCCTGCGAGCCTATTTGACCAACGAAGAGTATTCGCAAAACGTCGCCGGAGACCTGGTTCCGCAAACCATTGGCGCATTTTATTCCGGAGGCGTGGATCCGGCATCTCCACAAAGTGACTATACGCGGTTGAGTCAGTCCTTTCCTACGCAACTGTCACAGCGCTTCGCTTCCTACATACTTGCGGGCTATGGGCAGGATGAGTGGCACGCAAAATCCAACCTGAGCCTTACTCTCGCCGTGCGAGTGGAACATCAATCCAATCCGATCTGTGCCGACGACTGCTATGCGGAATTATCCGGACCGTTTGCATCGATCAGCCACGACCCCGCGGAGCCTTACAATCAGGCGATCTCGAGACGTAAGCAAGCTTTTATTCAAAAGGACACGGTCAACTGGGCGCCGCGATTCAGTTTCGCCTGGCAACCGCTGGGGGTTTCGCATAATACCGTGGTACGTGGCGGTTTCGGTTTATTTTACGAGCCAAGCGGCGGGTTCGCGACCTTCTTTTCAGTAAATCCACCGCTCGTGAACCATGTGAACGTCATAGGACCCTACAATCTCGCTCCGGAAGAAACCAACAGCCTTTTTCAAGTAGCTGCCGCCTCGAATGCGGCCTTTGTTCAGGGATTTGCAGCCGGTGAAAACCTTGCGCAGATCAAAGCCGCGGATCCTCACTTCTTCCCTCCCAGCATTATCGCTTCGACTAATAATCTCCACTCACCCCAGTATCAGAAGTGGAGCCTAGAAGTGCAGCAGACGTTCGGTACCAACACTTCCGTGACTCTCGGATACTACGGCAATCACGGAATCCATGAGTTCGTGCAAAATCCCTCCGCAAATGCTTTCGGATGGGGTCCATTCCCGGCGGCAGCGTGTACCAGTCCACCCGTTCCGCCGTGTGCCGACCCTCGGTTTAGCGGGGTCAATGAATACGCGACAGCTGGAATTTCGAACTATAACGGGATGGTTGTTTCGTTTCGGCGACGATTTTCTGGTTTCGGCGATGGTTTGTTCGAGGTGAACTACACCTATGGCCATGCTCTGGATGAAGTTTCTAACGGCGGCCTCAGCCAATTCACCGCAGGGAGTTCCGTCTACCCCCAGGATCCCTTTAATCTGCGAGGCAGCTACGGAGCGGCAGATTACGATGTTCGTCACTCGTTGAATGCGAATTACGTGTGGCAACTCCCGGTGAAAGCCATGTTCCGCGGCCGCGGCCCTGATTACCTGGTGAAGGGATGGAAGGTTTCGGGAACAATTTTCGCCCGCACCGGATTTCCCTACACGGCGATCGATTTAGCAAAGTCCAGCAGTCTGGCCAGGAACAATTTCTATGGAACAATCTATGCCGTGCCAGTTGCACCACTCAGCCCGTCCCCTTCCTGCGGAGCAGGTGCCGTAATCCCACCATTCCCGCATCCTTGTTTGCCTCCTCAAGTGCTCGAGAATGGGGCCCCGAATCAGGGCGCACTGTTTGTGCAGACGGGCTGCGAGACCTCTTTCGATGTGGGGAACTTGCCAGGGTCAAAGGGACCTTGCTCGGGGCCTGCCGTTTCTTTTGCGCAAGGACGCAACCATTTCCGCTATCCGAGCTATTTCAATACTGACTTCTCTGTCATGAAGGTAACAGGCCTTGCCGGTCAAGACAAAGTTGTGCTGGGTATTGGTTTCCAATTCTTTAATTTTTTCAACCACCCCAACTTTGGTCCGCCCGACAATTACAGTTCAGACGCAGCGTTCGGACAGATAGGGACGATGGAGATGCCACCGACTAGCATCGTTGGAGCTGGCCTTGGAGGCGATGTTTCCCCACGGATGATCCAACTAAAAGCGCAGATCCGGTTTTAGACAGACAGCGGATGATCTTCAATTCTTGTGCTGCTTAGGCGTCTAGGAACAGGGCTGATTCGGGTGCAATGCTTCTCCAACCGAGGAAAGGTGGCTATCGAGTCTGGTCAAGTCCAACGCGGTGGACCAGGTCCGTAAAGCGAGGGTCGCCGCGCAAAGGATCAAAGTAGGGGTGGACTTTGAGCAATTGCAGAAGGTTTGATTCTTCCTTGTAGGCCTTCTCAAGCCAGACGAACGCCTGCTCGTTGTCGCCCAGGCCCAGATAAGCGTTCACAAATGCGGCAGCGGGAACGTAGGTGGTTCGCTGCCGTCGCTTCAGTTCATCGAGCAAACGAAGCGCTTCCTCGCGGCGCCCGGCATGCGCGTAGGCTCGAACCAACACTCCCATTACAGCCGGACTCCGGTCGGGAGATAGCGCCTTCTCCAGCACTGTAATCGCTTCGTCCGGTTGGCCGTTGGCAATCAGGGCGAACCCCAGGTACCAATGGTCCGGATCATCACTTCGCAACTCCCTAATTGCCTCGTCGTAACGTCTCGCATGAAACAGGATCCAACCCTTAGTAATGCCAGGGGGTCCCAGCAGATCACCAGCAGCTCCAAGCGGATCAAGGTCCCTGGCACGCTGGGCCCACGCCAAGGCCTCGTCCATCCGCCCCTGGCACAGCAGCCACTTAGCATATCCGACGTAAGCACCAGCATCGTTCGAGTTCAACTCCAGAGCCCGCTTGAATTCAGCTTCCGCATCGCTCCACTGCCACTGTTTCTGATATGCCCCTGCAAGCAAAACATGTGGTGCCGAAAGGTCCGGATCCAGTTCAATTGCTTTGCGGGCTGCGCTGATCATTTTTGGATGCGTTTCCTTCGGGGGGGCACCGCCAAGAATTGACCCGAACCTCTCGTATGCGTTCGCGAGGCCGACGTAAGCCGGTGCAAAGTTAGCGTCCTTGCCGATCGTTTGCTCAAAGTATGCAATACTCTGTTCAAGCTCAGCCTGGCTGCTGCTCTTGCTGAATTCATCTTCGGCTTTAAGATAGCTCTCGTAAACTTCAGGCGAGACATGATGCGCCGCGACCAGCCTGGCACGTTCCTCTCCAGTGACCTTGACCTCCACTTTGCGGGCTATGGATTGCGCCACTTCGCTCTCAAGAGTAAGTACATCCCCCAACTCGCCGTCGTACTCATCCGACCAAAGGTGCTCGTCGGTTGAGCCACGAATCAGCTGGGCGTGCACACGAATCCGGTTGCCCTGCCGTATCACCGAACCTTCGACGATGGCGTCCACCCCAAGCGTCCTGGCAATCTCTGGCACCGAGAGCTTCGTATCCTTGAAGCGCATGACCGAGGTACGGGAAATGACGCGCAGATCATGGATTCTGGCCAGGCGTCCGCACAGCTCTTCGGTCATCTCGTCAGCGAGGTATTCCTGAGTTGAGTCGCCCGACAGGTTGCTCAAGGGCAGGACTGCCAGCGATCTGATTTTGGTTTGGGTCGTATGCCCAGTGCGGGCCCGGAGTGTCAAGTAGGTGATGGCAATAATCGCCAGTCCAGCCAAACCGGCTAAAACAAGCCAGAGACGCGCTCGCGAAGTCCCGGTTGGTCCGACGTCGACTTCTCCATCCGACAGACGTTTCGTCCTATGCTCGTTCTCATCCCCTTCCAAAGGTGATTTGGGACTTTGCACCAAGGTTTCGAGTGGCGCATCCGGGACTCCGTTTTCCACCTCGGCGATGAAGCGGTAGCCTCGCCGAGGCAGAGTTTCGATGTAGCGGGGTTCCTCGGCCGAATCGGCCAGGACGTCACGCAGCTTCTTGATGGCACTGTTCAGACCGGTATCGAAGTCAACGAAAGTGTCTGCGGGCCAGAGTTTCTGGCAGAGCTCTTCGCGCGTAACCACGTCACCCCGACGCTCCAACAAAAGAGCGAGTATCTGGAAGGGCTGGTCCTGAAGCCTCAGGCGGACGCCGTGCTTGTACACTTCGCCCGCACGCAAGTCCACTTCGAAGGCGCCAAAGCGTGTCCTGTGGGCTCGGACACTGGATTCCATAGCAGGCCTGGCCTCTCAAGTACGGCGGAGTCTACCACTGTTTGCTTGATCTGTACCGGAGCAAAGCCCGTTCTGTACAAGTCCCCTGAATTCAGAAAGCTGCACGATCAGATGGAGAACAGACACAGACCAGGCCCACACCATGGCAACTTAATCCACCTTGCACCAGTCTCGGCGGAACTTGAGCAAGTGCGCGACACGAAACGCGCCAAAGAGGTAATCATGCAATGTCCACGCACGATGGGGCGAACCAGATTATTCCCAGAGGTGAGATTCCATCCGAAAGCGATTGCCTTGGCTATCGCCGCGGTGATGGGCTCTTGGGGCTGCGGCGGAGGCTCAGCTCCTCCACCTTCTTCTACTCCCCCGCCTGGCATAAGCGTCACAGTCACACCTGATTCCACCACCTTGTCGCAGGGCGCGACACAATCTTTTACGGCTACCGTCGCGGGAACAGCTAATACCGCGGTCATCTGGAGTGTGCAAGAAAACGGCGGCGGCACGATTGACAGCACAGGTCTCTATAAGGCTCCGGAAGGCACGAATGGCACGTTCCATGTCGTGGCTACGAGTCAAGCCAATTCAGCCGCCCATGGTAAAGGCACAGTGGTTGTTCCAATGCCCCAAATGACAATTTCCCCTGCCACGGTCACGCTGCCTCCTAATGGGTCGCAGACCTTCACGGCAACTGTTGCAGGGTTCGCCAATACCAATGTGACTTGGACTATCCAGGAGACAGCTGGAGGGCAAATAAACGGCGCTGGATTCTATACCGCGCCGGGCTCTGTAGGTTTCTATCATGTAGTCGCCGCCAGCGCAGAAGACCCGACGCTCACTGCGAACTCTAAAGTGACCGTGACTACCTCTTCGGGTAGATTTTCGCCGACAGGGAATCTCAAAGTGGCGCGGGGCCTGCACACTGCCACCTTGCTGCCGAACAACAAGGTGCTCGTGGCGTATGGCTCAAACAGTAGCGCATACACCGATGCAACCGGTTACTTTGGACTCTCCTCGGTTGAAGTTTATGACGCTAGCACGGGCACGTTTACTGAAATCGTTGGAGATTCTGGCAATGGGATATTCGGTCACACCGCGACGCTAATGCCAAACGGACAGGTTTTACTAGCCGGGGGCTTTGTAAACTCCGCCTGGGACTACGAAAGAAGTACCTCCTCCAACGGGGCAGGTCTCTACGACTCGGCCACTGGTCAATTCAGCGGGACGGGCAACATGCTGGTCTCTCGCGGGGGGCACACAGCGACTTTGCTGGCGAACGGCAAAGTCCTGATTGCAGGAGGGGCCGATCAAGGCACAACCGGAACGGGCGTGGCCAGCGCCGAACTCTATGATCCAGGCACAGGCACCTTCACACAAACGGGAAGCATGGCTGTGGGGCGATTCCTGCACACTGCCACGCTGCTGCAAAATGGGAAGGTACTCATTGTGGGTGGCGCCCTAACTTCTGCATCAGCCCCCGTTGCCACAGCGGAAGTCTACGACCCGGCCACGGGGAGCTTCACTAAGACCGGCGCAATGGCGAAGGCCCGCGAAAGACATACAGCAACGCTTCTCGCTGACGGCAAGGTGCTGATCGTCGGCGGCACAACTTCCACCGGCGCGGCTGCAACCGCGGAAGTTTACGATCCATCGACTGGATCGTTTTCGATTACCGGATTAACGGTCGAAGCCCGAACTTTCCACACAGCGACGCTGTTACCGAGCGGGAAGGTGCTGGTAGCAGGCGGCGGCGACGAGAATTCGACCGCGGAGCTCTACGACCCGGCGACTGGCTCTTTCAGTATTGCCGGTGGGATGGAGATCGGGCGCTCAGGGCACACCGCAACGCTGCTGCCAAATGGGAGCGTATTGGTTGTGGGTGGTGGCATTTTTGCTGGTCTGGCGACGGCAGAGTTGTACCAAAGCGGAACGCTGAGCCAGGACCCATGGGGCTATTGAATATAAGTGAATATTTCCCGTTATTACGCTTGATTCCGCGCAGATGACAGGAATGGCCGTTGTTTTTGGGGCCAGAGAAGAAATTCCGGGCCAGATAGACGCATGCAAGCAAAAAGAGAGAATAGGAGAACACCATGATTTCTAAAACGATCCGCATCGCTTCGCTGATTGTTCTTGTCACCGTTGCACTCAGTTCTGCTGCCAGGGCGGCGACTTGTTCTAACACCTCTCTGAGTGGCACTTATGGGTTTCTGCACGATGGCACAGATAGCAACGGCACCCCTGCCACCGCCGCCGTGACTCAGATTACCTTTGACTCAACCACAGGCACATTTACTGGAGAGACCGCAGCATCCCATGAAGGCGTAATTGTCACCACGTCCCTTAACGGAACATACAACGTCGACTCGAGCTGCACCGGCACGGGTATCCCCTCGGGAGGGAGCCCCTTCTCGATTGTGGTTACGTCAACAGGGTTCCTGGCTGTTCACCCTTTTTCGGAGGGATTCGCCGTGAAGCAAGGCTCCGCGACCTGCACCAATGCCACGGTTACGGGTAGTTTTGGGCTTCAAACAACCGGCGTCTTCCTCGCAGGGGCACCCGTCACGGGATGGGTGGCTTTCATCGGTAAGTTGGAGTTAACAGTCAACTCTTCTGGACAAGGAGTGATAAGAGGGCATATTGCCGGTAGCGAGGGCGACACCGCTCTGACGTTCAAGCCCGTCACCGGTTCTTACTCAGTGGCCCCGGACTGCACGGGCACGGCTACCATAACACGGAAGGGCAAGTCCACTATGAATTTCAGCTTCGTGGTGGTGGACTGCGGGAAGGAAATGCTTGCCATTGAGACGGACACGGACACGATTGCCAGCGGTACTTTCGTGAAGGACATCGATGACAGGGGTGAGTCGGAGGCAACGAGTGTTCGTCGAGAACAAGAATTCGCACAAATCGCGAAGTCGCGAAAATTCAACGAATTCCTGCGTGCGTTCCCAAAGATAACGCATCGGTTATCAGGCGGTGACTCAGGCGTCGAACTATCTGCGGAGGCAGTGGCACTTCAATTGGTCCTGTAGTAGGAACGTAGGATCAATTCCGGAAACTCAAGACAAAAGCGAATCAAGAGAGAATAAAGAAGGAGAAGATAGATTTCCCGGAGTTGATCAAACGCGCTCATTACCCTCGGTATTAGCTTAGCTCCGGCGAATTATGAGTAAGTAAACAAAGCGGCTGTTAACCGAAGGGTTGCTAGCTTGTATCTAGCCCGGGTAGCCGATGACAATTGCCTTCAGGTGAGTACAAGAAGCATGACTTCATTCGGGCCACTTGGACGATAACGCGCAGGCTCTGTTCGCTGTCCAGAAGTCCCGTTCGAGGGCATCGTCCAGTACTCTCCTCGAACGCCGTATCTGGACCGTGGCCTCCAGATTAACCTGCGTACCCTACTAGCAGGTCACGTCAAACCGATTCAAACTTAACCGCCTCAGCCGGAAAAGGACGGGCGGCGGGAAAAGAGCCACGAAGCGGAAAGGCTACTGCTCAAATCACAAGCAATGGTCGTCCTGAATCCGCTGGCCCGGAGCAGCCGCGAGATCGCTATCAGAAAAGACGCATCATCGTCGACGAAGTGAACAATGGGCGCGGTTTCGTTCATTTCGTAACGACCTCCTCCGTCGCCGGCAGCGTGATTCGAAACACTGCACCGCCCTCGCGCTTATTCTCCGCCCAGATCCGGCCGTGGTGCGTCTCAATGATCGTGCGAGAGATCGCCAAACCCATGCCCATGCCCTTCGCTTTGGTCGTGAAAAAGGGGTCGAAAACCTGCTTCACCTTATCTTCCGGTA
>Ga0335077_10002728_pt1 | contig 21164 bp, 17 predicted proteins | sample Lox_Sample_31_FD_207151 | JGI IMG/M metagenome (GOLD analysis project Ga0335077, IMG submission 207151) | Soil microbial communities from Loxahatchee National Wildlife Refuge, Florida, United States - Lox_Sample_3.1 | ecosystem: Environmental > Terrestrial > Soil > Wetlands | place: USA...
GCAATGGACGTGATTCTCGCGGCCGTCGGGCTAGCCGCCGCCGCTCCGCTGCTGGCAATCGTTGCGTTCCTGATCAAGCTGGATTCCCGCGGACCTGCGTTTTATCTCTCTCGCCGGGCCGGACGCCAGGGTCGTACGTTTCTGTGCTACAAGCTGCGCACCATGGTAGCGGGCGCAGATGAGATGAAAGACTCGCTGCGACTCCGCAACGAACGCCAGGGACCGTTCTTCAAGGTCTCTAACGATCCGCGCATCACCCGGTTGGGGCGAATTCTCCGCCGCTATAGCCTGGATGAACTCCCCCAGCTTTGGAACGTGCTCAAAGGTGAGATGAGCCTCGTGGGCCCCCGGCCACATCCACTCGATGACCTCGATCGTTACGCTCCGGAGCACCTGCGCAGGTTGGAGGTGACGCCAGGATTGACCGGGCTATGGCAGGTCACCGCGCGGCGAGATCCCTCGTTCCAGCGCAATGTGCAACTGGATTTGGAGTACATCGAGAACTGGAGCTTAATGCTGGACCTGAGGATTCTCTACCGGACCGTTCCTGCTGTTTTTCAGGGGACAGGAGTCTAGGCATGGCGCTGACTGAGCAATTGACGGTGCGGGCAATGGCGCGGGATGCTGGGCAAGGAGCGCTGCTCGTCCCCTTTCGCCTCCTGCACGCTGTCCTGAACGCACCCGCCGCGCTCTTTCTGGTCACGCTCGCAGCCATGCTATTTCGCCCGCCGGATCTGGATTTCTACCACTTGGACCGCATTGCACTCGTTGCCCTGTTGTCGGCGGTATTTCTGCGCGCATTGATTCTGCGGCAACCGTTGTGGCTGGTGAGGCCGGTCACTTGGCCCATGTTCGGCCTCTTTCTGCTGGCCCTACTGGGAGTTCTGGCTGAGCCCTATGTTCCGGAGCAGTGGAGCGTTTTTGCTGCCAAGTGGGTCGTTCCGTTCCTCTTCTATCATCTGGCCGAACTGGTATTCGAAGAAGGTCCATCCTCGCGGCAGTTCGAGACGTTCTGCCTGGTAGTACTAGCCTACCTCTGCTTGATCGCCATTCTCTTCGTCGTCGGGGCAAAATCGCTGATCTTTCCCCGCTACATACTGGACGAGAGCCTAGGGATTCATGCCGACCGGGCCCGTGGACCATTTCTCCAGGCGGTCGCCAACGGAGTGTCGCTGAACATTCTGGGACTGCTCGCACTGAACGCCTATCGGCGCGGCCGTTTGCGGGGTCCACTGGCATTGTTCTTTCTGGGGGCCGTACCGCTTTCCATCCTGGCGACCAAAACCCGCGCAGTGTGGCTGTCGTTCGTGGGAGCGGGGCTGATCCTGCTTGTGTTGTCGGCTCAGCGGCGTGTGCGCCGCGCGTGCCTCTGGCTCGCCGCGGCAGGCGTGGCTGGACTGGTGACCGTGCTGGCCTTCACTAATGCCGGAGATTCTCTGCGGGAAAGGGCCGCGGAGCGTAGCCCGGTGGATTTTCGCGTCTCGCTCTACCGCGCAGGTTGGGCGATGTTTCTGGAGAGGCCGCTGCTGGGCTGGGGTGCGCATAGCACCCAGGCGGAAGTGACCAAGCGAATGAACGACTTCCACCAGGAATCGTTCGTTTTCCACAACGCCTATCTCGAAGTTGTAGTGGAGCACGGTCTGCTGGGCCTCGGACTCTACGCTTGGGTGCTGCTTGACCTGTTCCGAGTGGGGCGAAGGCGGCGTATATCGCGCCCGACGACGTACGGTTTTCTCGATTCTGAGTTCCGCGCAATCTGGCCTGTGCTGGTTGGCATTTACGTCGTGAATGCGTGTTTTGTTGTGATGAATTACCAGTTTGTGAACGGCCTTCTGTTCACGCTGGCAGGAATGCTATCCGCACAGAACCGGCGGCAGGATGCGCTGGAGCTGAACCGGGGCCGCGCATGTTGACCGTGGCATACATTGCGAACCAGTTTCCCAGCCCGGTCGAGCCCTATGTGTGGGAGGAGATCGCAGAACTCCGCAGTCGCGGAGTCAGGGTGATCGCTTGCAGCGTTCGACGGCCCAAGGCCCTCCTCGACGGCAGCTCGCAAACGTGGGAAGAGGAGACCCTCTATCTTCCCCCGTTTCACTTTTCGGTGCTATTGCGCGCCGCGTGGACATGCCTGCGGGAGTTTCCGCGGCTTGTGGCGCTGGTTCATCTTCTGGAACGCGAGTCGCCACCCGGGCGGATTCGCGCTTTGCTGCATACCTGGCTGGGAGCGTACTACGCGCTGGTGCTGACGGGCCGCGGCGTACGGCATATCCACGCCCACCACGGGTATTCCGCCTCATGGATCGCGATGGTCGCGGCACGCCTGCTCGGTATCAGCTTCAGCATGACGCTGCACGGGTCAGACCTGCTGCTACACCATGCCTACTTGCGGACCAAGTTGACGAACTGCAAGTTTTGCCTGACGGTCTCGGAGTTCAACCGCAGCCACATCCGTGAGCACTATCCTGCGATCCCGACTTCGAAGGTGGCGCTGTGCCGTTTAGGTGTCGGGGCTCCCCAGATGGACCTCTATGGCGAGGCGAAACCCGCACGTGCGCCCCTGTTGATGCTCTCGGTGGGCCGGCTGCATCCGGTGAAAGACCACGCCTTCCTGATTCGTGCCTGCAGCCAGCTGAAAAGAAACGGCGTTCGCTTCACCTGCCTGATCGCCGGCGACGGGCCAGAAAGACCCTCGCTGAACCGCCTGATTGCTCAACTGCAGTTGCGCGATGAGGTCAGGCTCCTGGGCCACCTGTCCCGGCGCCGTCTCGAAGCCTACTACGCCATGTGCGATCTGGTGGTCCTCACCAGCCGCAGCGAGGGTTTGCCGCTGGTCCTGATGGAAGCAATGGCCCACGGCAAAACCGTGCTCGCGCCCGCGATCACGGGAATTCCCGAGCTCGTGATTGATGGCAAGACTGGCTTTGCCTACCAGCCAGGATCGATCGCTGACTTTGCCTTCCGCGTACGGACAATCGCAGAATTGCACCCCGCATTGACACCGGTGCGGGAGGCTGCGCGTCAGCATGTCCTGCAAAACTTCAACCGGGAACGGAATCTGGCGTTCTTCGCCGATCTTTTTCTGACTCGGGTTTTGGCTCGCGATGGAGTGCTCCGGAATGAAGATCCTGTACTGCAACAAATATAACTTTCCGTTCGGCGGGACAGAGGTCCACCTCTTCGAGGCTATGGAGTTGATGCGGTCTCATGGCCACGAAACGGCGCTGTTCTCCACCGCTCATCCTGGCGCACCAGCCTCGCCCTTCGATCGTCATCTTCTGCCGACGATGAATTTTCAAGATCGCCGGCTCGGCGTGCTGTCCCGTCTGCGTGTGGCGGGCCACGTCATCTACTCTGTGGAAGCGCGGCACCGGTTGCGGCGCTTGTTGGAGGAATTTCAGCCCGACATCGCCCATGTTCGCGGCATCTATCACCATCTCTCGCCATCCATTTTCTGGGAATTGCGATCGCAGAATATTCCTGTCGTGTATCACCTGAACGATTTCAAGCTGCTCTGCCCGTCCTACAACCTTGTTTCTCATGGAAAGATCTGCGAACGCTGCCGGGGAGGAAAGTTTCGCCATGTGGTGACCGAAACCTGTCACAACGGTCCCCGGGGAGCAGCATTTGTCCTGGCCGCCGAGGCCTACCTGCATCGATGGTTCGGAACTTACGAAAAATGTGTTGATGTTTTTCTTGCGCCCAGTCATTTTGCCCGCGACAAACTGGTCGAGCACGGATGGGCTGGGTCGCGAATTGAAGTCCTGCCTCACTTCCAGCGAATCGGCGACGCGTCCCCGCCGGAGATCCCGGCCGATGCTCCGATTCTCTACTTCGGGCGATTGTCACCGGAAAAAGGCGTCGCCGACTTGCTTCACGCCATGAAAGCGTTGCCCTCGGTGCGTTTGCTGGTCGCTGGGGAAGGTCCCCAGCGCGAAGAATTGCAGGGTCTGGCGCGAGCGTTACATCTGGAAAACGTCAGATTTGTCGGGCACAAAACCGGCGCTGATTTGGAAAGGCTGATTACCTCCTCTCAATTCACAGTGTTCCCGTCGCGCGCTTACGAAATCCTCGGCAAAAGCATTTTGGAGTCCTATGCCCGCGGACGTGCCGTCGTGGCTACGGACCTTGGCTCCCGGCGAGAGTTTGTGCAGCACGGCAAAACCGGCCTCCTCTACCCGCCCGGTAGCGTGGGTCAACTCGCTTGCGCGATTTCCACCCTGTCGACCCAGCCGCAGCTGTCAGCGCGTATGGGGCAAGCTGGCTGCGACCTGCTTCGCGAGCAGCATGGCGAGGGGCCTTACTACTCGCGCCTCGTGGAGTTGTATGAGCAGTTGAGATCGAGCAAGAACAGGCTCGGCCACGCCAAGATACCAGTCCCCAAGCCTAAGCTGCGCGTCGCATTCATCGGCGGGCGGGGTGTACTTTCGGGCTACAGCGGAATCGAGACCTGGTTTGAAGAGGTTGGCAAACGCCTGGCCGGCTCGGGACACAAAGTCACGGTCTATTGCCGGAGCCATTTCACTCCGAATGTGAGGGAACACCAGGGCATGCGGCTGGTGCGCTTGCCCACAATTCGCTCCAAACACCTGGAGACGCCCATCCACACGCTGCTGAGCACGCTGCATGCGATGTTCGGCGGCTATGACGTCGTTCACTATCAGGCGCTGGGACCGGCGCTATTCTCGCTGCTGCCGCGCCTGGTCGGCAAGCATACGGTGGTCACAGTACAGGGGCTGGACTGGCAGCGCAGCAAATGGGGAGGAGCCGCCCGCGCCGTGCTGCGGCTCGGAGAATGGGCCTCGGCTCGATTTCCCAATGCCACGGTCGTGGTTGCGCAGACTCTGCGGGACTATTACCAAATGCGCTATGGAATCACCCCTGCGCACGTTCCTAACGGAACGATCATCCGTTACAGCCGCGATCCGCTGCGAGTCTGCAAGTGGGGAATCGAGCCTGGCAAGTACGTCCTGTACCTGGGCAGGTTCTCTCCGGAAAAAAATTGCCGGCTGCTGATCGAGACTTACAGGCGAATCGACACGGAGGTGAAACTCGTCCTGGCAGGCGGGGCAGGCCCGAACGACGTCTGGACGAAGGAACTGCACCGGCGGGAGAGTGCCAGAATCCGCATCCTGGGCTGGGTTTCGGGCCCGGATCTCAGCGAACTTCTGACCAACGCCATGCTGTTCGTCTTGCCTTCGGACGTTGAAGGACTTTCGCTCGCCCTGCTCGACGCCATGGGTGCCGGGGTGTGTGTGCTGGCCAGCAATATTCCGGAGAATTGTGAAGCGGTCGGCGATGCCGGCTTCACCTTCGAGCGGGGAAACTCGCAGGATCTGGAGCGGATGCTTCGCCTGCTGATTCACAATCGCCGGATGCGCCACACCGCCGGGCAATTAGCGCGGCAGAGAGTCCGGGAACACTACCTGTGGACCAAGATCAGCGTCGCGATGGAATACATGTATGCGGAGGTGTTGCGTAATGCGAACCAGGCGAGGGCCGCCGCATCGCTTGAATCCAGTCGAGACCCGCGAGCCGCATAGGCGCGACCCTCCTGGCCGGGAATCAATTCGTTCCCTTTTGATCCGAGGTTGATTTCTTTGCGTCCTTTGCGATCTTTACGCGGTACTGTTCACCGCAAACAGGCCGCAAAGAAAATCCTCAGCACGAGCCCTTCTCTACCTGCGCGGTTTCCCCGATAATACGGGGAAGCCTTCTTCCATCACGAGGCCGTCTCGGCAATCCTTCCATGCGAGCTACTATCTTCGGAGCCACCGGACTGCTGGGCAAAGCGCTGCTCGAAGAGTGGCGCGGCGACGAAGTAAGTGGTCTCGGTTCGAGAGACTCGGACATCCGCGATGCGGCACAAGTCCTCGATGCAGTCGAACGCACGCGGCCCGACTGGATCGTGCTGGCGGCTGCCTACACCGACGTGGATGGCTGCGAGAGCCATCGGGAGCTGGCATTTGCGGTGAATACCGTCGGAGCAGCGAACGTGGCCCGCGCGGCAAAGCACGCAGGAGCGCGTCTCCTTTTCCTCAGTTCCGACTACGTATTCGACGGCACCGACACCGCTCCCTATGAAGTCGGCGACCCACGCGCGCCGCTCGGTGTTTACGGTCAAACGAAAGCCGAGGCAGAAATCGAACTGGCAAGGATCCTTCCCGGCTGTTGCATCGTCCGCACGTCCTGGCTTTATGGCGCGGGCGGCAAATGCTTCCCCGACACAATTCTCAAGCTGGCGGCCAGCCGTCCTGAACTTGAAGTGGTGAATGACCAGCGCGGCTCGCCCACCTATACGCGGGACCTGGCGCGTGCCATCATTCAGCTCTGTCACGCCGGTGCGCAGGGAATCTTGCACGCTACCAACCGCGGTGACTGCACCTGGTTCGAATTTGCGCGCGAGATCGTGACCGGGGCCGGCCTGTCTACCCCGGTGCGCCCCACTACGAGTGACAAGTTTGTGCGTCCGGCTGAAAGGCCGAAATACTCTGTCCTCTCGGCGAGCAGCCTGCAGAAATACGGGATTGAAATGCCGTCGTGGCAAGACGCACTCCGCCGTTACCTGCACGAGCGCCAGGCGATGTCTCAACCGGCCTGGGGGTGGTAACTCGCGCGCTGACAGCTACTTATCGTGATTCCGAACGGTCGGCATCTGCCCAGGTCTTAGTACGCAGCGCATACGATTGCTCGCCGGCATGGTGGGCCTCCAGCCGGGCTCCAGTGCGCATCTAACCGCATATCCAGCTCTGGATTTTGGAGGCTTGCTTGAAAAAACTGACCCTCGTGGTGGCTTTCTGCGCGCTCCTCGCCCTCGAAATCGTCCCGGCGCATGCTCAGGAAGCAGATGTAGGCATCGGCTTCGGTACCTTGACGGTTCCTTCGTCTTCGTCGTCCACGAATTCCGGGACGCAGCAAATGGGGGGTGGGCTCTATCCCAGTGTCAGTGCCAATATCATTTTTAAGCACCGCATCGGGTTTGGCGGAGAAGTCGCCTGGAGAAGCAGCCAGAACCTGTATTTCGGATTTCAGCCCTTTCGGCCAATCCTTTTCGACTTCAACGGAGTGTGGGCCCCCAACCTGGGAAAGAGGACCACGCTAGAGGCAATGGGAGGCATCGGTGCCGAAAGCGTTCGCTTCTACACAGGCACACTAAGCTGCAGTTTTGTGAGCTGTACGGATTATGTGAGCAGCAACCACTTCCTCACGCATGTGGGCGCCGGCATCCGTTATCGCGTCTGGCACAACTTCTTCATTCGTCCTGAAGCCCATTACTACTACGTGAATAACAACAACGAATTCAATTCCAACCAGGCGGCCCGCTTCAATATTACTTTGGGTTATGCCCTGGTACCGGAGTAGAGGCCGCAACTAAGTCAGATCCCTAGGGACAGGTGGAGGCCATCCGCCCTGACGTCCACTCCCGTGGCGGGTCAACGCACATTCGTGGCAGCGGGATGAGGAAGGGCACGACTTCGGTTCAGCGTCGCGAACTGAGATCGTGCCTTTAAGCGCATCCCCTGAAATTGATCCGGGGAAACTCTGAACAAGGGTGGATGAGCAAGAGTAGCAGCCGAAATCAGGACGTTTTCGCGGGCGAGGGCATCCGCGCCACACTTGTTCAGAGGCTTCCTACACGGCTTTCCCCGCCGCCTTCTGATTCCTGGTCCAACTCAATACCTCGCCGATCACGCGTTGAACTTCCTGATCCGTGAGTTCTGGATACATGGGCAGAGAGAGCACGCTGGCGGCCGACTTCTCGGTCACTGGGAGAGTATTGATACGCGCCGGACGGCCCCAGGGAAAGCCCTCCTGCTGGTGAATCGCGATGGGGTAGTGAGTGAGAGCGGTAATACCCTTCGAGTCGAGATGGGATTGCAGACTGTCGCGGTGCTCACACTCCACCACATACAAGTGATAAACGTGCTCGTACCCCGCCGGGGTGAAAGGCAGCTGCAGCGCAGCGCCGGCGAAGGCCTGGTCGTAAAGGCGGGCAATCTCGCGACGCCGCGCGCTCCATTCATCGGAACGCTTCAGCTTAACCCGCAATACGGCGGCGTGAATGTCATCCAGGCGGCTGTTGAAACCGATACTGTGATGCGAACGCTTCAGCGATCCGTGATTGCGCAGTTTGCGGATGCGCGTGGCCAACTCGGCGTTGTTGGTGACGACCGCGCCGCCATCGCCGAAGCATCCGAGGTTCTTCTGAATGATGAAACTCAGGCACACCGCGTCGCTCAACTCGCCGATTTCAAAGCCGTCGCCCCGCGCGCCGATGGCTTGGGCGCAATCCTCCACTACCCGCAGCTTGTGCTTTTTCGCAATGGCAGCCACCGCCGCCATGTCAGCCGTCAGGCCATAGAGGTGAACGGGCACAACGGCGCGGGTTTTGGATGTGATGGCAGCTTCAATTTTACCGGCGTCGATGTTCCGGGTCTTTGGATCGGAATCCACAAAAACCGGGGTCGCCCCCGCCAGCCAGATCGCCTCCGCGGTGGCAAAGAAAGTGTTCGCGGTGGTGATGATCTCGTCGCCCGGCCCGAGACCCAATGCCAGGAACGCCAGCACGAGCGCATCTGTTCCTGAGTTAAGGCCGACCGCCTCTCGGGTATGCATATAGGCGGCGAGCTCTTCTTCGAACTTGGCGAGTTGGGGCCCCAGAACGTAGCTGCCGCTTTCCAGCACTTCGAGAATGGCCCGATCAATTTCGCCTTTCAGATCGTGATACTGGCGTACGTGGCCATAGAAGCCGATTTTCTCCAGTGGCACCGCTCTTCCTCCCGGTCGCGTCCCTAAAGCTCGCAGCGATCAGCGCGGACTGAATCGATTCAATACTAAGCGCCGGACGAGCGGTAGAATGATTTTGGGGAAAACAAAATTCTGATCCGGGAAAGAGAAAAATCTGATAGCCGAAACCTCCCCTGAGGGAGCGGTTGTCCCGTCTCGGCTAGGCGAATTGCGCGGAGCTTGGATGACGCGTGGCGGTCGCCGTCTATGCCGCGCACTCGCCGCGTCCCAGCTTGAGCGAGTAGGTTTCGATGTCGCCCCAATCAACGAAGGTCTCTTCTGAACCCCCGGCCTCGTCAATCAGTGGCTGCAGCCGCGCGGTGATCTCTTCCTGCGGGGTCCGCTCTACCCAACTGCGGAATGACTCGGACGGCCGCCGCTCACGGCGGTAGAGACCGAGGACTTCGTGTATGACCTGCGGCACCTGCTTCGCAGGCAGGGGAATAATCTGCTTGGCGAAGCGTACGCCTCGCTCGCTGACTTCCCCTCCCAACATGAGCTGGTAGAACGGAGCCTGGCGATCACCGATCTTGCGCGCATTGCCGTAAAACCCTATGTCGGCGATGTGGTGGTGCCCGCAAGAGTTGGGGCAGCCGCTGATTTTGATCCGCAGCTTCTGCACCTCCGGATCAGACTCGTTCGCCAGTTCCTGCGCCAGCACGTCGGCCAGGGTCAGCGAACGCGTGATGCCGAGATTGCAGGTGGTTGCTCCGGGGCACCCGGTGACGTCGGAGATGGTTCGAGCGCCCGGTGTGGCGAGATCCAAGGCCTTGAGTTCTTCGTAGATTTGCCGCACTCGGTCCCTGGGCACCCAGGGAATCACGAAGTCCTGCAGAACGGCAATGCGCACCGCCGGCAAATGGTGCCGCTCGATCAGGCTGGCCAGGCCGCGCATCTGCTCGCTGCTGAGATTCCCGGCGCCCAACTTCACCCACACCGCGGCGTATCCCGCCTGGCGCTGCGGCATCAGGTTGTGTTCCGCCCAGCGCTCGTACTCCGGAGAGTAATGCCCGTTGGGACTCTGAACCGCCGGGCCGGTTTGAATTCTCACCAACGGCTGCGCTACCGGCGAAGCCACGGTGAAGCTTTCGGCTGTCGTAGTTACCAGCTTGCGTTTCTCCTCCACCAGCCGCTTGAATTCCGCGATCCCCTTTTCTCGTAACACGAACTTCATCCGCGCCTTGAATTTGTTCTTGCGGTTCCCGCTGGCATTGAACACCCGCAAAATTGCCTCGATCGTAGGCACTAACTCTTCCGCAGGGAGAAACTCCGCCAGCGTTGCGGCTTCCGTAGGCAGGCTCCCTAAGCCACCTCCCACCAGCACCTTGAACCCCCGGTGAGCGGTTCCGTTGGAGCCGCGCACGCGCGCGATCAATCCGACGTCATGAATGCCCGCGACCGCGCAGTTGCCGTCGTCTTCGCAGCCGGAAAAAGCGATCTTGAACTTGCGCGGAAGATCGTGGAATTCTGGATGCCGCAGCAGAAAGCGGGTCACACCGAGGGCGTAGGGCGTTACATCAAACGACTCTCCGGGGCAAATTCCAGAGAGCGGGCACGAGGTCACATTGCGCACCGTGTTGCCGCAGGCTTCGCGCGTGGTCAGCCCCGCGTCGGCCAGCAGGCGCATGATTTCTCCCACCCTCTCCAGTTTGACGAAGTGGAACTGGATGTTCTCCCGCGTGGTGAGATGGCCTCGGCCGGTAGAATATTCGTCGGCGATGTGCGCCATCAGGCGCAGTTGTTCGACATTGAGCAAGCCGGAAGGGATCTTCACCCGCAGCATCTGCACGCCCGGCTGACGTTGCCCGTAGGTTCCGTGCTTCAGGCGGAAGGGGCGGAACTCCTGGTCGGTGATCTCGCCCCGGATGAATTGCGCGGCCCGCTCTTCGAAAAGCCGGATTTCCTTTTCGATCGCGTCACTGCTGTGGCGCTGGTCCACTTCGCTTTGCAGCGCGGTGGCTTGTGTTTGCGGCATAAATAGCTCCAAGAAAGCAGAAGGCCCACTTGCCGGTTTGGCGAGTGGGCCTTGGAAATAAGTGAAAAATTAGATCTCTAAGGCAGAATCCTCCACGCGCCGGCAGGTGTGGGCGTACAACAACACAAGCACATGCACTTCACCCATCCGTGATTCCGGCGGCATGCCATGATAATAGAACTCACCCCTGAAGGCTTACGTAATCACTTTGCCTCAGTAGACTTTTATCAAGACTACCGAAGTGTTCTATGCATGTCAACCACTTAGGGCCGGGGCGGGTTGCGCTCCACGTCGAGCCGTGTGCACACGTTCCCGGTAACAACTTGCGGTGTCATTCCCACGCGATCCGGCGACTGAAGCATGGTTCTCGTGGGCTAACGGCCTATCGCTGAGCGTTGCTTCGGGATGTTCTTGCTGTTTGCCTGCCCGGCTAGGGAAGAACTAAACTCCATCTTTCGTGGTCCCAACGCGGTTTCCGCACGCTGTACCTCAGGAGCCCTGGTGGAAATTCTCGATCTCAGGCACTTTTCCTCGGCAGACTTGCGTCCGCTGTTAGAAGAGGAGATTCAGGAGTGGGCGCGTGCGCTTTCGTGGGACTACAGCAGTTCCGCCTCCATGATCATGCGCTACGTGGATGGCAAAATCCTGCCCGGCTACGCTGCCGTGGAGCGCGGACACATCGCAGGCTATGCCTTTTTCGTATACGAGAGCAGCAAGGGGGTGATCGGAGACCTTTACGTTGCCAACGGCGGCCGCCTGCCCGATCCGCGGGAGGTGGAAGAACGGCTGCTGACCCACGTAATTGAGACTTTGCAGCAATCGCCGGGCGTGCATCGCGTGGAGGCACAACTTCTGCTGCACGAAGCCGGAGCCGTCTCCCGTCCGTTTCTGTCGCAGGGATTTCAGCGCCACCGGCGGCTTTTCATGGTATTGCCGCTCGACGAGGGCCGCCGACCTTCGTCGCGCTTGCCCGCCGAAATTGAAGTTCGTCGCTGGTCGGAGCAAGACTATCAGACGGCTGCCGCAGTCATTACGACGGCCTACCGCGGCCACGTGGATGCCGATATCAATGACCAGTACCGCAGTTTGACTGGTTCGCTGCGCTTCCTCAACAACATCGTGCGCTTCCCCGGTTGCGGCACCTTCGATCCGGAGTCGTCCTTCGTGGCGGTCCACCAGCCTTCACGCAGCGTGGCCGGCCTGATTCTTTGCTCGCGGGTTCGGCACGACGTGGGCCACGTCACCCAGGTGTGCGTGTTGCCGGAATTTCGCGCCCACGGCATTGGCGAATCGCTGCTGGCCGCGACGACCGATAACCTCCGCCAGCGCAATTTTGGCGTCCTCTCGTTGACGGTGACCGAAGCCAACGGCCGGGCTGTGGAGCTTTACGAACGCCTGGGATTTACGACGGATCGGGTGTTTGACGCGTTTGTGTGGGAAGGCACCTAGCTGAGCTAGAAGCTCACCTGCGAAGTATCCACATCAGCCACCCCGCCACGAAAACTCCTCCGATGAACATGGCGAAGCAGTAGAGGCCGTATTGCAGCTGTTCCCTGGGCGTGTTGCGCTGGGTAATGCCGAACACCACGGAGGCGAAAACGGAGAACAGCAGCGCCGCCGAAAAGTGGCTCAGTTCCAGGGTCATGGCTTCTTTCCGATGGCGATGTGGTAGGCGTCCGCCACGGTAATGAAGTTCAGCAGTCCGGCGACAATGATGAAAATCTTGCCATAGTCGGCTGTGGCCCGGCCGATGGCTTCCCCACCCCAGCCCATCACGCGGCTGAGAATATACAGACCGCCGGCGCCAACGTCCCCGACAAAACCCAGAATGTCGAGAATATCGCCCCCATTCGGCTTGTAAACGTGCCCCTGCATCAGCAGGCCCAATATGAACATAGGGACGATCGAGGAGAGGAGCAGCAAGCCGCGAATCCAGCGCTGCTGAACCAGGTGCCCTGCGCCGGGGATCAGCCACCCCACCGCCGGAGCGATCACTGCCATGGTCGAAGCACCTTGGGGAACAGCTTTCGGCGATTCAGCGGCAGGGGGTTTCTTGTCTTCGGCGGTATTGGCCATTCAGATGATTACGATCTCACGTTGAATTTTACCAGTAACTTCCGCGGAATTGGGCCGCACCAGCATGTTTACCTCACTGCGAACGCCGAATTCGGGAAGATAAACCCCAGGCTCGATGGAAAAACAGGAATTGGGCAGGATCTGGCGCTCGTCGTGAACTTCCAGGTCATCCATATTGGCGCCGTTGGCATGAATTTCCGTGGCGATGGAATGGCCGGTGCGGTGAATGAAGTAATCTCCCAGTCCGGCCTTCTTGATGACGCCGCGGGTGGCACGGTCCACCTGCCAGCCGGGAATGGAGCGGCCGGCTGAAATCGCGTCCTGCACAGTCTTGATACCCGCGTCCCGTGCCTGGCTAACCACCTCGAAAACTCCCCGCATCCGGCCGGAGGGCGACTGGCCGATGAAACCCGTCCAAGTGATGTCGTAAAACACAGCGTCAGGCGTGTTTTTCTTTCCCCAAACGTCGAGCAAAACAAAGTCGCCCTCGCGGATCGGAGCTGAGCTCTCCGCCTTCGGCTCATAGTGCGGATTACCGCTGTTCGCATTCACCGCCACGATCGGAGGATCATCGGTCAGCAGGCTCTCGCGCCGGAACGCCTCCAGAAACCACTGTTGAATTGCATGTTCCGTGGTGCCTCCGCTACGCGCGCGGCGGCCAATCTCTTTGAACGCCTCGGGCAGGATGGCATCAATCGAGTCGCGGGCGGCAAAGTGAGACTTGATCTGTTCCTCAGTCAACGTGGCCTGGAACTGGGCCACCAGGTCGCCGGAACTGACCACGTTCTTGCCCAGGCCGCGCACCAGGTCGAGCGTGCCGCCATCCACCAGAGAAACCGTGAAGACCAGGTTGTTGGGTGAGTACTGCATTGCGATGTCGCGCTGGTTGGTCAGCATCGCCTTGACATTGTCGAACAGTTCCTGCCAGCCGGCATACTGCAGTTTGCGGCCAGGGAGGGTATCGAGATGGCCGGCCTCAATCTTATGCACCAGCTTGACCGGCTCGCCCTCCGCCGGTATCAGATAGAACCAGCGCCGGGTGACCATCATGCTTTCCGGCAGTCCTAATACCCGATATGCGATGGGGTCGCGGTGGTGGTGGTCGTAAAATAGCCAGCCGTCGATATTGCGCTCACGCAGCACAGATTGGATCGCAGCCAGGTCCATAAGCAAGTGCCTATTCTAAACAAGTATGAATAATATTTGGTGAATCTTCGTCGTCCGGCGCTCCGAACATCGCAAAGAACGAGAGACGTTCGTTCCTGTGTGACACGAGTGTGCTAAGGAGTTGATGGCGACGGGTGACGCCGTCGAAACCGGCCCCCAGACTTCACTGCGACTGTCCTCGACTTTGTAGAATTCTTTTCCGCAACTGCGGCGTCAGGGTCTCACACGCCGTGCGCAGCACGAACCGCGGCGCGCGTTGGCGAATGCTCATCAGGTACGGAACAGTTCGCTTAGCATCGGCCTTGGCAGTCTCGCGCAGCAGCCAGCCCAGGCCCTTCTGCACCATATCTTCCTGATCGCTGAGCAACAATGCCGAAAGCCGCTTGATTTCGGGAAAGAACATCTTTCGGCGCGTTCCCTGGATCAGTGCCACGCAAGCCGCCCGCCGGTGCCATCGGTCGCGCGACTTCGCCCAGCGAAACACTGCCTTCACCCGCACTGGCTTGGCGGCCACCATCGGAGCAATCAGGTAGTGCACCAGCCCATCGTGATCTGCCCAGCTTGTGATGCGCCTCAGCCAAGATTCGAAGAGCTTGAACTCCGCATCCGAGAACTTATCCGTGAGCCCTTGCAGCAGGAGAACCGCGAAGGTTCGTTCTTCCAGAACTGGGCCGTCAAATAGTTCATCGGCCACACCGGTCAGAAACGACAGATCCGAGTTCTTTAAAATCTCGCGCCTCGCACTCAGCGCTGCGCGCCGCAGCGCGGCCGTATACCATCCACGTGACTGGATCTCTTGTTTGAAGAACCACTGCACTCCGGCAGCGTGCTCGGCGGAGCCACCCCGCCTGAGGATCTTCCGAATTTCTACCGCGATGCGAGCGGGATTTGCTCTGGTCTTAGCCATGGTCTCGCAGTAATGAATGTAGGTCGCGGGCGTCCCCGCCCGTGCGACCCTCTCCCCAGAACTCCCAATTTCGCGCCGGCCCCGGCCCCCCGAGAGCCTGCCCGGAGCGGGGCCACGGCTAGGTTGGGGTGGCCGTTCCAATGTCCGCCGGCCGCAGAGTCTTATCGTAGATCCACAACAGCCCGGCTGTAGTCACTCCCACCGCCGTCACCACCCACCACATCCGCTGCGGCTGGTGCGTAACCTCTCCGAAATGATGGATCAGTGTACCGCCGAACCAGCCCCCGATCAGAGAGCCAATGCCGATGGGCATAAATGCAAAGCCCATGTATGTGCCTTGCTGTCCGGGAGGCGCAAGGCGGGAAATATATTCGTAGTAGCGCGGCTGCTGCGTAATCTCGCCCAGCGCCAGAACAAAAAGGGAGAACACCGCGCCCCAGACGGTCGGATGCAACGCAAGGATCAGCCACGAAAGTGAAGTGATCAGCGTTCCCAGAATTACGGCCTGAAATGCCGGTATTTTACGAATCAGGAAGTTGACCAGAAGCGTGAGGCAGATCACGGTCGCGCCGTCGGTCACCAGAACGAATTCGACATCCGCGGTGGAATTGATATAGCCATGAATATAACCAGGCAAGCTGATGTACTGCTGCCAGAAGACGACCCAGTAGCCGGTGAAAAGCACCAGAAACCACATGAATCGGCTGATGCCCGCGAGCGCAAGGACCAGCAGTCCGGCCCAAATCCACCAGGGCACAATGAACGGGAACAGGAACATCGCGATGCGTAGCAGAAGAGCAGCTGCGCACACCGGTAGCACCAAGCGGGCATTGCCCACGACCACGCAGAAATTCTTGGCGACGGCAGCAACGGAGGGCGGAGGCTCGTCGCCGGCTTTTTGCGGTTCGCGAAAAAACAGCACCACAACAAAGAACATGGCGAAGACGCTGAGTGCGGCGACGCGATACACATTCTCCACACCCAGATGGCGATGTGCCCAGGAGGCAAGATAAGGCCCCAGCGCCCCGCCGATATTGACCATGGTGTAGTAAATCGAGAAGCCAACGGAGCGGACGTTCGCCTTGGACGCGCGAGCTGTCGTTCCGACGACGCAAGGCTTCACTAGTGAAACGCCTAGCGCAGGAAGAAATAGGATGAATCCGGCGAACAGCTCCAGCGGCACGGCATTGCGTACAGGCGCCAGCCAGGACGCCCCAATGGAGCCGATCAGGAAATAAGCGGCAGCCAGAATGAAATAGGCCGTCGCCAGAGCGCGCCGGAAGCCCAGGCGGTCAGCGGCCGCACCGCCGAAAGCAGCCAGAAACCAGACCCATCCGCCGAACATTCCAGCCAGAGTTCCTGTCTGCTGGGCCGAGAACTTAAGCTGTTCCTGCAGGTAGACGGCGAGCGATGCAAAGGCTCCGTAGTAGGAAAGCCGTTCGAAGATTTCTGTGATGTTAGCGACCCAGAACGGCCGCTCGAATCCCGTGCGGATTTCGTGAAGGCGCTGGGAAATGCTCAAGGGTCTCCGTTTGACGGTGTGGCGCGGACACTCTGGTCCGCGATCCGTCTCATTCAATCATGATTCTCTTTCGCACACCCTCGGCCCCGATTCCGCTCACCCGAATGATTTTCCTCGGGCTGCTGTGGCCGGACGCTATCGTAACCGACGACCGCGGCACCCGCAAAAGATTCGCTAAGAATTCAATGCAGGCAGCGTTCGCCTTGCCGTCCACCGGCGGAGCAGTGACCGCCACTTTGAGGGCCTCGCCAACCTCGCCAGTGATTGCGTTCTTCTTCGCGCGCGGCTGAACCTTGACGGCGAAACTAGCTCCGGAGGGCGTTTCCTGAATCGCGATCATGAAGGTCCCATTCCGGCCTTTTCACCGGTTCTTTCCCAGTGAGAAGGCGGTTTCGATCGTCAGCAATACCACCAGCGCTGGAAGCATCGGATTCTGAAGCGTGCGGGGCCACCCGATGCTGGCAACCAGTGCCGTCACAAACACGGTGAGAGTGACATTGGCGATAATGCAGAACACTCTAAGCCCACGCACTGCGTACCCGTTGCGGACACGCAACAGGTTCAGCATGGCCGCGAACAGCACCGCCAGCCCGGCGCTGAAATACCACAAGCGGGCACGGCTGGCCTGCCCCGCTGTAAGGCAATGGGCAACGCCGAGCAGAAAAACCAAGCCCGCACAGAGGCGGTCGAAGCGATTCATAGGAACTTGACGCAATCACGATAAAGAACCAGCGACTCGGGCTCGCAGTCATTCTTTCTGGCGTTCTCCGAAGATTGCGGTGCCTACGCGCACGCACGTTGCCCCTTCCTCGACCGCAATTTCAAAATCGTGCGACATACCCATGGAAAGCACGCCCATTTCTACCGCAGGAAGTTTACGGGCGGCGATGCCGTCGCGCAGTTCATGCAACTTGCGGAAATACGGACGCGCGCGCTCCGGGTCTTCGGCGTAAGGCGGCACCGTCATCAACCCCCGAATTTCGAGATTCGTCAGCCCGGGGGCAGCTTCCAGAATCTGCTCGAGTTCTTTCGACCCGGGGGCCAACCCGCTCTTTGCCGATTCGCCGCCAACTTTGATCTCGATCAGCAGGCCCAGTTTTTTGGCCAGCGAAGCTGCCGCCGCGTTGAGCTTTTCTGCCAGCCGGAGCGAGTCCACGGAATCTACAGAACCGAAGAGTCCGGCGGCCTTGCTGGCCTTGTTGCTCTGCAGGTGGCCGATCATGTGCCAGTCAGCATCCACGAGGTCCCGCAGGGCGTCAATCTTTCCGGCAAATTCCTGCACTCGGCTTTCGCCGAAGAGCCTGATGCCAGCCGCGTAAGCCTCTCGAATCGCGTCTGGCGGGAAGGTCTTGCTGACGGCCATCAGTTCGACTTGCTCGATGCCGCGGCCGGCGCGGCGGCAGGCAGCAGCTATTCGCTCCTTCGCCTTCGCCACGTTTTCCGAAACCGGCATGAAAACAGTTAACCACGAAGAACGCAGGAATGACATGAGGTGGCACGAGGGGATTCGGGGTTTCTTCTTGAGGGCTTCGTGTGCCTTTTATTTCTCTTGTAGTCAAGAATGCATTGCAATCGAACACCGCTGAACTCATCTCGCTGGCGAGGCCGCTCGCGCCACATTTCTCTGCTACATAATCGCTGTGGGAGGAGCCGGTTCATCGGGGCGCCCGGCGCAGGCCAGGGGCAGGCGGATCATCACCGCGATCATCACCAGCATAACCACCACGGCGATGATGTCCCCGGGGTGCTCGAACACGATTGGCAGGGCCTTCTTGATTCTGCCCGCGGCTTCGGCGCCTTTCAGGCCTGCGACCACCAGCCCGCACAATGCTTCGCCGGCAATCAGACCGGAGGCCGTCAGCACGCCTGCATTGTCGACGCGCGCTTTTTGAGCATCGTTATAACCGCGCTTGTCGCGAAGCCGGTCGGTGATCCAGCGGATGACACCACCCAGGAAGATGGCAAAAGTCGTCTCCAGCGGCAAATACATTCCCACCGCAAACAGCATCACGCTCTTTACTTCCAGCATGATCATGGAAATGCCCATGGCAATGCCCACAATGACCAACGGCCAAGCCATGTTGCCGCCCACGATGCCTTGCGCCAGCGAGGCCATCAATCCTGCCTGCGGGGCGGGAAGCTCCCTGCTTCCGAACCCATACGCCGTGCTCAACACCAGCAAGGGGAAGAACAACACGAGGCTGGCAACACCGATCCCGAACAAGTCGCCGATCTGCATCTTGGCCGGCGTGCCACCCAGAATGTGCCCGACTTTCAGGTCCTGCAGCATCTCGCCCGCTACCGCCGAAGAGACACAGACTACCGCCGCCACTCCTAATACCGCCGCCACGCCGCTGATTCCCTTCACCCCGATGGCTACCATCAGCAGCGCCGCAATGATCAATGTGCACAACGTGAGTCCGGAAACCGGGTTATTGGACGATCCGATCATGCCGCACAGGTTCCCCGAAACCGCAGCAAAAAAGAACCCCACGACGATCATGACCAGCGCCGCCGTTAGGCCCGCACCGATGCTGCCGGCGAAATAGTTGTAGAGCGCCACCATACAGAGGAACACAGCCCCCAATCCGCCGAACACCGCTTTGCCGTTGAGGTCGCGCTCGGGACGGCTGGTGGCAGCATGCGCCGCCGCCGATTTCTTCAGATCAGCCAGCGAGCGTTTCAATCCCAGCCCTAGGCTCCGCCGCATTCTGAACAGCGTCCAGGCCGCCCCGACCATCATGCCGCCGACCGCAATCGGCCGCACGATCGAGTACCACACCGAGCCCGCCAGCCCAGCCCAGGCCGCCGGTCCGGCATCGGCAGGAAGCTTGTCTCTCAGATCGGGCCCCATGAAGAAAAGCAGAAGCGGAACCAGCAGCCCCCATGCCACCACTCCGCCGGCGAAGTTAAGCGAGGCCAGCCGCGGCCCGATGATGTAGCCCACGCCGAGATACGCCGGGCTCACTGCCGGCGCCGAAAACGTTGTCATCGCGCCGGTAGCGACGTCCGGAGCATTCGCCCCTCGGCCTAGTTTGAGCACACCGCCAAAGTGGCCCACGTTCAACAGAAAATCCCGGCTGATATTGAAGACCTTGATCGATCCGAGGAAATAGACCAGGGCCCCAAATCCCATGTTGGCGAAGAGAATCTGCGCGGCGGTGCTGCCCTGCTGCCCGGCCTTGTGGATTTCCGATGCCGCCACCGACTCTGGGAAAGGGAGGTCCGGATCTTCCACCATCACTCGCCGCAGCAGGGTCACAAAGAGGATGCCGAGCGTCCCCCCTACCGCCATCAATGCCACCGATTTCCAGTACACCTCATGGAAAGTAAAGGCCGGCCAAGCGCCTGCCAGCACAAAGGCTGGCAAGGTGAAGATCGCGCCGGCCGCTACCGATTCGCCGATCGATCCCACCGTTCTGGCAATGTTTTCTTCGAGTAACGAACCTTTCATCAGCCGCAACAGCGCCATGCCGATGACCGCGGCGGGATAGGTCGCGGCAATGGTCATGCCGGCGCGCAGTCCGAGATACGCGTTGGCGGAGCCCAGAATCGCGGTCATCACCAGGCCGATCAGCAACGCGCGAAAAGTGAACTCGCGCATTTCCATGTTTGCGGGGACATAGGGACGATAACGGCTAAGGTTCTGCTCGGAACTGGAAACCGGGGGCTGGGCGCTCATGAGTGGAGTCCTCGCAAGTGGCTATAGCCGTTAAAGATAACGCAAACCCGCGCACCTTAGCACGCATTCCCCGCACTTTACAAGTGTTTAGGACGCGCCTTCCTCGCGTCCCTCGTTTCGTTAGCAGGTAAGGCCCTCAACCACAGAAGCGGCAGAGACGGCAAAAGAAGAGCCAGGATTTTAAACACTAGGTCGTCCCCGTGGACAGCCAGTTCCTGTAGAATGCCATCAAACACCAGGCAATGGAGCCCCGCAGTATTCGTTCTTGGCCGCTCCGTTTAACTGAAACGCCTGTGGCTCTGGCCGAACGAAAAAGGGGACCAACCGTGCCGAGTGTCGCGTTTCGGTGCAAGCGCTGTGGTAGTTCCGCCGGATATCGTTCACGGACTCGCAATTTCACCGAAAAATTTCTCCTGCCTTTTGTTCTCTTACGGCCGGTGCGTTGCGGCGACTGTATGCGGCGCTCGTATCTTCCGGTGTTTATTCCCCTGAAGGAACGCAATGACCCGAAGGCCGGCAACGCCACTGCCTAGGTTACCGAGGGGACGTTTGCACATGATTCGTGGGGTAGCTATACTGAGAGAAAATTGGCGCACCAGAAGCCGCTGAAAATGCGGCCGGGACAAGGAGGCTCGTCTTCAGCAGTAGTGTGGAACCAATTCGGTCCCCCGGGACCAAAATCCCAACCCGAGCGAATCCGTTAACCGCATGGGTAAGCGGGTTGGCCGAGGGCTTGTTTGCGACTCTGTTCCCTGCTAATTGTCGTCTTTGCGGTAATCCCCTGACTCAGATTTCGCGCCTGCCGGTTTGCCAACCCTGCCTGAGCACCATTCGCCCCATCGGAGGAGGAACTTGCTCCGTCTGCGGTGAGCGACTGGTGTCCGGCTATGCGGTCTCTACCGACGAAGCGGGCGAGGCCCGTTGCGGACTGTGTCGGCGCGTGGATCCTCCCTTCGCCAAGGCCACGGCTTACGGCAGCTACGACGGCGGCCTGCGCGATCTGATTCAGTTGCTCAAGTATGAGCGGGTACGGCCGGCGGCCCCTGTTCTC
>Ga0335077_10002729_pt1 | contig 21159 bp, 18 predicted proteins | sample Lox_Sample_31_FD_207151 | JGI IMG/M metagenome (GOLD analysis project Ga0335077, IMG submission 207151) | Soil microbial communities from Loxahatchee National Wildlife Refuge, Florida, United States - Lox_Sample_3.1 | ecosystem: Environmental > Terrestrial > Soil > Wetlands | place: USA...
CGGCTGGCGGCCTGAAGGTCCGAGGGAGCCTATGAGAGCTCAAAGGCTCATCCCCGCTCTCCTCGATCATCTGATCTGGCTCCTGCTCTTGGCGGTGGTTGCGTTCTTTGCCCTCACCACCCGGAACTTCCTCACCGGCGCCAATTTCATCAACATCCTCTTCAACGCCTCGGTGCTCGGGGTGCTGGTCATCGGTCAGAGCTTCACCCTCCTGACCGGCAACTTCGACCTCTCGGCCGAATCGACCCTTGGCCTGTGCGGACTGCTGGGCATCTTCTTCATCACAAAGGCGGGGCCGCCGCTCTACGGCAGCGGGCTCATGCTCCCGCTCTGGGTCACGATCCTGCTCATCCATGCCATCGGCCTCTGCATCGGCTGGGTGAACGGGGTCCTCATCACCAAGATGAAGGTGAACAACTTCGTGGTCACGCTGGCGATGCTGATCACGATACGGGGAGTGACGCTGCTCGTGAATAACGGCCAGACCGCCTACAGCACCTCGAAGGCGTACAACTGGCTGGGGCTGGCCAAGGCCGGACCCATTCCCGTCCCGGTGATCGTGTTCTTGGTTCTCTTCGTCTTGGGGAACGTGGTCGTGGCTCGCACCCGCTTCGGGCGGGAGCTCTACGCCATCGGAGCGAACCGGAACGCCGCCTTGGCCTCGGGGGTGCGGCCCGAGCGGCGCATCATCCAGGTGTACGTGCTGAGCGGGCTCCTCGCCGCCTTCGCGGGCTGGATGCTCTCGGCGCGCCTCACCAACGCCATGAGCTCGATGGGAAAGGGGATGATCTTCGAAGTGTTCGCCGCCGCCGTCATCGGGGGGGTGAGCCTGAAGGGCGGCCAGGGGAGCCTCCTCGGCGCGCTCGGCGGCGTGCTCTTGCTCACCACCATCGGGGCCGGTCTCAACCTCATGGACGTCTCCGTGTACTGGGTTCAGGCCATTCGCGGGATCATCATCCTCGTAGCCATGACCATCGAGGCGCAGAAGGTGCGGGTGGCGAGCGCGCCGGCGCGGGATCGGGGGGCAGCCGACGCCGGCGCGGGCCCGCGGGCCACCGGGGGGCTGTCCCCGGCCTGAATCCGAGGGTGGGGCGGCCAGAGGCTCCTTTCGAAGGGCCACCTCGCTGCTGGCGGGGGGAACGCGGGGGATGGCCCGGCCAAACCCCCGGTCGCTTTACGAAGAGGGTTCGCCGGTCGCGCTCACCGAGCGAGACGGATCGTGAACATCTCCTCCTGCTCCGTGCGCCCGGAGCCCCGCTCGCACCTCGGGGCGAGTCGGTTCCCTCCTCACCGCACCAGGAGCCAGGGGGTGTCCAGGGTCAGGTCGCCGCTCGTGAACGGCCGCGTGGGCCAGCGGCCCGTGGCGGAGAGGAACTCGCGCTTCCCGCCCAAGGTCAGGCTCAGCTCCTCCACCTTGGCCCCGGTGACGGTCACGAACCAATCGAAGACCTGTCCGTCGCAGACGGTCCGTTCCGGGTCGGCGGCGGCGGCCGGCTCGACGAGGGCGTAGCCGGTCGGACCCCCGGGGAAGTGCAGCTCCCAGTCGTCCGGAAAGCCGAGCCGCTCGTAGAGCGCCCGCCTCGCCTCGAAGATGGCGCGGAAGCGGGTATGGGGCAGGCACATGGAGAGGGTGAGCACCTGGAGCCGGCAGGCGGCCTCGTAGCGGCGCTCGAGGTCGGGCGGCACCGACCCGCCCAAGCAGACCATCCGAGTCACATTGGCGTGGAGCCCGCGCAGGCGGACCGCGGAGTGCAGGAGGGCCACGTTCCCGATGCGCGCTCCAGAGGCGAGCGGGTGCCGATAGCGGGAGATGCGGTCGCTCCCGGCCACCAGCATGACATCCACCGTCATGCCCTCGCGCTCGTAGTCGGCCGAAAGGTTCGCCGCCACGGCGGCCTCGGTCTGGTCGGGATCGAGCGCGTCCGCCGCCCGGCGGAGGATGGACTCGGTGCGGGCGCCCAGCTCTCGGCAGCGCTCGACCTCCAGGGGGGAGAGGGGATGCTGGAGCCGGGCGAAAGCGCGCGGGTCGACCTCGGCCCCGGGGACGCTCAGGTCGGAGAGGACCCGGCCCTTGCCGCACAGCTCTAGGGCGTGAGCCTCGAGTGAACCCTGGTGCCACCTCAGCGGAACCACCTCGACGGAGGTTCCCGCGAGCTCATCGTCGTGGATCCGGGCCGCGTCCATGGTGTACGCCACGAGCTTCAGGGCCTCGGGCGTGACCACCAAGACTCCCACCCCGCTCTCGACGGTCCGCAAGACCCGGTTGTCGCCCCCGGTGGTGATCCAGGCGAAGTCATCCTGACGGCCGAGGAGCGCGGCCCGGTAGCCGCCCTGGCGCAGGAAGGTGCGGAGCTTCTCGACCTTGACGGCAAACTCCCTCCGCTCGAGCTCATTCATCGGTGCCTCCTCGGCGGTGGCTGGGGGTGGGCTCCCCGGCGACCGATCCGGCAGTTCCCGCCTCTCAGGCCTCACCGCGGGGAAGGGGGTAGCGGCCGTGCTTGTGGGTGGCCCCGGCCATGGCCAGAACGTTCTCGGGGGGCACGTCCGGCTGGATGTTGTGGACCGAGGCCACCACGTAGCCGCCTCCCGGCCCGAGGTCCCGGATGCGCCGGCGCACCTCCTCCTCGACCTCGGCCGGGGTCCCGTGGGGGAGGACCCTCTGCGTGTCGATCCCGCCCCAGAACGTCACCCGGGAGCCGAAACGCGCCTTGAGCCCCGCGGTGTCTCCCATGGCCGAGACCTGCACCGGGTTGAGGATGTCGACGCCGATCTCGATGAGGTCGTCGACGAGCTCGTTCACGCAGCCGCAGGAGTGGTAGAAGAGCTTCGCCGGGGTGAGGGCGTGCACCGCGTCGAAGTACCGCTTGTAGATCGGCTTCAGCACCGCGCGGTACACATCCGGTGACATGAGCAGGCCGGTCTGGGTCGCCAGATCGTCGGCGGCGCGGAAGACCTGGATGAAGGGGCCGGCGATCTCCAAAAATCGCCGGGTGCCGGCCAGGTTCAATTCCAGGAGCTTCTCCATGAGCTCGCTCACGAACTCGGGGTCGGCCACGAGGTCCATGAGCAGCTGCTCCAGCCCGCGCATCATGTAGGCGAGCTCGAAGAAGCTCTTGAATCCGCCGTCGGCCACGATGGCGTACGGGCCGGCAGCGAGGGTCCGGACCTCCTCGGCCAGGCCGGCGGTGAGCGCGGGATCCTGCGGGTCCGGCCAAGGGTAGCGGTCGAGGTCCTCGACGGTGGCCTCGGCCAGGGGGTGGCCGTGCATCTCCCAGTAGTAGCCGCCCGGGTACCTCGCCCGGCGCCAGACTACGCCCCAGGCGTCGCGGAAGGTGTCGGGGTCGCCGGTCTGGGTCGGCGCCCTGGAGAACCCCTTCACCCCCAGGGCGCGGGTGTCCGAGCCGAGGCGGGTCAGGGCGTCCTCGTCCAGGTACGCGAGCCGGAAGGCCTTGCTCATGATCCGCGGCTCCCGCGGCGGCAGCCCCCAGTGGCGCTCCAGCTTCTGGTAGGCCTCGACCACCAAGGTGGTGCTTCCCCCGCCGCCGATGTCGAGCGGCACGCGATCGGGCTCCTCGTGGTTCACCGCGGCCCACACACGTTCGCGTGAGGTCATCTCGGCCATGATCCGCTCCCGACCCGCGCCGTTCCTCGCTCCGCGGGGCGGTCGGATCCGCTCGCCCTTTCCTGCACTCTGGGGGCGAGGGGAACCCGACCGGGTTAACCCCGCACCAGCACCGCCTTGTGGAGCTTCCCGGGGTTTTGGGCCAGGTCTCTGATGAGCTCGGGCCCATCCCACATGTCGAACTCGCTCTTCACCCGCGGGTAGTGGATGGCCCCGCTGGCGAGGAGCTTCAGCGACTCGGGGAAGCAGTTCACCGAGGCCCGGGAGCCGACCACGGTCATCTCCTTGCGGGTGAAGTCGAGGCCGGGGAAGGTGACCGGGGTTCCCTTCTTCAAGAGCCCCAGGATGACGATCCTGCCGCCGGAGGCGACCAGGTCCACGGTGGACTCCATGGCCTTGACGTTGCCGGTGGCCTCGACCACCACCGGGGCGCCCTCGCCGCGGGTCTGCTCCAGGACCTTGGGGAGGAGCGCGTCGCCCGAGGGGAGCACCTCGGCGCCGAGCTTGGCCGCCGTCTCCATCCGGGCGAGCGCCACGTCGGTCGCCACCACCCGGGCCCCGCGGGCTCGCGCCACCTCGATGACCGCCAGCCCGATGGGCCCGCACCCCAGGACGAGCACGTACTCGCCCGCGGCGATCGCCCCCCGTCGGCAGGCCTGCACGCCGATGGCCACCGGCTCGACGAAGGAGGCGTCGGCGAAGGAGAGGTTGTCCGGGACGCGGTGGATCTTCTCCGCGGGCGCGAGCACCCGCTCGCCGAACCCGCCGGGCTGAGTGACCCCGATGATGCGCAGGTTGGCGCAGCAGTTGGACTTTCCCACCCGGCACGGGTAGCACTGGCCGCAGCCCAGGAACGGCTCCACCACCACCTTGCTCCCGGGAGCGAGGCCGCTCTCCCCGGGTCCTACCTCCTCCACCACGCCGGCGATCTCGTGGCCGGCCACCTGGGGGAAGCGAACGTAGGGGTTCTTGCCCTGGTAGATGTAGAGGTCGCCGGCGCACACCCCCACCGCCCGCGCCGCGACCAGGACCTCGCCCGGCCCGGGTTTAGGGTCTTCCCAGTCCCCGATCCGCACCTGGCCGGGACCGTCCATGATGATGGCACGCATGTTCGCCTCCTCGGGTTAGAGTTTCGCCAGCACGTCCTCCGGCTCCCACCAGCCGCCGGCCAGCACCCCCCCGTCCACCACGATGGTCGTGCCGGTCACGTAGGAGGAGGCCGGCGCGCACAAGAACAGGACTGGGCCGGCGATCTCGTCCGGGCGGGCCGGGCGCCTCAGGGCGATGCGGGTGCGCATCCACTCCGCCTTGAAGGGCTGGTCCCAGAGAGGCTTGGAGAGCGGTGTCGCCACGAACCCGGGGACAACGGCGTTCACCAGGATCCCGTCCTTGGCCCACTCGACCGCCATGACCTTGGCGAGCTGGGCCACGGCGCCCTTGGCGGCGCCGTAGACCGACACGCTTCCCAGGGCGAAGAAGGAGTTGAGCGATCCGATGTGGATGATCCGGCCGCCCCCTTGCGGCTTCATGAGGGCGTGGGCGGCCTGGCTCAAGAAGTAGATGCTCTTCAAGTCCACCGCCATGACCTTGTCCCAGTCGTCCTCGGTCACCTCGCGGATGGGCTTGCGCCGGTTGGTGGCGGCGCAGTTGATGAGGATGTCGAGCCGGCCCAGGGCGTCGCGGGCCCGCTGCGCCAGGGCGCGCGCCTGGTCCAGGTCCCCGAGGTCCGCGGCGAGGCAGGCGGTCCTCCCCCCGGCGCGGCCGATCTGGGCAGCCACCTCCCCGAGCGGGTCGAGGGTGAGATCGTGGAGGGCCACCGCTGCCCCCGCGCCCGCGAGAGCGCTCGCCAGCACCCTCCCGATTCCACCGGCGGCCCCGGTGACGAGCGCCACCTTGCCCTCCAAGGAGAAGAAGTTCTGCAGCGTGTTGCGGTCGGTCGTGGTTGTCATGGTCACTCCCAGTCGATGGAAACCGTTGCGTATGGGCCCAGCTCCAGGCGCAGCTCACCGTCTCGCGCGGTGACCCGCTCGCCTCGTTCGGCGCGGAACCGAGCGGGCTCGCGGCAGGCATGCTCGACGGTCCCGAGGTCGAGCACGCGGGTACGGCCCGCCCCGGGCGGCCCGGCGACCCGGGCCTCGGTGCTCCGATCGGTGAGGTTGGCGAGCAGGGTGCGGAGACGGCCGTCCGTCTCCACCGTCATGCCCTCGAGCCGGAGGGGCGAATTCGACTCTCCCGGGACGAGCCGGCCGCCGCGCAGCTCACCGAGGTCGGCGAGCGGGTGATAGAGGGGGAAGGGACACCCGGGGAGCGAGGGGAAGCGCTCGGGGACGGGCGGGCCGGCGGCGATTTCCAGGACCCCGCGCCAGCCGGTGGTCTCGTAGTAGGTGAGGCTCGACGCGCCGCTTGGGGCGAGGTTGGCGAGGCTGCCCAGTGTCCAGGCCGCGCCGCACAAGGACATCTGGCGCGGGTCGACCTGGTCGGGGAGCTCACCTGGCGCCGGGGGGGGCACCGGGCCAGTGGCCACGGCGTTGAACCGGGGCCTCAAAGTCACCGGGCTCACCACGATGGGCTTGCCGCCCGAGAGGCGGGCCGCGTTCTCGACACACACCCTCTGGATGCGCAGGGTCTCCATCAGGGAGGCGTCGTCGAAGGCGTGGATCTGCGGGTTCACCGAGAAGACCACCTCGTCGGCGAAGGTCGGAGGCGGCCCGCGGCTCAGCTCGGTGAAGTAGGCGCGGGCCCCGGCGCCCACCGGAACCCCGGGGGCCAAAGGGGCGAGCAGCTGGCGGGCCAGCGCCACCCACCGCTCGGTGGTGGCCGCTTCGGACTCTTGGAACACGAGGAAGCGGGCGATGGGGGCGGGGAGCGCGGGGACGAGGGCGGTCACCGCCCGGAGCTCGTCCGCGGCAGGCCCGGAGAGGATGAGCGAGGCTTCCACATCGGCGGAGAGCGCCGCCGCCTCGGCTGCGGCCCGACGCAGCGCGCCCTCCCACCCCGGTCTGCCGAGCCACAGGTCCACCCGGAGGTGGGTCGGATGGAGGGCCCGGAGGAGCTCCAGCTCACGCCGCTCGAGGGTCTGCCCGTGGCTGGCGACGCCGAGCCCGATGGAGGGGAGGGGGCGGCGCGGGCCGCTCCATTCGATCGCGTAGGTGGGCGCGGCGGCCGCCCCCCTGGTGCCGCCTTTCGCTCCCGGGAGGCGCAGGGTGATGGTCTGAGCGACGGACGTGCCGGCGGCGATCTCCACTGGATAGCCGAGGCGGAGCGGGGTGCAGTAGGTCTTGAACGAGGCGTCGGTCCAGTTCCGCTGGTCCTCGGTCTCGAAGGAATCGCCCTCCATGCGCAGCTCGGCCCATTGCCCGGGCGCCACCTCATGGGAGATGGCGCGCAGCTCCAGGAAGGGCTGGTGGGGGGAGATGGCCGCGGGGAAGAGAGCCTCCTCGGAGCTTCCGTCCGCGTGGAGCAGCCGGCAGGCGCAGCCGGCGCTGGTGTCGGGGTGGAGCACGCAGAAGCCGATCCGGTTCTTGAGGAAGGTAGTGTTCGCCCGGCCCTCGAGAGCGTAGGTCACCGTGCCGTCGCGTTCGCCGGTGATCTGGCCCCGCCAGGAGAAGTCGATCTCCCTCTGCCGGTGGTGGGCGGTGAAGGTGAGGCGGAAGGAGTCCGGGCCGATCTCCTCGCGGACGTCGGAGAGGACGGCGGGGATGGTCCCCCAGTTCCGGTCGCGGACCGCCGCGTAGATCCGGCGCAGCACCTCTTTCTCGCCCAGGCAGAGCGAGACGAGTTCGATGCCCTCGAGGAGGAGGGAGACCGGGCCGGCGCGCAGCTCGCGTCGCCGGGGCGGGTTCTCTTCCCTGCCGTAGGTCCACAGGCGCGCGGAGGGCATGGCGAGCTCCGGTCAGAGGAGGATGGCCCGGCCGCTCTCGACCGAGTCGTAGGCAGCGAACACGAGCCGCACCGTCTGGAGGTTGTCGGCGCCGGTGGTCTCGGCCTTGCCGTCGCCGCGGATGGCGGCAAGCAGGTGGGCGTTGCAGGCCACACCGCTCGCCTCCGAGGGCTCGTAGAACGGGTCGATCCAGGGATAGCAAGGCGGTGGGATGCGCCGGGAGTGGGTGCCGGACTCGGTGGTCACCCGCAGCCAGTAGTCGGGGGCGAGCTCGATCGAGCCCTTGGCTCCCTCGATGAAGGCCCAGGTTTCGGGCAGGTTCTCGTGCTCGATGAAGTTCTCCGGATAACCAAGGTCCACGAGGACCGTGGCTCCGCTTTGCATGCGCAGCATGATGGTGGCCACGTCCTCGCCCTTCACATCGGGGTGGACCCGGCCGGCCTGGGCGTAGACGCTCTCTGCCTCGCCGAAGAGGAAGCGGGCCACGTCCAGCTGGTGGCTACCCATGTCGGCGATCACGAACCGCTCCATCTCCTTGAGCGCCGGCTGGTTCTTGAAGACGGGGAAGCCGGAGATCATCACCAGCCGGGCGCGGAAGGGCTTGCCGATGGTGCCCTGGTCGAGGAGGCGCTTCATGGCGCGAAAGGGCTCCTGCCAACGCCAATTCTCGTGGACGAAGAAGGGGACCTTGGCTCTGGTGCAGGTCTCCACCATTCGCTCGGCCGAGGCGAGCGAGGTGGACATGGGCTTCTGGCAGATGACCGGGAGGCCGTGGGAGGCGACGAGCCGCACCTGCTCCTCGTGCGACTCGGGGGCGGTGATGATGTCCACGAAGTCCAGCGTCTCCCGGCGGAGCAGCTCCTGGGGATCGCCGTAGACCGCGGGGATGCCGAAAGCCTGGGCCATCTTCTCGGCCTTCTCCCGGGTCCGGTTGTAGATGGCGACGCACTTCGCTCCCGCCACCTCCCCCCAGGCGGCGAGCTGGGGGCGGGTCCAGAATCCGGCGCCGAAGACCGCAAAACGCAGAGGGGTCATGGCCTCTCACTCCACCGGGGAGAGCGGCCGCTCCCCCCGCATCACGCGCACCACGTTCTCGACGGTGATCTCGCCCATCCGCCGCCGGGCCTCCCGGGTGTCCCCGCCCATGTGCGGTGCCAGCACCACGTTCTCCAGCCCGAGCAGCGGGCTCCCTTGGGGCGGCTCTTCGCGGAAGACGTCCAGCCCAGCGCCCCCGAGCTTCCCCCGGCGGAGGGCCTCGGCCAGCGCCGCCTCGTCGACCAAGTGACCGCGCCCGGTGTTCACCAGGATGGCGCCCTCCCTCATCATCGCCAGCTCGGCCGCGCCGATCAGCGGACGCCCGGCCTGCTCCAGGCCGGCGTGGAGCGAGACCACGTCGGCGGCGGAGAGGAGCTCGGGCAGGGGAAGGTACCGGACCTGGTGAGCGGCGGCGAAGGCCGGGTCGGGGCGAGGATCGGTGGCCACGATGCGCATTCCGAAGGCCTCGGCCCGGAGCGCGACCTCCTTGCCGATCCGGCCCAGGCCGACGATGCCCAGCGTCTTGCCCCGGAGCTCCAGGCCCATGAATCCCTTCCACTGGCCGGCCCGGGTGGAGAGGTGAGCGGGGACGATCCCCCGCGCCACCGCCAGGAGCAGCGCCAAGGCGAGGTCGGCGACCGAGTCGTGCACCGCTCCGAAGGCGGCGCTCACCACGATGCCCCGGGCCCGGGCGGCGGGGAGATCGATGTTGTCGAGCCCGACGCCGTGCTTGGCGATGGTCTTGAGCGAGCCGGCCGACGCGATCACCTCGCCGGTGAGCTCGTCGGTGCCGGTGACGATGGCGTCGATGCCGCGCAGGGCCTCCTTGAGCTCGGCGGAGAGGTAGGGGCGGCCCACCCGGTTGGGCACGATCTCGCACCCCGCCTCCTCGAGCTGCCGGAGGTGCTCGGGGAAGGCTTTCCCGAAGGATTTCGAGCCGACGAGGAGCTTCCAGCGCGCCATGGTCTTCTCACTCCTCTCCGAGCGAACGGCGGATCTCCTGGATCTCGTTGCGCATGTCCGCGACCTTGTAGATCCCGGCGCCCAGGGAGAGCGTGGTCGCCCCGGCCTCGACCAGCTTCGGGATGTTGATGCGGTTCACTCCCCCGGCGACCTGCAGCTCGCAGCCCCCGCCCGCCGACGAGATCATGCGCCGGGCTTCCTCGAGCCGGGGCAAGGCGCCGGGGTCGAAGCTCCCCCCCCTCGCCCCCTCGCCCGTCACCCGGGAGAGGAGGAGGAGCGAGTCCACCCGGCTGAGGAGGGGTAAGGCCAGGGAAAGCGGGGTGCCCAGGGAGAGGGCGAGGCCGGCCTTGGTCCCCAGGGCGTGGATGCCGAAGGCGGTCTCGAAGGGCATGCGCGTGGATTCGAGGTGGAAGAGGATCAGGTCCACGCCCGCCTCGACCAAGGGGGGGGCGAAGCGGGCCGGCTCGAGCACCCCGAGGTGGACCTCGAAGGGCAAGCGGGTGAGCTTGCGCAGTACGCCGATGGTGCGGGGCGAGAAGGCGACGTCGGGAACAAAGTAGCCGTCGAAGACGTCGATGTGCAGGAAGTCGAGCCCGGCCTCCTCGAGCCGGGCCACCTCCTCGGCCAGCCGGCCGTGGTCGCCGTTCCACAGGGCGGCCCCGAGCCGCACCCGCCTCTTGCCTGGGCGCTCTTCCGCCATCCCTAGCCCTCCGGGTCGATCCCGATGGCGCGCACCGGGATCGCGTCCAACCCTTCCACCGGCACCGGCAGGGCGATGAGGAAGAACCGCCGGCTCCGTAGCTCCACCAGGTTCGCAAGGCACTCCAGCACCGGGATCTCCGCCCCGGTGATGAGCTTGTGATCGGGGTGGTGCGAGACCCCGCGGACCTCGTAGCCCGAGCTGTCGGTGCCCAGGCAGTTGATCTTCCGGTCCTCCACGAGCCAGCGGACCGCCTCCTCGGTGAGGTAGGGGCGCTGATGGGACTGCGCGGTCCGGTACTGTACGTGCCGGCCGGTCATGGTCATGACTCGGTCGCCCACCTGGATGTCACCGGCCGCCTTCACGTCGGAGAGGGTGATGGCCTCGTTGACCTCCTTCTTGCGGAAGTCGAGGACGATGGCGGGCCCGAAGAGCTTCTCGATCGGGATGCCGGCGGTATCGCTTCCCTTGGCCAGGTAGTGGAGGGGGGCCTCGACATGGGTCCCCACGTGCGACCAGAAGTAGACGGTGCTCATGATGTCGCCCTCGTCGCCGTGCCGCTCGTTGTGGCGGCCGATGTCGAGGGCGTACTGCTCGGCTCCGGGCTTGAGCCGGTGGGTCAAGTCCACAATCCGGCCCTTGGGTAGAAGTTGCTGCAGGTCCATCGGTTCTCTCTCCTTGGTCGGTACTAAAGGTTGTCCTCGATTCGCGCTCCCTCGACCCCGATCTCGAGGACCAGGGCCTTGCCGCCGGCCGCCTCGATCGCGGCTGCCACCGCGGGGCGCTTCCCGTCCTCCACCAGGGCGACGATGATGCCGCCGCCGCCCTTGCCAGAGATCTTGGCACCGAGCGCGCCGGCGCCGAGCGCCGCCTCGATGAGCTGCTCGGTCTTGGGCAGAGACATCCCGAGCTTCTCCTTGATGAGGTGGTTCAAGTTCATGAGGTGGCCCAGGGTGGGCAGATCGCCCTCCTTGAGGGCCGCCTCGGCCTGGCGCACCAAGATCCCCATCTCCGCCATGAGGTGCGTGCGCATGGGGTGCTCGGCGAGCCAGTTCCGGGAGGCGATGTTGCTCGCCGCGGTGCTGGCCCTGAGCAGGGTGTCGCCGATCACGAGCGGCGGGTTGACCGCTGTGGCCACCGGCGACGGGCCGTCGGCCAGGGAGTACCGCACCACCCCCCCCAGTGCGCTTCCGCCCGAGTCGAGGCCCGTGCCCAGTCCGCCGTGGGCGATGACGTCCCCCTGCCAAGCAAGAAAGGCCACCTCCCGCGGGGAAGCGCTCACCCCGGCCGCTCGCAGCGCCGCCGCCACGAGCGAGGCGGCGGCCGCGGCCCCCGAGCCCAGCCCGGAGCCGACCGGGATGTCGGAGGTCCAGGACACGTCGATGCCGGAGAGGCCGGTCCGCTCGACGACGTGCGAGAGCACGTACCGGGCGGGAGCGAAGAAGTCCTGCCGGGCGAGGGCCGAGATGTCGTCGTGCCGTTTTCCCTCGCGGAGCCCGTCGACCCGGCGCTTGAATTCCGAGAGCGACGTTGGCTCGCCCGTCTCCCATCGTTCGCCATAGGTGAATCGGTAGCCGCCGCCGGCGCCCGTCCGGAGCGTGCAGCGCGTGCGCAGGCCCACCGCGGCGACCAGGGCGGGGTATCCGTAGTTCACGCCCTTGCCTCCCAGGAGGATGACCTTGGCCGGGGCCGAGGCGACGATGATCGATGGGTTCACGATCGGCTCCTTTCGGTGCTAGTGCCGGGCGCGCGGTGCGGCCAGGAAGAGCACGAGGATGATGAGGGCTCCCTCGGCTACGAATTGCCCGCCGATGCGCATGCCCGCGACCTGCATCGCGGTGACGAGCAGGACGAGGAACAGGCTCCCGAAGAGCGTGCCCACAGGGACGGCTCGTCCGCCCATGATGAGCGTGCCGCCCACCACCACGCTTCCGACGGTCTCGAGGAGGTAGGGGTCCCCGAGCCCGAGGAAGGCGCCACCGACCCGGGCCGAGATGAGGACCCCACCAAAGGCGGCCAGCACCCCGCTCATCACGTAGGCGATCACCTGGATCCCATTCACGTCGACGCCCGACAACCGCGCGGCCGGGAGGCTCTGCCCCAGCGCGGCCAGCGCCTTCCCGAACTTCGTGCTGCGGAGGATCCAGATGAAAAACGCCACGAGCGCCACCGCCACGAGGACCACCACCGGCACGACGCCCAGCACGCGGTCGCGGGCGACGTGGGTGAGCAGCGATGCGACGTACGTCGACCGGTAGTGTGGGTTGTAGACGAGGATGAGCGTCGTGACGATGTAGCCCATCCCGAGGGTCGCGATGATGGGGGGGATGCGCAAGAGGAGCACCGCCAAGGCGTTCAGGAGGCCGACCCCCGCCCCCATGGCCAGCGCCAGCGGGAACACGTACAGAAGGCGCAGATTGGAACCCAGGCTCATGCCGGTGGCCAGGTAAGCGGCGAGGGTGATGACTCCCGGGATGGAGAGGTCGATGGCGCCCCGGCCGGTGGTGACGACGATCATCTGCCCCAGGGCCACGATGGCGAGGAAGGCCGCGGTGGTGCTGGTGGCGATGAGGCTCTCAAGATTTAGGTTGTGGGCGAACCCCCCGAGGAGAAGCCACATGGCGAGCGACCCGAGGGCCGCCCAGATCCAGTCGGCGCTCCGGATCGACCGGAGGAGCGGGGTCACGTCTTCACCTTTCGAACGAGCCTGAACGCCAGGATCCCGAGCAGAATGAGCCCTTGGACGGCGGTCACGTAGCTTGAGCTAAGCCTAAGGAAACCGATGAGTGCGCCGAGGAGAGACAGCGTAATCGCTCCGATGATGGTTCCCAGGGGGGAGACGATCCCCCCTAAGAGCTCGCTCCCCCCCATGACCACCGCGGCCACGGTGAGAAGGGTGTAGGAGCGGGTCGAGTTGATGTCCGAGGCCCCGGCCGCGGCGGTGATGGCCATCCCTCCGAAAATCGCGAAGAGGCTGGCGAGTCCGTAGGAAACGGCCACTGCCCAGAGGGGCGACCAGCCGCTCCGCTCCACCGCCACGGGGTTATTCCCGAAGCCCCGAAGGACCGTGCCGTACCGGGATCGGAAGAAAGCGTGGGCCAGCGCCCCCAACAAGAGCACGAGGAGGATGCTCTCCGGCACGGGCAGGGAGAGGTTGAAGGAGCTCATGAGCCACTCCGGGGCCTCGCCTCCAGGGCTGTCCTGCAGGGTCAGCCCGATGCCGGTCCAAACGAACGACATGCCCATGGTGACGATCACCGCGGGGATGCTCCGCACGAGGATCAGCATCCCCATGCCCGCGTAGGCCGTCACAGCGAGGGCCAGGGCGAGGAAGCCCACCACCGGGCGGTCGTGGAGGGCGGTGGCGCACAGGACGCTGACGAGTCCCATGAACGCGCCCACTCCGAGGTCGATCTGGGAGAGGCCCACGATGGCCATCTGCGCCAGGGCCGAGCAGATGAGGGGGATGGAACCGGCCAGGAGGAGGTCGACCCCGAAGGAGGTGAAGACGCCCGGTTGCAGCAGCCCGGAGAGGACAAAGACGGCGATCATGGCCGCGGTGGGGACGGCGAGGGCGGTCGAGCGGCGGCGCCGACGCGTCACCACCTCCTTTCGGACCAGAAGCTCCTCGCCCGCGAAGCTGGCCTCGACGATCCGCTGCTTAGTGGTCTCGCCTCCGGAAAGCTCCTTTACGACCCGGCCGTAGCGAAAGACTAGAACGCGCGAGCAGCTCTCGAGCTCCTCGTCCTCGGTGCTGTACCAGATGACGAGCTTTCCGCTCTGGGCCGCTTGCCTGAAGAGGGCGTACATCTGTCGCTTGGTGCCAACGTCGACGCCCTTCGTCGGGTCGTCGAGGACGATCACGTCCGCCTCGGCGAGGAGCGCCCGGGCGACGAGGACCTTCTGCTGGTTGCCGCCGGAGAGGGCCACGATGGGGGTGCGGGCATCGGGCGCCTTGATGGCGAGCTGGGCGAACCAACGTCCCACCTTCTCGGTCAGCGCTCGCAAGTCGAGAACGCGAAAGAGGGGGGACCTCGTCACCTCGAGGAGGCTCATGTTGTCGAAGATCGGCCAGAGGGAGAAGATGCCCTCCTTGCTGCGGTCTCCCGTGACGAAGGCGAAGCGTCCGGCCCGCTCCACCTGGCCGCCCGCCCGATGCCGCTCGAAGTAAAGGGCCCGCAGGAACTCCCCCTGCCCGCTACCTTCCAGGCCCGCCACGCCCACGAGTTCCCCGCCGTGCAGGTCCACATCGACGTCAACGAGTGCGTCGGTGGTGAGCTTCCGGGTCCGGACGAAGACGGCGTCGTTGAGATGCCCGCCGCCCCTCTCGGGTTCGGACCGTGCGATCGAGGGGGAGGAGGCCGGCTCCTCCCCCGTCATCCATTCGACCAGGCGGGCCTCGTTGACGTTTTCGTTGTGGCCCTCCCACACCTTGGCGCCGTTGCGCATAACCACGATGCGGTCTGCGACCCCGACGATCTCGCCCAGCCGGTGGGAGATGAAGAGGACCGACACGTCGCGGGCCGTCAACCGGTCGAGCGCGCTCATGAGCTGAGAGGTCTGGGAGGCGCCCAGGGAAGAAGTGGGCTCGTCGAGAATGAGGAGCTTGAGTCCGGGCATGCTCACCGCCCGGGCGATCTCAACCATCTGGCGCTGGGCGATGCTGAGCTCCGCGAGGGGGATGCGGGGGTCGATGCCGTGTCCCGGGAAGACCTCGTCCAGCGCCCGCTCGGCCGCGCCGATGAGCACCTTGCGCCAGCCCCACACGCGTCGAACCGCGGCGTGCTGGTCGATGTAGAAGTTCTCACACACCTCGAGGTTGGTACAGAGGGAGAGCTCCTGGTAGACCACCCGCACGCCGCGGGCGCTGGCAGCGGAGGGGGTATAGGAGCCGAAGGGTATCGGTACGCCTAGGTGGAGCAACTCGCCCTGGTCCGGGTGCGTCACCCCGGAGAGGACGCGCGTCAGGGTGCTCTTGCCAGCGCCGTTCGCACCGATCAGGCCGACCACCTCGCTGGCGCGGGTGGCGAGCGACACCTCGCGGAGAGCGGTGGTGGCGCCGTAGACTTTGGTGACGCCTCGCAGCTCGAACAGCGCGCGCGGGGCCGCGCCCGGGCGTGCCAGCTCGGCCGATCCTCCCAGCGACGCGCTCTCGGGTCCGGTCACGGGTCCGTCCTCACCGGTGGGAATCCCGGCGCCGGAGGCGCAGCGGACGGCGGCGCGCCTCCGGTGCCTGGTCCGGGGAGCTACTGCTTCAGCACGTTCTTTATCACCCAGGCATCGTCGTACTTCTGGGCGATGACGGTACCCGGTTGCATGCCCTTGAACTGGTCGACGTTGGCGTTGGTGACCGGGACGAGAGGCAGCTGGAAGCTCTTCTGCCGGAAGTCGGGGACCTTGTCGCCCTTTAGGAGGTGGACAGTGTACCAGAACGCCACCGCGCCGATGCTCGGCTCGGAGCCGAGGCTGATGGTCTCGTACCCGCTCTTGGCCTTCTCGTCGGCCCACCAGTTGATGAACTCGGCCCGGTTGGAGCCGATGATCACGGGGACCTTCCGGCTCGCGTTCTGGAACGCCTGCACCACCCCGTACCCGGCGCTCATGCCGACGGTCGCGTCGATGTCGGGGAAGCTGGGCAGCACGTTGGCCACGGCGCTCTGCGACTTGGCGATGTCCGCCTCGGTGTCGACTTCGCCGAGGATCTTGATCCCGGGGTTGGCCTTGAAGATCTCCATCATCGCCTCGTAGTCTTCCTTCTCGGGCGCCGATCCCATCACCCCACGGGTGATGAGGACCTTGGCGTTTCCCTTGAACCGGTCGACGATGTACTTTGCGGAGATGCTGCCCCAGCTCTTGAAGTCGTACTCGATCTTGTAGGCGTAGGGGCTGCTGACGATGGAGTCGAACGCCACCACCTTGATCCCCTTCTGGTGAGCCTTGCCGATGACGCCGTTCAGGCCGGTGAGCGAGGCGGCGTTGATGACGATGGCGTCGACGTTCTGGAGGATGAGGCTGTTCATCTGCTGGATCTGGGTGTTCTCGGTGCCGTCACCGTTAGCGACGATGAAGTCCGAGATGAGCCCTTTGGCCTTGGCATCCTTGGCGGCGTCCTGCATGGTGTCGACCATCTGCTTGCGCCAGGAGTTACCGTAGAACGAGTTGGAAAGCGCGATGACGTGCTTCTTCCCGCCGGCGGCGAGGGCGGAGACCGGAACGAGCATCATCGCGAGGAGAACGGACAGGAACGGCTTCCTCATCGGGGACCTCCATCAGTGAACGACAGCGGCTCTTGACTGCTCCTCCTAGTGCTTCCACTACTTGGTGTCGCGCTCGATCCCGAGTGCGAGACGCGGGGAAGAAATCAGCCGGGGAAGAGGGGACGGAGGTAGGCCAGGCTCTGCTCCGCCCACTCTCGCTCCTTGGCGACGGTCCGCTCGATATCCTCCTCCGGCGGAACCCACAACTCCAGGATGGCGTTCGGGTCGCGACCCATCTCCCGAAGCCGCTTTAGAAGCCAGGGGACGTCGAGCCGACCCCGGCCGGCCGGCCGGCCCTCGACCGCGAAGCCCATCTTGTGGTCAGCCCGGCGGACGGCGAAATCTTTGAGGTGCAGGTTCACCGTCAGGGGGCCGAGCCTCTCGACCACCACCGCCGGCCCCTCCAGGGCGCCGAAGGAGTTGACCGTGTCGAGGCAGACGCCGACCCGCAGGCTCCCGGCCGCACGGACCATGTCCGCCAGCGTCGCCGAGGGGAAACGATCGTGGTTCTCGATCGCCAGGGTGACCCCGGCGCGCTCGAGGGCCGGAACGAGGCGCCGGAGGAGGGCCACGGTCTCCTCCGGGGCGGGTTCAAAGCCGGGGGCGTCGATCACCGCCCGGAGGATGGGGGAGCCGAGCCGGCGGGCGATCTCGAGGTACCGGGCGACAGCCTCCTCCCGCAGGCCCCGCATCCCCACCTCGAGCGAGACCCGGTCATGCGCCGCCCGCGCCCCGAGGGAGGCCAATTCGCCGGAGGTCATCTGGTCGAGAGGAAGGTTGTCGGCGATCTGCAACAGATCGAGCCCCCACTCCACCGCCCGAGCCAACAGGCCGAAGGCGTCGAGCGGCGTCTGCACCGGGAACCCCGGGATGCCGATCGCCCAGGCGAGACCGTAGGAGCCGAGGCCGAGGCGCACGGGGCTCTCACTTCGGCTGCTGGATGCCCTGGACGATGTTGCGGACGCTCCGTCTTATGGCGGCCCGATCGAAGACCTTCTCCTTCCAGTCGGGCTTGAGGAGCACATCCCGAGCCTGCTTCATGGCCAGCTTGGCGCCGTCGGAGAACTGGAAGTCGGCGTAGCCGAACAAGACCGCGAACTGGATGCGGATGTGGCCCATGAAGAACGCGCGGGCCGCCGGCTCGGGAACCCCCATGCGCACCGCCTCGTCGAAGCCCTCCCGCATGGCCTCGACCAGGGTGGAGGAGAAGGTCTCAACCAGCGCCGGCTCGAGCACCGCCATCTGTTCCACGGTCACCCGGTAGGTGTTCTTCACCGGCCTGAACATCTGGCGCGCGAGCTGTTCACCGGTGGCGTAGTGCTCCTCCGCCCCCGCGAACAGCGCGCAGACCACGTCCTGCTTGGCCAGTCCGCCGAACCAGTCGCGCTGGGCGCGCGGGTCGGTCTCGTCGTTGAAGAGCGGCGGGTGGGTGGGGTGGCAGACGAAGAAGCTCACGTCCTTCCGCTCCGGCAAGGCGCCCGCCAGCGCTGCGGCCGGATCGAGCCCCACCACCAGGGTCCCGCTCCGCAGGGTGGGGACGATCTCGCGGGAGACCTTTTCGATGGCGACGTCGGGGACCGCGAGGACCACGATGTCGGCGTCGGAGAGGGCCTGCGGGGCGGGAGAGGGCGAAAGGCCGCGCTCCGCGAGCCGGGCGATGCCCGCTGCGGCGGTCTCGACGGGCGCGACCTCGTAGGCGGGGTTTCCCGAGAGGGCGTCGGTGATTCGGCAGCCCATCTTCCCCCCCGCACCCAACAACGCGATCTTGGCCATGGCTCGCACCCTCCGGCGCGTCGCGGCTAGACGTATGATGTCTAATCCGTGCGGGACGGTGACACGGAACTCCTCGGGCTGTCAACGCCCGAGAGCACCTCGAACGTCGCCTTGGGACCCGCCCTCGCGGGGGGCTCAATTCGTCCTGCCGGGAGGAGGGCCGGGCGGCAGAGCGGCCCGAGCCTCGAAGGCGGCCACGTCCTCGTAGTAGGCCTGCACGAGCGCCTGCTGAGCGGGGTTCGTGTAGACCTCCGCCACCGGATGAGCGAGGAGACTGGCGATGCAGTCGGCCACCTCCTCGGCCGTCTGGGCGCGAGTTCCCGGCGGGAGCAGGGAAGGCGTGCCCGCACCGAGGGCGTTCTTCGCGAAGTCCGTGCTCACCACCCCGGGCATGACCAAGGAGACGTGGATCCCGGGATGGGAGGAGCCGAGATCGACGCGGAGGTTCGCCGTGAGGGCGTTGAGGGCGGCCTTCGCGGCGTTATAGGCGGAGCGGAAGGTGACGAACGGCACCCGGCCGAGGAAGGAGGACACGTTCACGAGGTGGCCGCGGCCGCGTTCCAAGAAGTGCGGGACGATGGCCTGCATCCCGTAGAGCGCCGACTTCACGTTCACGGCCACCATGGCATCGAGGTCGTCGTCGGTGAGCGCGAGGACCGGCTTGGAGATCCCCCGGCCGGCGTTGTTCACCCAGACGTCGACCGCGCCGAACTTGCCCAGGGCCGCGTCGCGGAGGCGCTCGACCTGGGTTCGAACCGTCACGTCGGTCAAGACGGGTAGGGCGCGCTGGCCGCAGAGGGCGGCGACCCGGGCGAGCTCGGCCCCTCTCCGGGCGGCGAGGACGACGGCATCCCCCTCCCGCGACAGTCGCCTCGCGAGCGCGGCCCCGATCCCGCTGCTTCCGCCCGTGATCACGACTACCCTCGACATCCCTCGTCCTCCCCTCTGCGCGAGGCCGGCCCTAGAGGCGCCGTTCAAAAAAGAGCGATCGGAAGCCTGTCAGGACCGTGGCCGCACCGCAACGATGAGGTCGTTCGGCCCCCCGAGCTTGACCCGCTCGATCTGGGTGAAGCCCACCTCGCCGAGCCAGGCCCGGTACTCGCTTTCCGTGTAGGTCCCACCCTGGGGAGTGCCCACGAGCATGTTCACGGCGAAGAGCGCGCCGGCCCGGGGCGCGGTTCGGTCCTCGGCCATGACGTGGTCCTGGATGGCGACCCGCCCCCCGGGCGAGAGCGCGGCGAACACCCGGCCCAGGAGGTCCCGGTTCTCGTCGGGGCCGAGCATGTGACAGATGGCGGAGAGGAGGGCCAGGTCGTATCCCACCCCGAAGGCGTCGCGGCGCAGGTCGCCGGCGCGGGGACGGACCCTCCCGGACAGGCCCGCCTCCTCGATGTGCCTCTGTGCGATCGGCACGACGCTCGGGATATCGAGCACGTCGGCCTCGAGGGTGGCGCTCTCCTTGGCGAAGGCGATCGAGTAGGCCGCCGAGCCTCCCCCGATGTCGATGAGCCGGCGCACCCCGGCGACCCCGAGGGAGCGGGCCACGAGGGGAGCGCGCAGGGCGGCGTTCCGGTGCATGGCGGCGATGAAAGGGACCGTCCAGTCGTCGCCCCGGTCCTTCATCTCGGGGCGGGGCGCGGGGCGGCCTCGCCGAACCACCTCGGTGAGGGTGGACCAACTGGCCCAGAGCGAGAGGTTGTGTCGGAGCGCGGCGGTGGCGTCGTCCTGCGCGCCCGCCACGAGATAGCGTGCCGAGGTCGGGGTGTTGGCGTAGGTGCCATCCCGCTTTGCGAGCGCGTCGAGCGCGACCAAGGCATCGAGGAGGGTGCGGATCCCGCGCGGCTCGCAGCCGAGCGCCCGGGCGACCGACTCGGCCGTGGCGGGCGATGGGCCGCGCTCCACGGAGGTGAACAGGTCGAGCTCGAGGGCGGTGAGGAGCACGCGGCTCGGCATGTAGCCCCGGATGAGCTCGGCGAGATCGTCGGGCACCGAGCCGGCGGCCTCCCGGGCCTTCTGGGCCGAAAGGGCCCTGTTCCGGTTCTGTGCGATCTCGGACTTGAGCGCCTCCTCGTCCGTGCGCGCGAGGCGCTTCACCGGTCGGCCCCCCACGAGGTGCTCGGCCACGATCTCCCCGACATCGGCGGGGGAGACGTGCGAGTAGAAGACTCCCTCCGGGTAGACCACCATGTTCGGCCCGTTCTCGCACAACCCCAGCGAGCCGCAGGGGGTGACCGCCACAGTATTCGACAACTGGCGAGCGGCGACCTCGCGCCTCAAGGCCTCGATCACCGCCTGGGAGCCCTTGGAAGAGCAGCAGGGTGCGCCCTCGGGCTTCCTCTGGTCGCACACGAAGACGTGATGGCGGAAGGGGAGCACGGGCGCCTCGGGTGATGACGGGCGACCGCGCGCGAGGGGAGATCCTCGCGCGCGATGCGGTCCGGTCAGAAGATACTGGCCGGATTGTAGTACTTCACGACGTTGTCGCGGTTGATGATGGGGGAGGGGAGGACCGTGTCCTTCTCCGGCTGGCCGCCGGCCAGGATGGCCATGAGCCGGTGGAACCCGGCGCGGCCGATCTGATCGGAGTTGTTGAGCCCGGTGGCGCGGTAGCAGGTGCCGTCGAGGATCTCCTTCAGGGCCTCCTTCTGGCCATCGACTCCGGTGACGATGATCTGGTTTTGCTTGCCGGCGTCCCCGATGGCCGACATCGCCCCCAGGCACATGGAGTCGTTCTCGCAGAAGACCGCGGAGAGGTCCGGGTTCTTGGCCATCATGTCTTCCATGGCCTTCTTCCCGCCGTCGGTGCTCCACCCGCCCCAGTCCGGGTAGACCGCGAGCTCGATGCCGCTCCCCTCCACCTTGCTCTTCATCCCGTTGGTGCGGTCGAGGCCGATGCTGTTGTCGGCAGGTCCGCCGCGGATCACGGCGA
>Ga0335077_10002730_pt1 | contig 21153 bp, 21 predicted proteins | sample Lox_Sample_31_FD_207151 | JGI IMG/M metagenome (GOLD analysis project Ga0335077, IMG submission 207151) | Soil microbial communities from Loxahatchee National Wildlife Refuge, Florida, United States - Lox_Sample_3.1 | ecosystem: Environmental > Terrestrial > Soil > Wetlands | place: USA...
CGGCCCGCATCCTGCCGGAACAGGAAACCAGGCAGCCTGACCCCAAGGCACCACCTTCACCCGGCTCCGCTGACGCTACGCCGGGTGCTGCCGCCTGCCTGGCTGAGGATTCATTTTCGGGTCAGGCAGCCGCTGCGGACTGCGCAGCGTGAGCAGAAGGCGGCCCTGGCCGAACTGGTGACCATATGCACGCTGGCCGTCGCGGCGTGCCTCATCGCTGATACCGGGCGAAAAATGTTCGATCGGCGCCGCCTGGCCTCCTGGGACAAGGAATGGCGGGCTATCGGCCCGCTGTGGAGTCGGCAGCGTTGGTGACATCCTGGGCGGCTGCCTGGCCCGGCCGGTCGCCTGGTACGGCGGCAGCCATCGTACGGCAGCAGCCATTCGGGGGTGAGCTGAGGGTAACCGGCGATGACTGGGGCACTCCTGGTTTCTGCATGGGGCAGCCGCCTCGCGATCATGTGGTATGTGAAGACAACAAAACCGGAGGCGCTGCGGCTGCCAGGGAAGGGGCGCGCCTGCTGCTCAACCGGCGTCCGCAACGTCAAGGACGACATCGACATCGGCGTGCAGTGTCGCCGGGCGGCAGGGCGTCGTTCAGCGTCCTGACCCGCGACAGCCGGTCGCCTCGCCTGTGGGCGCATGGGCTAGATGTGGTCGACGAACATGTCGGCCTGCAGCTCCGCGCCCGGCAGGTAGGCATACCGGCCGAAGTCGGTGACGCCTGCCTGCGCCAGCACGTCCTCGCAGAGAAATGCGTTTCCGCTGCAGTCCCGGCTCGGCTTCGTGATCACCGTGTAGGCCGCATCTGCGTACAGCTCAGGCTTACGCGCCCTGGCCATGGCCTCGTCGCCGCCGAGCAGGTTCTGGACCGCGGCGGTCGCGATCAGCGTTCGCGGCCACAGTGCATTGGAGGCGATGCCGTCGTGGCGGAACTCGGCGGCGAGCCCCAGGGCGCACAGGGTCATTCCGTACTTGGCGATGGTGTAGCCGGTGTGCGGGCTCAACCAGCGCGGCTCGAGACTGATCGGTGGTGACAGCGTGAGCATGTGGGGGTTCTCCGATCGCTTCAGGTGCGGGATGCAGGCGCGGCTCACCACGAACGTGCCGCGGGCGTTGATCGCTTGCATCAGGTCGTAGCGCTTTACCGGCAGCGCCTCGGTGCCGGACAGGTCGATCGCCGAGGCGTTGTTGACGCATACGTCGATCCCTCCGAAACGCTCGATCGTCTGCGCGACGGCTTGCGCGACCTGCGACTCGTCGCGGATGTCGCCGGCGACCGGCAGGGCACGACCGCCCGCCTCCTCAATCTGCGCGGCCGCCGTGTACACCGTTCCCTCGAGCTTGGGATGCGGCTCGGCCGTCTTGGCGATCAGCGCGACATTGGCGCCGTCGCGTGCCGCCCGGACCGCGATCGCCAAGCCGACGCCACGGCTGGCGCCGGAGATGAACAGGGTCTTGCCCGTGAGCGACATAGGCCTTCCTTCCGACCTGAACAGCGCATGCCTCACCCGGGGCTTGCACAGACGTTGGCCAAGCTCTATCGCCTGAGAGGCCGGGACTGGACCTCATTGTTAGTAACGCTGGCCAGCGAAATCAGGTGCTGATGAATCTCATCGAGCTTGCCTTGGAGGGCCGCCTGGTTCTTCTTGTGCTCAGCATGCAGGCGGTGGATTAGCTCTTGGGTCGGCTTCTTGCCCATGTAGTCGGGGTGGTGGAGGTAACAAAGCATGAACTGACCGCCTGCGGCAGGATGCGTGCCGATCCGCCAGCAGCCGGGCTGATGGCAGTTGACTTTCTTCACCAGCTGGTAGAGCCCGGTGGCGGCCGCACCAAGGATGCCGAACTCGGCAATGTCTGAGCCGAATCCAGACCAGAACCCATAATAGGGGCCCGGCTCATTGACCGTTCCTGTGTGCACCTGGAGCCAGTGGCCCGTCACGCGCGCGTGGAGAACGCAAAGGACGACGCCCGCCAGCGCCACGCAGACGAGGTTTCCCACCATGAGCGAACGCCACTTCATCTGCTCTCCTCCCAGGACCATGGTGTTGGGGTCACGGGTGGTGACTGGCTTCAGGTGGCGGGTACGTGAAGAAGCCCTCGCCGGTGGGCTGGCCGAGTTTGCCCTGGTCGATGTAGTGCTCCTTGACGTACCTGGCGCCCGCCCGCAGCCTCGGGTCGCTGGAGGCGGCGTAAATGTCGTAGGCCGTGTTCAGCCCGACCCGGTCCAGGTTATGGAAGGGCCCTTCGGAGGCTTTGTCGATGCACCAGACCTTGTCGATCGTCTCCGGGTCGCAGACCCCATCGACCAGCAGTTTCAGGGCAGCGCCCATCCACGGGATCGCGCAGGCGTTCAGCACGTAGCCCGGCTGCTCCTTCTGCAGCTCAACCGGCAGCATGCCGATGTCGACCGCGAAGTCCACCACCGCCGTGTAGACGTCGGGATCCGTGCCAGGATGGCCCATGATCTCGGCCGTGTTGTGGACCCAGATCTCGCTGGCGAAGTGCATCGCCAGGAACCGCCCGGGCCGCCCGGTGGACTCCGCCATCTCGCTGGGCAGCAAGCTGGAGCTGTTCGTCGTGAAGATCGTCTTCTCGGGGGCTACCGCCCCCAGCTCCCGGTAGACCGCGCGCTTGAGGCCGAGCTTCTCCGGGACGCACTCGCTCACCAGGTCCGCCCCGCTCACCGCCTTACCCAGGTCCGACCAGTAACTGATCCGCCCCAGCGCGGCGCGCGCGGGCCCGCCGGCCGCGCCGCGGACCTCCCGCTCGTAGCGGGCAGCCAGACCCTCAAAGCTCTTCTTGGCCCTGGCCAGCAGCTCGTCATTGATGTCGTAGGCGCTGACGTCAAAACCGCAATAGGCGCTCTGGAAAGCGATCTGCGAACCCAGCACCCCCGTGCCGAGCACCGTCACGTTCTTAATAGTCACGAGGTATCCCCTCTCTCCCGACTCGTCGCACCCGCGTCCGCCACGACGCCGCGCACATGAATACCAGTGGACGTGACACCCCCCACCACCCGCTAATAGCCGGCACCGATACACCAATAGCCGGCAACTCCCGACCACTGGGGAGGCGAGCACGGCTGGGCCCGCTCGGCGGTCTTCGGGCTCAGGAGGCGGAGGCAGGCCACGCCCGGGAATTAGGGGACCCAGTAGTGCACAATCTGGTACCCGAGTACGGCCAGGACTGCCGCGGGCTGCGGCACACCGAAGCCGACGGCGACCGCCACCGACCCGGAGACGGCAGACACAGCGTTCGCCTTCGCTGAGAAGCTGGGCATGCACCCCATCCGGGCCAAGGACCGATCGAGCCTCATCGTCAATTTCGCGGACGCCACCTATCATCATCAGTGGATCCACGTCGAGCACTCGGCCAAGCAGAAGTCGGCCGGCTCGAGTGCGTTTTGGGTTCTCGTCGAGGTCGAGAGGTCGGATCGGCAGGCCTGCGTCATCGAGACGGTCGTGATCTACCGGTAGCGCCACCCGTTACCAAGCGCACGAGTCATTACCAAGGGAGCGCGGTCCGATGAGCATCAGGTCTATCGTCCCGACTGCCCGGTCTGGTTCGACAGGCAAGGTCGTGTCGGCCAGGGAGGCCGTCCGGCTTATCCGCATCGGCGACACGGTCGCCATCGGCGGGTTCTTCGAAATTGGCCTCGCCCTTGAGGTCATCCACGAGCTGGGCGCGCTGTTCGAGGCCACCGACGAGGAGTCCGCAGCCTTCGGCAAGCCGCGCGATCTGACCCTGGTGTTCTGCGTCAGCCCAGGCGACTGGGCAACCGATGGCGCCAACCGGCTGGCCCGGCCCGGCCTGGTCAAGCGGATCATCGGCGGGCACTGGTCCGGCGTACCCGCCTTGTACCAGCTCGTCGCAGGCAATCAGGCCGAGGGCTATAACTTGCCGCTCGGCCCGATGTCGCACCTGTACCGGGATATCGCCGCGGGCAAACCCGGGCACTTGTCCCGGGTCGGGCTCGGCACCTTCGCCGATCCGCGTTTCGGCGGCGGCAAGCTGAACGAGATGACGACCGAGGATCGGGTCGAGCTGATGGAGATCGGCGGCGAGGAATACCTGTTCTACAAGGCCTTCCCGGTCAATGTCGCAATCATTCGCGGCACCACCGCCGACCCGGCCGGCAACATCACGATGGAGCGGGAGGCGCTGACCTGCGACACGCTGTCGCTGGCGATGGCGGCGCACAACTCCGGGGGGCTGGTGATCGCGCAGGTGGAGCGGCTCGCCGAGGTGAACAGCCTCAACCCGCGTCAGGTGAAGATACCCGGCGCGCTAGTCGATTGCATCGTGGTGGCGACAGACCCGGGAAACCACCCGCAGACCTTTGGCAGCCCCTACAACCCGGCCTTCGCAGCCGAGGTCCGGATCCCGCTGACCTCGCTCACGCCGATGCCGCTGAGCCCTCGCAAGATCATCGCCCGGCGCGCCGCCATGGAACTGCGGCCCAACAGCGTGGTGAACCTTGGCTTCGGCATCCCCGAAGGAGTCGCCTCGGTGGCCGCCGAGGAGAAGATCGCCGACCTGATGACGCTGACCGCCGAGCCCGGCGCCATCGGCGGAATCCCGGCCGGCGGTAACGACTTCGGTTCGGCCACCAACCCGCAGGCGGTCATCGACATGCCCTATCAGTTCGACTTCTACGACGGCGGCGGTCTGGACGCGGCGTTTCTCGGGCTCGCGCAAGCCGACCGGGAAGGCAACGTCAACGTATCGAGGTTCGGCCCGAAGCTGGCCGGCGCGGGAGGCTTCATCGACATCAGCCAGAACGCGAAGAAGGTGCTGTTCCTCGGCACCTTCGCCGCGGGCGACCTGCAGGTCTCGGTCGTCGAGGGCAAGCTGCTGATCGAGCGCGACGGACAGCATCAGAAGTTCGTCGAGGAGGTCGAGCACCGGACATTCTCCGGGCCGCACACCGCGCAGCAGGGAAAGGACGTCCTTTACATCACCGAGCGGTGCGTATTCCGGCTCACCACGGAAGGCCTGGAGCTGACCGAGGTTGCTCCCGGCATCGACATCGAACGCGACATCCTGGCCAAGATGGCGTTCAAGCCGATCGTGACCAAGCCGCGCGAGATGGACCGCCGTATCTTCCGGTCCGACCCGATGGGCCTTCGGGAGGACATGCTGCGGCTGCCCCTCGACGCGCGGTTCAGCTACGACGACGAACGCAACATCCTGTACCTGAACTTCGAGGATCTCCAGGTCAAGTCGATGAAGGCAATCGAGGATGTCGTCGAGAAGATCAGGGAGGTCTGCGGCCCGCTCGGCCACAGGGTCTACGCCGTGGTCAACTACGACGGCTTCGAACTCGACAGCGACCTCGAAGACGCCTACCTCGACGCCGTGCAGGAAATGGGCGACACTTACTTCCACGGCGTGACCCGGTTCACCACCAGCGCGTTCATGCGCGCCAAGCTCGGCGACGCGCTCGAATCACGCGGCGTCGCGCCGCACATCTACGAATCCGAAGGCGAAGCTGCAGGCGCCGTACGCGCCACCCTGCCACGCCAGGAGTAACTGAGGTCCCTTCGGCCCGCGTGGCATGCAGGCACAACTGTCGCCGGCACCTCGCCAAGGCGATCCGGCTGCGTTACGTTGCCGTCGACTGGCTAGATAGGAGAGCTTGGCCATGACGACAACGGTCACCGCGCTGGCGCAGGACCTCGGGCTCGCCCGTGAAACCGATTACTTCCTGATGAAAGACCAGCTGACCGAGGACGAGCTGAGGCTGCTGTACACGATGCGGAGGTTCGCCGAAACCGAGGTACTGCCGGTCGTCAACCAGTACTGGGAGCGAGGCGACTTCCCGTTCGAGCTGGTGCCCAAGCTCGCCGAGCTGAACATCGTCGGGGACACCATGGCGGGCTACGGTACAACGCCGATGTCGGCCGTCGGCTCGGGATTGCTGACTTATGAGCTCAGCCGTGTCGACGGCAGCATCGCGACGTTCTTCGCCGTGCATGTCGGGCTGGCGATGCAGTCGATCTACCTGCTTGGCTCGGAGGAGCAGAGGCAGCGCTGGCTGCCGCCGATGGCCAGGCTGGAGAAGATCGGGGCGTTCGCGCTCACCGAGCCCGATCACGGGTCCGACGCGGTCATCCTCGAGACCACTGCCCGGCGTGACGGCAGCGAGTGGGTCATCAACGGCCATAAGCGCTGGCCCGGTAACGCCGTATGGTGCGACGTGATCGTTGTCTTCGCCCGTGACACGCAGGATGGACAGGTCAAGGCGTTCGTCGTGGAGAAGGACAACCCCGGCTACGCCGCGTCCAAGATCGAGGGCAAGGTCTCGTTGCGGATGGTGCAGAACGCGGACATCACCCTGGTTGACTGCCGCGTCTCCGAAGATGCCCGGCTGCAGAACTGCAACTCGTTCGCCGACGTCGCCAAGGTGCTCAAGGGCACCCGCAACACCGTTGCCTGGGGATCGGCCGGACATGGGGTCGCCGCTTACGAAATCGCCCTCAACTACGCTCAGCGGCGGACCCAGTTCGGCCGGCCGATCGCGAAAAACCAGATGATCCAGTCGATGCTCGTTGAGATGCTCGGCGAGGTCACCGCCATGCAGCTCTACTGCATCCGCCTGGGGCGGCTGATCGACGACGGCAAGATGAACGACACGAGGGCGGCCCTGGCCAAGTACTTTTGCTCGGTCAAGGCCCTTCATGTATGCCGCCTGGGCCGCGACATCCTCGGCGGCAACGGCATCCTGCTGGACTTCCACGTGATGCGCCACCTGTGCGACATGGAGTCGCTCATCACCTACGAGGGCACCGCGGAGATCCAGGCGCTCATCGTCGGCCGCGACGTCACCGGACAGAGCGCCTTCGCCTGATGCGATCCGCTACAGGCGGGCAGCGTGAGCAGTGCCTGCAGAGTGAACGGATCATCCTCGTGACCCGGTAGGAAGTCGTCAGGGAGCTGATCGCGGCTGCTGGGTCTTGGCCGTTGACAGCCGCCCTCACTGGCAGACGAAGCCCGGATTCCGTGGCTGCGACTGCACCTCCTATCACGCTATTGGTCTCAGCTGTTAGCCAACTGCGCCGCTCAGGGCTGCACTTGTCCCCGACACGAGTTGGCCATCGCCGGAGGACCACATGAGCGGCAAGTCGGCAGCATTGCCGGAACCGGCTGACGCCACGACCGCCGGGCGCACGCGGCGAGCCCGGGTGCTGAGCGCAGCGGCCGCACACGGGGTGCCGCTGGCCACGATCGTCGCTGCTGTCGCTGTGGTAGCGGCCACCTATCTCGCGGGCAAGCTCATTTACCGGCTGCGCGACGTCGTTCTGCTGATGGCGGTCGCAGGATTCGTCGCGGTAATCCTGAACCCCCTGGTCGTATACCTGCAGCACCGGCGGATCCGCCGGGGCTGGGCCGTGGCCATCGTGACCGTATGGGCGGCACTGGTCTTCGTCGGCCTCGTGGTGGCGTTCGGTTATCCGCTGGTCAACGGCCTGAGCCACCTGTCGGAGCAGCTGCCCGCGTATGTGCGCGTCGCCGAGCACGGTCACGGCTGGGTTGGCCATCTGGTGCGCCGCTTCCACCTGACCGCCTGGGCCACCCGGAATGCTCCGAAGCTGCGCAGCGTGGCGGCCAGCTTGGCCAGGCCGGCCCTGAATGTGGGCCGGGGGGCGATCTCGCTGCTGCTGACGCTGGCCACGGTCGCCGCACTCGTCGTGCTGTTGCTGCTCGAGGGGCCCCGGATGCGCCAGGGACTGCTCGGCCTGATGTCCCCCGAGCGGGCCGGCCGCTGTAGCCGGGTAGCGGGTGAGATCAACCGGTCCGTGACCGGTTACGCGCTGGGCGACCTCCTGACCTCGCTCGTCGCTGGCGTCGTCGTCTTCGTCACCCTCATCTGCCTCGGGGTGCCCTTCCCCCTCCTGTGGGCGCTGTGGGTGGCTCTCGTCGATTTCCTGCCCATGGTCGGCGGCGCCCTGGCAGGCATCCCCACGGTCCTGTTCGCCGCCGGGCACTCACTCACCGCGGGCATCATCACGGCGGCCGTCTTCCTCTCCCTACCAGCAGCTGGAGAACCACGTGCTGAACCCGGTGATCATGAGCCGCACGGTAAGAATCAATCCACTCCTGGTCCTGGTGGCAGTCCTGGTCGCAGCGTCGATCGGCGACTGGCTCGGCGGCTTCTTTGGCAGCTTCGTGGCGGCCTTGCTGGCCATCCCGGCCGCAGGCGCCCTGCAGGTGATTGCCCGGGAGCTGTGGCAGGCCAGCGCTCCGCAGGGAGTCCCCGGCGGCGAGCCTTTGCAGCCCCGCCGCTCATGAGGGCAGCGGCGCCTGCAAGCGGCGGGGCTTCTGCTATAGCTCGAGCCGATGGCACGACAGGCATCAGCGCTTGGGGGATCGCAAGGGCGATGGGATGGACTACTCCATGAATGGCAATTTCACCGTCGCACCAGCCATCGAAGGGCGCGCGCCATGGGTAAGACCAGGGACATCCTCAAGGCAGTCGAAGCAGAACTCGACTTTGACCCGCTCGTGGACCCGACAAATATCACGGTCAGGAACCTCAGCGGGGATGTGGCCCTGAACGGGACCGTGCCCAGCTACCCGCAGTACCTGGAGGCAGCCGCGGCGGCCAGGCGGGTAACCGGAGTCACGAGGGTGCACAATCACCTGGAAGTGGTGCTGTCCGCAGCCGATTACCGGGGCGACGCGACACTGACCACCGCGGCCAACAACGCTCTCGCGGTGAATGTCACCGTGCCAGACGGCGTCACGGCCATGGCCCGGGACGGCAACCTCACGCTCAGCGGCATCGTGAGCTTCGGCACCGAGCGCACCGCGGCTGAAGCCGCTGTCGCCGGGCTGCATGGTGTCCGCAACATCAAAGATGAGATCCAGATTGGCTACGACGCGGACCCGGCCGACGTGACACTGGCCGTCCAGGAGGCGCTGGATCGTTACGCGCTGATCATTGATGACAGTGACGTCACGGTGAACACCGACGGCCACACGGTGACGCTGTCCGGCCACGTCCCCACCCTGGCCGAGCATGACGCGGTCATGAACGCGGCCTGGATGGCCAGCGGCGTCTATGACGTCCACGACGAGCTCCACATCACCGACTGAGGGCCAGCCACAGCCAGCGCCGGTCTCCAGGCGGAACGCTGTGTCCCGTGTGGCGGCCGTCCCGCGCAGCCCTGCTGGCCAGCGCGCTGTCATTCATCACGAACGGACCGTTCGGGATAATCGGGGCGGTCCGGGCTCTGCATCGCCTGGCTGGTCTGGCCGCCTACCGGGCAGACTCCCGGCGGCGGGCCGGCCTGGACGCTCCGCGCACCTCCGCGCCAGGCAGCCGGCGCCAGAGCAGCGCCGCTGCGCGCAGCGCCACCTCGACGTCAAGCCGGTCGCCGGCCAGGGGCCGGCCGCGCAGTTCCTCGGCCTTGCGGACCCGGTAGTGCACGGTGTTCTTGTGCAGATGCAGTCGCGCAGCGGCCTGTGTGTAGCTGCCGTCGCAGTCCAGGAATACCCGCACCGTGTCCCGCAGCTGCCGCGCACCCGGATCGTCAGCGGCCAGGGCGCCCAGCACCCGCCCGATCCAGCCCTGAAGATCGTCGGACCGGTCGGTGAGCAGCGCGGCCACGGCGACGTCGTCGAACGCCACCACCGTGAGATCAGGATCCTCGGCGGTCTCGGCGACCGCCCGGGCCCGGATCGCCTCGCGCAGGGAGATCCGGAAGCCGGCCAGGCCGGGGCCCTGCGCACCCAGCGCTATACGCAGCCCGTCAGGGGCGCTGGCCAGGCCCTTGCGCAGGAGCGCGACGTCGAGCTCGCACGGTACCGGGTGGGTGACCCACACCCACAGCGTCCGCTCATCGGCGAGCATCGTCAGCGGCATCGCCCGGCCGGAGACCTCCTGCAGCAGGCGGGCCGCGGCCCGCAACGCCCCCGGCAGCCTGGGAACGTCTGCGGACAGCCAGGCGATGGCCGCCCGGTGCCAGCCCGCGACTGGTACTCCGAGCAGCTGGCGCGCGGACTCCTCGGGGAGGCTGTCCGACTCGAGGACCAGGCGGATCTGCGCGGCCCGGGCCGCCCCGGTGCGGCTGTCCCAGCGGCGGCGCTCCGTCTCGTAGATCCCGATCAGGCCCTCGATGACCTGGTCGATGTAGCTGTTCAGCCGCCTGGACAGCTCCGACATCGCGGCCAGTGCCAGATGGGTCGCCACCCCGTCGAGCCCGTCCAGTGCCGCGATGCTCCACTCCAGGAACCGGTGCTCGCCGAGGCGGTACGCCCGCAGCAGCGCTTCGCGCGACAGGTTGTGCTGGGCGAACCGGCGGGCATATTCCGCGGCGGCGGGCGGCACGGTGATCTGCTCGATCGGGATGGCGTGGGCGAGCATGCCGACGATCGCACCGAGGTTGGACGACGTGCTGGCGACCATCAGCCGCCGGACCGCCTCGTCGTGGCGGAACTCGGGGATGACCTCCACGAACCAGTCGGTCATTTCCGCGGTGCGGACGGGGAGTTCCGTCTCGATGGCGCGCGCGACGTCGGCGATGACCGCGTCGACGTCAGCGTACATAAAGCGACAGTAGCTCCCCGGGACCGGCGCCGAAAGGAGGCGGCCTCCGCGGAACGGGACCAGCCGGCCTGGTGCAGAGCTGCGGAAACGTCCACGGCCAGGCCATAACCCGATTGTGGTGCCGTCACAACGGCCCGCCGGAGGTTGGGTTCTCCGGTCCATGGCCAGGTTCTGGGCTCGTTCCTAGTGTCTCTTTCACAACGCGCGGGATCCGCAGAGAGGAACGAGAACCATGGGCTTCAAGACAGGGGACTTCCCCCGGGTCGATCCAGAGACCTTCCTCGCCGAACCACTGTTCGAACGAACGAAGAGCCTCGCGCTGCACTGGGTGGAGTACGGCTTCGGGTCCCCGCGGATGATTCACACGGTCTACGTGGTCAAGGTGCTCGTCCTCTACGTCATCGGCGGCGCGGTGCTGGCCACGCAGACGTCCGGGGTGGGCCACTTCTGGGACGTCGCGGCCTGGTGGAACCAGCCGGTCGTCTACCAGAAGCTCGTCTTGTGGACGATCCTGCTGGAGGCGGTCGGCGTGGCGGGCTCCTGGGGCCCGCTGGCCGGGAAATTCAAGCCCATGACGGGCAGCGTCCTGTTCTGGGCCCGCCCGGGCACGATCCGGCTGCGGCCATGGAGGCGGGTGCCGCTCACCGGCGGTGACCGCCGGACCGTTCTGGACGTGGCGCTGTACGTGGCCTTCCTGGCCTCGTTGCTGACCGCCATCCTGCTGCCCGGCGCGCCGAGCGCCTCGCTGTCCGCGGCGCTGCCGGACAACACCTCCGGGCTGGTCAGCCCCGCGCTGCTGATCGCGCCGATCGTGCTGTACGTGCTGTGCGGCCTGCGCGACAAGACGATCTTCCTCGCGGCCCGGGGGGAGCAGTACCTGCCCGCGCTGATGTTCTTCGCCTTCCTGCCGTTCGTGAACATGATCATCGCGGCGAAGCTGCTGATCTGCGTGGTGTGGATTGGCGCGGGGGTGTCCAAACTGGGCTCGCACTTCACCAACGTCGTCCCGCCGATGGTGTCGAACAGCCCGTGCGTGCCCGCGAAGTGGTTCAAGCGCGCCTTCTACCAGGACTTCCCGCGGGACATCCGCCCGTCGCGGCTCGCCGCGCTGCTGGCCCACGTCGGCGGCACGACCGTCGAGGTCATCACGCCGCTGGTGCTGCTGTTCTCTGCGAACCGCTACCTCACGATCGCCGGCGTGGTGCTGATGGTGGTGTTCCACCTGTTCATCACCTCGACCTTCCCGCTGGCCGTGCCGCTGGAGTGGAACGTCCTGTTCGGCTACCTGGCGGTGTTCCTGTTCCTCGGCTTTCCCGCCTGGCACGGCTACGGCGTCACCGACATGACCCCCGCCTGGCTGGCGATCGTCATCGCCGCGGCGTTGCTGTTCTTCCCGGTCCTGGGGAACCTGCGCCCGGATCTGGTGTCCTTCCTGCCGTCGATGCGGCAATACGCGGGCAACTGGGCCTCGGCGCTCTGGACGTTCACGCCCGGGGCGGAGGACAAGCTCAACACGCTGCCGCACCGCCCCACCACCAACCAGCTCACCCAGTTGCAGGCCATGGGGTACGCGCCCGCCGTCGCCGAGGTCACGATGCAGCAGACGATCGCGTGGCGATCGATGCACAGCCAGGGCCGCGGGCTGTTTTCCGTGCTCATCAAGAACCTTCCCGATCTCGACTCGCGCACGGTCCGCGAAGCCGAGTTCGGCTGCAACTCGCTGATCGGCTTCAACTTTGGCGACGGCCACCTGCACAACGAGGACCTCATCAGCGCTGTGCAGAAGCGGATCGGCTTCGCCCCGGGCGAGTGGGTGGTCGTGTGGGTCGAATCCCAGCCGATCCACCAGAAGATCCAGCGCTACAAGGTGATCGACGCTGCTCTCGGGGTGATCGAGCGCGGCTACTGGAACGTCGCCGACGCGGTTCGCGAGCAGCCCTGGCTGCCGAACGGGCCCATCCCGCTGACCGTCACCTGGACGCGGGCCCAGCAGGAGCCGGGCGACCCGGCCGGGCGCCGCCGCCTCGGCGATGCCGCAGCCGGAATCCCGGCCTGACCGGCGCCAGGAAAGGATCGAGGACCCCATGAGCACCGCAACCGTCGTGGGCAGCGGCCCGAACGGCCTCGCCGCGGCCGCGGTCCTGGCCCGGGCAGGAGTCGACGTCACGGTCCTGGAGGCCGCCGACGAGATCGGCGGCGGAACCCGCACCGTCGAGGCGATCTTCCCGGGCCTGCTGCACGACCATTGCTCGGCCGTGCATCCCATGGCCGCCGGCTCGCCCGTCCTGCGCGACCTTAGGCTGGACCGGTACGGGCTGCGCTGGCGGCAGCCCGAGATCGACTGTGTCCACCCGCTCGACGACGGCACCGCCGGTGTCCTGCACCGTTCGGTCGCCAGTACGGCCGCCGGGCTCGGGCCGGACGGGCGCCGCTGGCGCGCGCTGGCCGCGGGACCGGCCCGGGACTACGACGCGCTCAGCGAGGACATCCTCGGCCCGTTGCTGCGCGTGCCACGGCATCCGCTGCGGCTGGCCCGCTTCGGCGTCCCGGCGCTGCTGCCTGCGGTGGCGCTGGCCAGGGCGTTCCGCACCGAGCAAGCGCGGGCGCTGTGGCTGGGGGTGGCCGCCCACGCGTTCCGCCCGCTCGACCTGCCGCTGTCCTCAGCGATCGGGCTCGGCATTCTCACCGCCGGTCACCGGCACGGGTGGGCGGTGGCTGAGGGCGGCTCGCGCGCCATCACCGATGCGCTGGCCGCGCTGCTACTCGACCTCGGCGGGAAGATCGAGACCGGAGTGCGGGTCCGGGTGGCCTCTCAGCTGCCGCCCTCCGACGTTGTCGTCTGGGACGTCGCGCCGACCGTGCTGGCCGACGTGCTGGCCGACCGGCTGCCGCCGCGCGTCGCCCGCGCCTACCGCCGCTTCCGGTATGGTCCGGCTGCCTTCAAGGTGGACTTCGCGGTCTCTGGGGGCGTGCCGTGGCGGGCGGACGCGGCCCGCCGGGCCGGGACCGTCCACCTCGGAGGTTCTGCCGCCGACGTCGCCGCGGCGGAACGAGCGGTGCACGCCGGGCGGCTGCCGGAGCGTCCGTTCGTGCTGGTCGGCCAGCAGTACCTGGCCGACCCGACGCGGTCGGCAGGCGACGTGCACCCGGTCTGGGCGTACGCGCACGTGCCGCGCGGATACGACGGTGACGCCACTGAGGCGATCACCGCCCAGATCGAAAGGTTCGCGCCCGGCTTCCGGGAACGTGTAGTCGGCACGTCGGCGGAAACGCCCGCGGGGTTCGCCGCAGGCAACCCCAACTTCATCGGCGGCAACATCCTCACCGGCGCCAAGGACGCCCGGCAGCTGGTCTTCGGGCCGCGCACCACCTGGCAGCCCTACGACGTGGGTGTTCCCGGCCACTTCATCTGCTCGGCGGCGACCCCGCCGGGCCCGGGCGCGCACGGTATGTGCGGGGCGCACGCCGCGGCCCGCGCGCTGCGCCATCTCTCCGGCCAGCCGCGTTAGCCCTTGACAGCGGAGCTGACCGCCTGGCCAGTAGGGTCTCCCCGTGCAGCGACCACGACATGGGTCAGCCTGGCTTCTCGCTCTCGCGGTGACGGCGGGGCTCATCATGGCCGCCCTCGTGGCCGTGTTCGGCGATTGGCGCTACGCCCTGGCGGGCGGCTGGGATGTGGCCGCGCTGGTGTTCTGCGCCCGGATCTGGACGATGATCTGGCCGATGCCGGCCAGCGAGACGGCGGCTCACGCGACCGTGGAAGATCCCAGCCGGGCCGTCAGTGATGTGGTCATCGTCAGCGCCAGCGTGGCCAGCCTGGCCGCCGTGGGAGTCGTGCTGGTCTATGCACACTCGCTGAAGTTCCCGGCCCAGGCCCTGCTGGCCGGGCTGAGCCTGGCCAGCGTGGCGGTGTCCTGGCTCACCCTGCACACCGTCTTCACACTGCGGTACGCCCGGCTGTACTACAGCCCGCCCGATGGTGGTATCGACTTCAACCAGGAGGACCCGCCGCAGTACCGGGATTTCGCTTACGTGGCCCTGACCATCGGCATGACCTCCCAGGTGTCTGACACCAATCTGAAGAGCACGGCGATGCGGTCGACCGCCATCCGGCATGCCCTGATGTCCTACTTCTTCGGCGCGGTCATCCTGGCCACGGTCATCAACCTGATCGCGGGACTCGGCACGGGCGGGGCCCTGGGCCGCTGACCTGACCGTGCCCGCGGAGCCTGTCTCGTGCGCTGATATCGGTATCACGCAGCGCGGCCAGGGCGTGCGCGAGGTCCGGGTACCCGTGGATGACGCCGTGGCCAGTGCGCATGGCCGCGTGCTGGCCGGCCGGGAAGAACCCGAGCCAGTAACCAGCGTCATCCGCGGTCGTGACGGCCCTCGCGAGCAGGTCCGCTGCTTCCGGTGACCAATCATGGAAGCTGCTCAGATCCACGATCACACGGTCGTACCAGCCGCACGCGAACCAGGCCGTGGTTGCGCGGGCCAGGATCGACAGGGTCCGGCCCGTGCACACCCCCTGGATGACGCCATACGGCGGATCGGCCCCCAGGAAGACCCTGACCATCATGATGGCGCCCGTCAGCCTTCAGTAGGTCGCGATGCCGGACGGGCCGTCGTCCGCGGCCCCGGTCACCAATCCCGGGCCCAGGATCCCGAGCAGATGGCGCACCGCGTGCTTACGGGGTGACGGGATGGCCATGTAGCTGCCTCCTGCGGGTGCGGAAAGGGAGTGGTCCCCAGTAGAGGCAGCCCGGGCCGCGCCCGGCCAACACCTGTCATCGATACCGCGATAGCTGCCGGGCATCGACCCGCGCGCCCTGGATAGGACGCGCCGATGGGCCGGTAGGGAACGGCTTCTTGCCCAGGCGTCCCCGGCCCGGTTGCACTGGCCGTAGTGACCGGTTAACCACTTCAAGGCCAAGGAGGCGCCCGGCCATGACGACGACAGGACCGCGCCGGGGCCCGGCACGTTCGCAGCGCTGCGGCCGGAACACCCGGCCGACTGATCAGCCCCCCCGGAGATCCAGATGAGCCCATGGCCACGCCCGCTCGCCAGGCGGATCGGGCTTGACCGCAACCCGCTCCGACGGCGCATAGACCGGGTCCAGGCGGCCTGACCCTCCACCGCGGGCACGGGCGCAGGGGCCAAGTTCCTCTTGTGGGTGAATGCCAGCGGCGTTCCCACCGGGCCGCCGATGCGGCCCGTAGAGCCAGGGCAGCAGGAGGTCGTGGCCGAGCTCGTGACCCTGTCGGTGCTGGCCCTGACGGCGTGCCTCACCGCTGACACTGGGCGGATCCTGCTCGATCGGCGCCGTCTGGGCACCTGGGAGAAGCAATGGCGGGCTATCGGGCCGCTGTGGAGCCGCCAGCCTTGACGGGATCCGGGTCCGCGGGAACCGCCCGGATTCGCAAAGCCCCAGTGCCGAACGGCCGGGAGGAGCACCGTCTTCCCGGGCCGGACTCGCCTGCAGCACCCGGTGGCGGAGCCTTCATCTAAGGCGCGGGCGCCCCGCCGCGGGGGGGGGGACGGGCGCCTGGCCGTTGGGCGAGGTATCGCGGACGGGCGCCACTGCGGCCGCGAGGACCTGGGAGTTGGGCAGGTGGAGGGGGCCGTCAGGGGTGTCCAGCCTGACGTAGGTGATGCCGATCTCAGACACGTTTCCGCGCAACTCACCGCCCAGCGCGCCCGACTTGATCAGCACCTGATCCCCGACGTCGACCGGCTGCGCGAACAGCAGCACCAGGCCAGCGAACAGGTTGGACAGGCTCTGCTGCGCGGCGATCCCGATCAGCACGGTGGCGAAGGCGCCGCCGACGAGCAGCTGGCCAACTGCGATCGTGAACAGCTGCAGTGTGATGAGGATCGTGGCCAGCCCCCCCACCAGCACGATGGCATAGCGGATCACCGCCGCGTGCGCGGTACCGAGCTTAGGCTGCAGGACTTCACGGGCTTTCCCGGCGAGGCCGGCCGTTCCCAGGCCGGCGAGCAGGCAGAACGCGACGGCCGCGACGTCTGCGACGGCCTCGGTCCCGGTGCGGCCGAGCGCCTGGTACGACGTTTCGTGGAAGGTGACGCTGGCGGACGCGGTGCGGGCCGAGCGGGACACCACCGCCATGATGACGGCCAGGACCAGGGCGGCGACGGAGCGCCAAGGGCGGGCACGCGCCTTGACCTTGGCCACCCGCTGGCGGGCGGCCTCGGGCTGGCGCCAATCTGCGCGGTCCACGGTAAGGGCGGTGCCGTCGTCAGGCGGTCCGGTCGCTGTAATGCGCGGACAGGCCGTAGATGACCATGATCGCGATGATGATGTAGATCAGTGCCCAGACCGGGTAGTAGGGCATCACGAAGATCGCCGAGATGGCGCCCAGCCCGGCGGCGATGATGCCGATCCAGCGGGACACCTCGGCGCTGGCCCGGTCACTGGGGCCCAGGACGAGTGCGCCGGCGGCGATCAGGATGATTCCGGTAATCAGCCACACCCACCCGTAGGTGGCCAGGCTGTGCCCCAGGAGCGCGCCCTGCAGGCCATCCGGGACGGCGCCGTGGTACCCAAAGGCCCAGATGGCGTCAATCACTCGCATGATCCCCGCGATGATCAGCACCACCGCGGAAAACGTCAGCCAGCCAGAACGCGTCATCCCATTCACCCGTCTCTCGTGGTTTCGCTCCCTTATCTAGACCTGTCACGCGGCGGACGGGAAATAGCTGTCATCGATGGCCGGGTAGGCACCGGTTCTTGGCGCTGCGCCGGGGATAGGCGCTGCACTGGCTTATGACTTTCCAGGGTGAGCAGCGGCTTCGCCCAGCCCCACGGTGAGGAGCGTGATCGTGCCGAGTATCGCCAGCCCGTCGCGGGAGGATCCGCTGCTGATCATGGCGATGGATCACCGGGAGTCGTTCGGCCGGGTCCTGTTCGGTGTCCGGGACGACAACCCGAGCCAGGCCGGCCGCTACGACCGCGACCTGAAGACCGCCATCATCGTCAAGACGGCCCAGCATCTCGGCCGCCGCGCCGCCGAGCGCCTGAGCAAACGCTGATCACCTGATTATCTGGGCCGGTGCTGGCGCTCGTGCCTGGCGCCTGCACAGCCCCAGGCCCACCGCCCGGCCCTCCGTGAAAGAGCAGGCCCCACTGATGAATCGCCCGTACATCACCATCCGCCCTGTCCCTGTGCCGGAGTGACCGGGATGAGCGCTGACACCACCACCCAGGGGGAAGCCCGGACGCTACCCAGCCGGGTCCGGGACTCGTTCGCGGCCTCGGTCGGTTCCATCGTGTTCGGCATGGAGGACGGCACAGTCTCGATTTTCGGGCTTGTCTTCGGTGTCGCTTTCTCGGCCCCAGACTCCCACGCCGTTCTGCTGGCCGGGGCGACCGGCGCGGTGGCCGCGGCCGTGTCGATGATGGCCGGCACGTTCCTGGATGTGGAGTCGACTAACGACCAGGCCGCCGCCAAGCTGGCCGAGGCGCGGACGCACTACCAGAGCGACCCGGGCTCGGACGACCAGGCGGTGCGCGGCCGGCTGGTCGACGCCGGTTTCACCGGCCCGGACGCGGACACCTTCCTGCACATCGCCGGCAAGTACCCGGACACCAGGCTCAAGATCGAAGCCGCTGTCGATCTGGGCGTCGGCGACGCCACCCGGCAGAATCCTTTCGTCCAGTCGGCGTGGATGTTCGTCACCGACCTGTTCGCGGCGGCCATACCGGTGATCCCGTTCGCATTTCTCAGCCTGGCTCCGGCCCGGATCATCTCGCTGCTGATGACCCTGGTGCTGCTGATCCTCCTGGGCATCGGGCGGGCCCGGATCGGCCACCGCCGCGTCCTGCCCACGGTAGCCGAGACCATCGGCATCGCCGCAGCGGCAGCGGCGGCTGGTGTCGGAGTCGGCAAGCTGATCTCCTGAGCTGGAGATCGCGGCCGGGCTTGGTTCGTTCTGCGGGGCCCTTGAGGACGGGCGACCGTGTATCCGTAGATCTAGTTACGGCCCGTTTGTCACGCACGGTGGACGGCGAACCTGGCGGCGAGGTAGGCGGCTGTGTTTAGGGATGCGTGCGCTACTGCTGGTGCGGCGAGGCTGCCGGAGCGGAAGCGAAGCCAGGCCAGCCCGTACCCCGCCAGGGTCGTGGCGGTGACGTTAGCCAGGACTACGCCGGCCATGCGCTTCGGATCGCCCTGCACGTGTGCCGCAGCGGGCTGCCCGGCAGGGTGTGCACGGTCGGCAGCACATGCCAGGCTCCGAACAGGACCGAGCTCATCGAGGCCGCCACCGCCGGGGAATGCCGCTGCGCGAACAGCCCGGGAAGCGCGCCACGGAAAATGACCTCCTCCGCGGCCGCCGTGCCGCCCGCACTGGTGGACATCCGCGCGCAGACGATCGACGTGGCCCGCACCCGCTGGCTGCGGCTGACCTGGACGTCCCTCGCCAGCCAGCTAGCCGTGTTTCTGGTGTTCGCCCTGTCGATGCGGTTCACCGGCAGCACCGCGTCCCAGGTCAGCCTGGTGGCGGTGTTCGCCGCGTTCACCTTCGGGATGCTCGCCGGAAGCATCCCCATCACCCCCGGCGGCCTGGGCACCGGCGACGCCGTCTACATCTCCGTGATGGTCGCCGCCGGCGCCCCGCACAGCGCCGCGGTCGCCGGCGACCTGGTCTTCCGCACCCTCACCTACCTGCTCCAGATCCCCGCCGATGGCATCACCTACATCATCTGGCGGCGCAAGAAGACCTGGCGCAAGCCAAGTGCCACCGTGCCTCGGGCCAGGGCGTAAGGGAAGGGTCCATCCAGCACTCTGGTATAGCGCTGGTCAATACGAGTAAAGCCAGCCTCACTTTTTACTTCGCAGAGGATGTGGTGGAATAAGAAGCAGGCTGCCGTCCGTAAGGCGACTGGCCACGGAAAGGAATTTGGAAATGGGCGAGACCAGGGACGTCCGCGAGACGGTGCGGACCGGACCGGATTTCGGCCCGCTGGCGGGGTTCGTAAACCGTCAGCGTCAGCAATAGGCAACGTAAGTGACGAACTCGCCGCTGAGCTTGCGGACCAGGTCGACTAGAACCTGATCGGGACCCTCGACGTCGTCTTCCTCGGTCCAGCGCTCCGCGCACGGGCTTCCCAGCTCTGCCGGTCAGGCTGGGCGCAAGGAGCCCGTGGCTTTCGACCGGACGATAACGGGCGCGCAGCTGCTGATGCTGACCACGGTGACCGGCTATTCTCGGGACGAGAGCACATGATCATGTGGAGGCCGAATTCACGCACCGCGCCACCCCGGGCAGACCCGCTGACGGCTCGCGGTCATTCTCAGCAGCCCGCCAGCGAGGCCCCGGCTGGGAGGCCCGATCCGGTCGCGGCGAAGGCCGCTGCCATCGACGGGGCGCAGGCCCGCCCGCTGACCTGGAAGATCATCATCAAACGGGTCGCGGCCATCGCTGTCGCCGGTGCGGCTATCTACCTGGCGTTGCCGGGTCTCCTCGCGGTGCTGGGCGCCTGGCCGCGCCTATCCACGCTGAACGCGATCTGGTTCACGACCGCGCTCGCCGCCGAGCTGGCCTCCTTCACCTGCAACTTCGCGTTGCAGCGGCTCGCGCTGCGCTCCAGGGGCTGGTTCGCCGTCGTCACTGCCGGGCTGGCCGGCAACGCGGTCACCGACAGCCTCCCCGGAGGCGATGCTGTGGGTGCCGCCGTCCAGTTCAGGATGCTGTCCACCGCGGGGTTCGACACGGACACCGCGGTCGGTGGCCTCACAGCGTTCTCCCTGCTCGGGGTCGGTGGCTTGCTGGCCCTGCCGGTCCTCGCGCTGCCGGCTATCCTGGCCGGCGCCCCGGTCAGCCCCGGTCTCGTCCATACCGCCCTGCTCGGCATAGCCGGGTTCGTTCTCTTCGCGATTTTCGGCGTGATCATCCTGCGCTCTGAGCGGCCGCTGGCCGCAATCGGGCGCGCCGCCCAGAGCCTTAGGAACTGGGTCACCCGCGGTCGCCGTCCACCGATGACCGGCCTTGATCAGCGGCTGCTGAGCCAACGCGACACGATCAGGACAGTACTAGGCAAGAAATGGTGGCAGGCGGCCCTGCTGACCGCCGGCCGCCTGGGCTTCGATTACGGCTGCCTCCTGGCTGCTCTGCGCGCGACCGGGGCCGCCCCGCGTCCCTCCCTGGTGCTGCTGGCCTACGCCGCCGCCGGGATCGTAGCGCTGTTGCCCGTGACGCCGGGAGGGCTCGGCATCGTGGAGGCCAGCCTGAGCGGCCTGCTGATCCTGGCTGGCGTCCACCCCGGCTACGCCGTCCTGGCCACCCTCGCCTACCGGGTCGCCTCGTACTGGCTCCCCATGCTCGCCGGGCCGGTGGCCTACCTGCTGTTCCGCTACCGCTACGGACGGCCGGGCCCCCAGCCCGCTAGGCCGGCCGGGGCCGGCCCATCGTGATCGGGCCACCGGGCAACTGCTCGCTCGCTACCAATAGCGGCTAACCTCGATTCCCGGTCAGGGAATTGAGTTGAGGTTTCCTGAGGTCTTGTGATCATCGTGGTGGGAACCGGAACTGCAGGGTGCGCCCGTCCCACCAGGGGATCGGCACTTCCAGGTCGGCG
>Ga0335077_10002733_pt1 | contig 21136 bp, 19 predicted proteins | sample Lox_Sample_31_FD_207151 | JGI IMG/M metagenome (GOLD analysis project Ga0335077, IMG submission 207151) | Soil microbial communities from Loxahatchee National Wildlife Refuge, Florida, United States - Lox_Sample_3.1 | ecosystem: Environmental > Terrestrial > Soil > Wetlands | place: USA...
GTCATAGGTGAGGGTCTGCGTAATCCCCGCACGGTTGGTGACGGAAACCAGTTTTCCCGAAGCGTCGTAGGTCTCCACATCATCGTTGGACGCAATGTACTGCCATCCGACGATCGCACCGCTGCCGTCCGTGACAGACACCAGCTGCTCGGTGCCCTGGGAGGTGGGTGTCCAAGTATTCCCGATGAGCTTGAAGCGCCGGCTCTTGCCGTCAGGACGCTGCACGAGCACTCTGGAGGTAGCGATCTGCGCTACCGAACGGGAATAGGTGTGGGTCCACCCCACGCCCAGCCCAGCCTGGTTGCCGGGGAAGCTGTTGTAGGTGCGCGTGAAGACCAGGGGGAACGGTCCGGTGCTCGCATAGTCGGTTTCAATCTGATATTTGTTGCCGGTCGCCGGGTTGATTGGATTGGTCAAGCAAGGCTTGCAGAACCCAGGCGGCGTGCCCGCGCTCTCCCCGCCGTCGGGCCGGCCTGGCAGCGGCTGGCAATAGTAGACGGCGTAGGTCGGGGTGGAGTACCCGTACGGGCCGACGTAGCCCAAGCGGCAAAGAAAGGCCTCTTGCGCGACCAGCCCACGATACTCGGCGGGGTAAGCTCGTCCGAAGCAGTCGTGGACGATGTAGTAGCCGTCCCACAAGATATCGTACGGAGCCGGCTCCTGCGCGATGTGGTCCAGGTCGAGCGTGATGTACCCGCCATTCGCGCAAGGGCCCTCTTGTACGACTTTGACTGCGTCCAGCGCAGCACCGGGTGAATTAAATAGTCCCAGCCATAGCGCGGCGGGGGCGATGAAGCCCTTGTACGACGCCGGGACGGAGGTATCGCCGACGGCATCGGGCAGGAATGGGCTGATGTATCCGGCGTAGAGCGGCCCGGATCCCATTAGCATGAACAGAAGGACCAGCGTCCGAGGCAACGATAACGGCCAGACCGCGACACGGGGAACCGGGCGTGGCCAAGCGCCGTCGCGCGAAGCCTGCCATCGCTTCGGCAGCACAGATTGGACGGTTGTTAGCAGCCAGAGATACAGCGAGGGGGCGGCTTTGGGCATGACGTTCTCTTGTTAGGGGAACTCACTGCAATCGGACGGCGACGGGTGTCAAGCGGCGCTTCGAGATGAAGTGCAATCGGGGCGGGAAGCGCTGTCGATGGGCGCATGCGGGAGTTGCGAATTCTTGGTGTAATGCCGCCGGGCGGCGACGCGGTGAGTCCACTCGCAGCGATTTCTCAACCTTGCAGAACGTAGCAACACCCATTCACCCTTGTGGTCCCAACGCGACATCGCTCCGCCACCTGTTCCAGACAGCACGGGGAGCGGGAATTGGAATTAGGAGCGACGTTGGGTCGGCGCACCGCTAGTCACCCGCCGCAGTTTTGCGGATGCCACACCGAGGGCAGCTAACCAGGCTCGGGCGCTGAGCGGAAGGCGGCAGTTCTCGCGTGCGTGGAGCGGGGCGACGCGATGCGGCAGCGAGTGCCGGTCTCGACTTGCATGGAAGGCCTCCCTTTAAGGCCAAAGTCAAACAATGTCACAGCAGGCGCTTTGGCCCAATGCTCTCGTTATGACTGCATTGTGTGCCGATGCACGCAGCGAACGCAAGCCTTGACAGCGTGCGCCAAAGCTATGCGCCGCTTGCTGTCAGCCAGCGGCGGATGTCTTCGATGCGTGCGCGGTTGACGCCGAAGTCGCGGTAGCCCAGCCGTGAAGCCGAGCGGACGTGGATCGATTTGGCGTCGGGCGGGAAGTAGAACTCCACATCGTCGACGAAGCGCATCAGCGCGCTCGTGTACTCCACGTAGAGATAGTCGGACTCGCGCGTGACGATGTGCGCGCGCGGCGTGGATTCGATGATCTGGATGAGCGCCTGCATCGCCTCTTCGCGCGTGCGGCTGTATGCGAGCGGCGCGATCGCGTGCTGCGCGTCCGGCGCTTGGCTGCTCACGGCATTGGGCGATGCCGGCATCGGCTTGAGCCGGCCGTTGTCGACGCCCAAGTCGGTGGGCCGCTTGCCGCTGAACAGTCCCAAGGTGGTCTCGATCCCGTTGGTGGGAACAACGATACTCCAACGCGCGCAGCGCCGCTCGCGATTTTCGGCAAGAAGCTTGCGCCCGGAATCACACGCCTCGCTTGCGGGAGTCTCTGCTAGACTGTGACGCAACTACTTGGCAGGAGGATGTCGCGTTGCTGAAAGGAAAGTCCGCCGTGATCACCGGCGCCACCAGCGGCATCGGACTCGGCATCGCGCAGGCGCTTGCCGAGCAGGGCGTGAACATCGTGCTGAACGGGTTCGGCACCCCGGATGAGATCAGGCGTATCCGCAGCGAGCTCGAGACGGCCCACGCAGTGAGGGTGATCCACTCCAGTGCGGACATGACGCAGCCGGCGCAGATCCACATGATGATGGCCGAGGCGATCGAGAGTTTCGGCGCGCTGGACATCCTCGTCAACAACGCCGGCATCCAGCACGTGGCGCCGGTGGACGAGTTTCCCCTGGACAAATGGGACTCGATCATCGCGGTCAACCTCTCGGCCGCATTCCACACCATCCGGTCTGCACTGCCGAACATGAAGCGCAGCGGTTGGGGGCGGATCGTCAACATCGCTTCGGCGCATGGGTTGGTGGCCTCGCCGTTCAAGTCCGCCTATATCGCGGCCAAGCACGGGTTGGTCGGGCTCACCAAGACGGTCGCGCTGGAGACGGCGAAGCAAGGGATCACCTGCAACGCGGTCTGCCCCGGCTATGTGCTCACGCCGCTGGTGGAGAAGCAGATCGACGACCAGGCCAAGGTGCACGGCATCGCGCGCGCGGAAGTGATCGACAAGGTCATCCTCGAGCGGCAGCCGAGCAAGCAGTTCGTGAAAATCGAAGACGTCGCCGCCCTCGTGCTCTACCTGTGCAGCGATGCCGCGGCCTCGATCACGGGCGCCGCGCTCAGCATCGATGGCGGATGGGTGGCGCAGTAACCAGGGGGCAGCCATGAACACGATCCTCGTCACCACCGACGGTCCGCTCGAATGTCGGGGCCAGCTCGAAATCGTCAGCATGGAAGGAAAGCCGGTCGGAGCTGAGACGCAGGCGTGGCTTTGCCGTTGCGGGCAGTCCGCGAACAAGCCGTATTGCGATGGCAGCCACGGCCGCACCGGGTTCCGAGACACGGCCGCTCCGCAGCCGGCGCGCCCGACGAGTGAGCCGGGCCAGTCCGGTGCTCTGCGTGTAACGCTGCGCACCAACGGTCCGCTTCGGCTGGACGGGCCCGTCGAGGTGATTCACCCCGTTGTGGGATTGATCTTCGCCGGCATGGACACCGCCCTGTGCCGCTGCGGCCAGTCGAAGAACAAGCCGTTCTGCGACGGCACGCATCGCCAGGTCGGCTTCGTGGCCTAGCCCAAAGCTCTTCTCGCGCGGCCTCGTGCACCGCGCGCGGCAAGCGTCAGCTCTTGCCCCCGGCGAGCTGGAAGGATGTCACCACCTTCTCGAACTGCGGGTAGTAGGTGTCGAAGTAATACAGCATCGGCGCCTCGAACGCGATGCGGTAGTAGCCGGATTTGTCGGCGACGCCGTAGACGACGCGCTGCAGCTCGAGACCGCGATTGTTGTGGTAGCTGATGCGCAGCTGGAAGCCCTCCCGTCCCGAGATCTCGAACGGCTCGTTGCTCACCACTGTCGCGGCGGCGAGGAATTGGTCCTGCGCCTTGTCCTCGGCGAGCTCGCGCTCCGCGAGCTCGGAAGGCAGCAGCGAGTCGGTCGCGGCCGCTTTGGTCTTGGGGAACGCCTCCTTGAGCGGACGATGAGCGATCACGATCTCCTCGAGCAGAAAGCCGTCTCGGCTGGCCATCAGCCGCTTGTCCTGTGTGGTCTGCTGGATCCATCCCACCGGGAGCTCCACAACGTAGGACTTGTCGGGTGCGTCGGTGCGAGCCTCCTTCACGCGCGCCGGCTGGCCGGCGCACCCGGCCAGCAGCGCAACCAGCATCACGGGGGCTGCGTATCTCACGGTTGCCCTCCCTTCTGCTTCGCCAGCCGCAGATAGCTCTCGGCGTACTTGCGGTCGGGCGCCTCGGGCGCGAGCTCGAGGTAGCGCTCCAGATTGCGTTGTGCGGCGGCGTACTGGCCCGATTTGAGATACAGCACCCCGAGCGAGCGGTAGCTCGGTGCGAACTCGGGGGCGTCCTCCACCGCCTTCAAGTAAGCCTCCTCGGCGAGCTTCGCGTCGCCCGGCGCGTCGCGCAGCCGATACGCCTCGCCCAGGTAATAGCGCGCGGTCGGTGGCAGCTCGCTCAGGTAGGTCGTGTCCTGCAGCATGATGAGCGCGCTCTTCTCGCGCCGCATCGACAGCATGGTGGCGAGGTTTTCCAAGCGCGTGTGCTGCATGACCCGGGCATAGTCCGCGCGGTCCGCCCCGTCGCCTCCCGCCGGTGCGCCCGCCGACAGCTTGCGCATATTCGCCACGCGGTCGGCGAGCTTGGGGTGGTCGGCGAAGAAGAACGGTTCCTTGATGTCCTGCGCCTTGATATCCGCCATAAGGTGCTCGAACACTTTGGGCGACTCGTGCACGTCGTAGCCCGCGCGCGACAGCCGAGCGTATCCCTGTACGTCGGCCTCGGTCTCCAGCTCGCGCGAGAACCCGAAGATGGACGACACCGCGAGCAGTTGCGGCAAGATCGGCACGCCGAATATGGAGCCGATGGCGGCGAAGGCGGCGTTGTTCTTCACGCTCTGCTCGCTCTGGTAGCCGTGCCGGTTGGTGAAGTGCGTGCCCTCGTGCGCCAGCACGGTGGCGAGCTGAGCCTCGTTTTGAAAGCGCGCGAGCAGGCCCTGGTTGATGTAGATGTCCCCGTTGGGCAGCGCGAATGCGTTGAGGTCGGGCGATTTCAGCACGCTCAACTTGACACTGCCGGCGAACTCGGGGAACAGCCGGTCGGCCACATGCTGGACGTAGGCGGTGGTCTGCGGGTCGGGGTCGACCAGGCCCCCCCGCACGATGATCCGGGACACCTCCTGCCCCTGGCTCCAGACACGCTGCTCGTCCCCCTGCACCTGCCGCGTCGCGGCCGCGTCGCGGAACGGCGGAACAGGCCCGGCCGGCGCCGCTGCCGGACACAGGGCCAGCAGCGTAGCGCACGCCAGCACGCTGTCATTTCTTCGCATCGGCGCTCTTCGAGGCCGACGGATACGTCTTGAGCAGGGTATCGACGATCTCCTTCATCAGCGCCTGGTCCCGAAGATCCTGCCCCCCGCTGCGCACGTCCGTGCTGTACCAGATGAGATCGCCGCTGCGCATGTCGACCACGCCCACGGACATGAAGGACGGGATCGATACCGGCCCGGCGTAGATCCCGGTGAGCACCGCCATCGCGATCCCGACCCCCATGGCCGCCTTGCGCCCGGCGGTGGAGATGTAGTCCGTGCCGACGAGGAACACGGCCGCGTCGACGTGGTTGCGGTCGGCGAACTCCTGCAGGCCTGGACCGACCGTGTAATCGAACTCGGCAGCGCGCTCCCGCCACGCGGAGTAGGGTGACGCCTGGGCGGTGTGGGCGCTGCCTGCGACCAGTGCGTAGAGTGCGGAATAGTCTTCGAGCGTCGCCTTGTCTTCCGGCGACATCGGCCCCGGCTCCACCACCTCGAACAGGCCGCGGCTGCTGCTCGCTTGCGCCAGAGCCGAGGCGGCGTGGTCCGACGCCTGCTTGCTCCACTCGTCCACCTTCTCCGCTACTTCGCCGGTGGAGATTTCGTGCACCAGGATATCGGGCTGCACCAGCAGCACCTTGTGCGGCAGCGGCCGCTCGGGGTGCTGGCCTACGCTCAAGTTGACGGCACTTTTCTGCGTGGCGCAGGCCGCCAGGATCGGCAGCGTCAGCGCGACTACAATCAGGCGCAGCGTGTGCATCTGCTCTCCCCCTTCGATACTGCCCGCGGCGGGATACGGTCTCCTCGCGGCGCAGCCGATGCGATGGGCTCGGCGGCCCGCGCTTGCGCCAGTTCCGCAGGTTACCGCACGGCCGCTCGTGCTTGCTCCAGCCTCGTGCGCGCTTCCGCCACCGCATCCTCCAGCTGGTGCTGTCGCGTCCAGTAGGCGTCGTTCAGCCTGCTCCCGCCGCCGGCCGTGCCGGTGCGCTCGCCTTCGAGGGGTTCACGCCCGGCGGCGCGCGCCGCTTCCGCCTCCTTGAGCGCCTGCTCCAGCTCCGCGAGCTTCGCTTTCTTTGTATCCCGTTGCTCGCGTTCGGACTGGTGCCGCTGCAGCGCCTCTTGCTGCTCGGGCGTTCCGCCGGGGACCGTGTTCTCGGTGCGCGGCGCCATGGGCTCCGCGGTCTTGGCCCCGGGCGCGGGGGCGTTGCCGTAGATCACCCGCCCATCCGGCATGGTCGATTTGTAGACCACCTGTGCACAGCAGAAGTCAGTATACAACCCAATTATTGCGGCGCAGAGGGACACGAAGGAACGGCGGGTCAGGACGGACGGTTGCATACCGGGGACTCTCGCAGATCGTTGCAGCACCGCCCTGCCGGAACGTGTACGGCCCGCGACGGCGGTGGGATCTCGACGGGCCCGGCTCCACGCCTTAATAACGGCGCCCGGAGCGAAACGTGTACCGGGAACCGCATCGACCGTCCGCCAACGGGTCCCCCGGATCGCTCACCGCTCAGAGCCGACCGCTACGCTTGACGTCGAGATACTGGTTGACGAGCGCCAGCGCGAGGCGCTGCGGAGCGACGTCCAGACACATCACGTTGCTCCGCTTGAGCCGGGCGAACGCAGCGTCGCGGCGGCGGCGATATTCGACGGCGGCCGCGTGCGTGAGCGCGTCGTCGAGGTTCTCCACCGGGGCAGCCACCGCCTCGTCCAGTGCGCGCTCGCGCAGGCTGACGAACAGCACCAGATGGCGCTTCTGCAACAGCCGCAGCGCCGGCAGCAGCGACTCGTCGTCCTCGTCGCGCAGGTTGGAGATCAGCACCACCAGCGCGCGCTTATGCAGGCGCCGGGCGAGGTCGACCGCCGCCTGGTGGTAGTCGCTGGTGAGCAGTCCCGGCTGCAGGCCGTAGACCTGGTTCAGGATGTGGCTCACCATGGCCTGAGACTTACGCGGCGCCACCCACAGGTGCTGGCCGCTCATCGTCATCAACCCCACGGCGTCTCCCTGGCGCAAGCTGACATAAGCGAGGAGCAGCACGGCATCGAGCGCATGGTCGAAGTGCGAGCAGTCCTCGTCCTTGGCGCGCATGCGCCGGCCGCAATCGATCAGGAACACCACCTGCTGATCGCGCTCGTCCTGGTATTCGCGCGAGATCAGCTTCTGCAACCGCTGGCTCGCCTTCCAGTCGATCTTGCGCTGGCTGTCGCCTTCCCGGTACTCGCGCAACTGGTCGAAGTCGAGTCCCTCGCCGCGCCGCCGCCGCTGCAGGATGCCGATCTGCGCCAGACGATTGTCGGTGGCGAACAGCGCGTAGCGCGTGAGAGCGGCAAAGTTCGGGTACACGCGCAGCACGCCCGGCTCGCCCACGCGCATGCGCCGCTGCCACAACCGCAGAGGCGATCCCAGGCGCAGCTCGACCGGTCCGAAGTGAAGGTCGCCACGGCTCACCGGGCGCAGGCGGTAGCTCAGCTCCGCCCACGCGCCCGCGGGCAGCGCAAGCCCCAGCGGAAGCCCCTCGACCGCCGCTTGCGCCGGGTGGTGATCGAACACCTGACACGACAGGGCCAGCCGGTCGTGGTTCGACAGGCGCAGGCACGCCTGCGTCCAGACGTTGAGCGGCGCGGAGCCAGGCAGCCGCCGATGCGCTTCGATGCGAACGCCGCGCACGGCGAGCAAGGCGTCGCCCAATATCACCACCAGCAACACGCCGCTCGCCACCAGCCAGCCGGTGGCGAGTTGCACCCAGACGCATGCGCCGAGGGCTGAGATGAGCCACAGCAGAGCGAGGCGAACCAACCGGGGCGAGGGCAGCATGCGAGCTCAGCTGCGCGGGGCTTCGACCTTCTGCAGCAGCGCGTCCAGGATCGCGTCCGCGCCCTGACCCTCGATTTCCACCTCGGGCGCGAGCGTCACCCGGTGCCGCAGCGCAGGCAGGGCCACGCCTTTCACGTCGTCGGGCGTCACGAAGTCGCGACCGTTGATGAGGGCCAGCGCACGCGCCGCGCGCACGATCGAGATTCCGCCGCGCGGGCTGGCGCCGGCGGCGAGCCCCGGCCAGCTGCGCGTCGCGCGGGCGATGCGGACGGCATAATCCGACACGCGCGCGTCCACCGTGAGCTGGGCGGTATAGCGCTGCAGGGCGAGCACCGAGCCCGGCTTGATCAGCGCGCTCACGGCATCCACGTTGAGCCGGTCGCCCACCCGGTTGGCGGTGACCTGCCGCACCATCTCGTGCTCGTCCTCCAGGAGCGGGAAGTCGATGCGGATCTTGAGCAGAAAGCGGTCGAGCTGCGCCTCCGGCAAGGCGTAGGTGCCCTCCTGCTCGATCGGGTTCTGCGTGGCGAGCACCATGAACGGCGGCTCGAGCGGGTGCGCCGTGCCCTCGATGGTGACCTGCCCTTCCTGCATGACCTCGAGAAGCGCCGCCTGCGTCTTGGCCGGAGCGCGGTTGATCTCGTCGGCGAGCAGCAGGTTGGTGAATACCGGGCCCTTGCGGGTCGTGAACTGGCGCGTGGCCTGGTCGTACAACGTGTGCCCGGTGACGTCGGCCGGCATCAGGTCGGGCGTGAACTGGATGCGGGCGAAGCGCCCGTCGAAGGTCTTGGCGAGCGCTTGGACCAGCAGCGTCTTGCCCACGCCCGGCACGCCTTCGATCAGCACGTGGCCGCCGGCGAGCAGCGCGATCAGCACCTGGTCGATGACCGCGTTCTGACCGATCAAAGCTTTGGCGATCTCCTTGCGCAACGCGCTCACCGCGCGCAGCGCCTGGCTGCCGATGTCGCTGGCCATGGTCTCGTTCATGTCCGTTGTCTCTCGTGGTCGCGGGCGCCGAGGATGGGTTCGCGATGCAGCCGCCATTGTCGCGTCGCGCGGCGGCGCTCGCTCGAGGGCGGGGTCCCGGCCGTTGCGCTCGGGCGCCTGCGGCTCGATTCGTTGCGCGCCGGGAGCGACAGCCGATGGCGGAACAACGATAGAGCGCGCACCGCGAGCATGAAGTCGTGCGGGGTGCGCACGTTGGCGGAAAATGCATGGGTGATGTCGCTCGTACGCAGCCGCGCGAGCCGTGCCGCGGCTTTCAGACGCGCCGTACCCTCCAGGCCGCGCGTCTCCGGGGCGCGGCTTTCCAGCAGCTCCAGCCCGTCCTGCCGCAGCGTTTGCACGAGCTGCGGGAGGCGCCGCTGCATGGCATAGAAGCGGCCCATCGCGGTGAGCTGCTCGATCAAGCGGCGGCGATCCGCTGCGGGCGTGGGCTGCACCGGGCCGAACCGCGGAATGACGCGCCACAGCCACAGCAGCAGGAAGACAGCGAGGGCGATGATCGCCGGCAGCGCGTTGTCGATCAGCCATTGCGGCAGGCTCTGCGCCCGCAGGTGGCGGACGATCCATACGACCGGCTGCTGGCCTTGGCGCTCGGCGAGCCACCACAGCAGCTCGGCGTGATCGAAGCGACCGATCTCGGCATTGCTGAACGGAGCGAAGGTGGGCATCACGGTGACCAGACCCTCGCCCAGCGCGATGCGCAGCATGCGCGTTTCGCCGCCGGAATCGTGCTGCCAGTTTGCCTGTCCGCTGTCCACGGTGAGCGCGAAAGCGGCCCGCAGCATGACGCGGACATGGGAGCCGTCCGGCAGCGCGATGTCGTCGGCCCCGTTGGTCGGCCCGGGCGCTTCCGCGGCCCGCACGTGCACGCCGATGGCCTGGAGCACCGGATCCCAGTGCTGCGGCGGCCCGGCGGCGATCACCAGTTGACCCCCGCCCTTCACCCATCCCAGCAGCGCCCGCGTCTGAGTCGGGTCGAGCTCGGTGCGATCGGCGCTCAAGAAAATCGTGGCGGTCGGAGGAATGATCTCGAAGCCGCGCAGCTCGCTCGTCTCCTGGACGCGCGCGCCCATCCGCTGCAGCAGCATCCTCGCAGCGAGCAGCCCGTTCGCGCGGGCTTCGCCCTGCAGGCCGACCTCCACCCGCTCGTGCACGACGGCATAGTTCTGTGTGAACCAGAAGGCGAGCGCGCACAACGCGAGACCGCCCACGGCCAGATACAGCGCGCGCTGCTTCATCGGGCCGCTCTCGAGTCGCGACTGGAAATGACAACAGCACGGTGCGGCCCTCGCCCGCGGCGGCTCATGCTGCCGTCCCCATGCGGAAGAATGCGGGCCACTCGGCGACCAGTTGTTGCACCTCGGCGGGCGGCACTGCGCGGTGCGCATACGCGGCGCGCTGCCACGCCAACAGGAGGCGCACCAGATAGGCATGCGCGGGCTCAGCCATTTGCCGATGTGTCTTGGTCAGACAGTCGGATTCGGTATCGCCGCTGGCGAGCTCGATGCGGTCCCGGTGCATCAGCGCGACCAGCGATCCGCGATACAGCAGCGACAGCGCACCCACCAGGTCGCCCTGTGCGGCGAGCGCAGTGGCCGCACCGGCGACATCCTCGGGCAGGCTCGCGGGACGCACGTCCAGGCCGAACAACGTTGCCGGCGGCGTCCACGCCGCAGTCGATTCGGGGCGCAGCCAATCCAGCCGCCTCAGTACCCAGTACGCCGCAAAAGCCACGAATGCGGCGAGCAAGGCCCATGCGGCCACGCGCATGACTTCGGCAACCGATCGGATGAGCGAGTGCAGGGAGTCGAGGTTGCGCCGCTCCTCCGGCTCGGGTTTGTGCAGCGGCTTGATCACAAGCCGAGTCTCGTAGCGCTCGAACGTCGGCAACGCAAGCACGGTCTTGATCTCGGCCGAGGCGCGGCCATGGCGATAGACGACGGGCGCTGCGGGGGATGCCGCGGCCTCGGCGCCGGGTTCGGCCGGCGCGCCCGCCGGGGAGTGCGGCGCATCTTCCCGAGCGGCAGTCTCGCTGCGCTCCTGCGCGAAGCCAGGCACCGGTGCGAGCGCTGCACCCGACACGACGACGAGCGCAAGCAGCGTCGTGATCGCTGCCCGGGTCGCGACCGGGGACGACGTCTGTCGCGCGTGCGCGTGTTGCGCGATACGGCGCAACTGCACCTCCAGATCCCAGCCTTCGAGCTGCGTGCGCCGCGCGAGGTAGAGCGCAAAGCCGGCTGCGACGTAGAGCGGTCCGATCAACGCGACGCAGACGACATAGAGCGCGGCCACCAGCTGGCCCAGCCGCGAGCTGGCCCACGCGCGCAGCAGCGCGAAGATGTCGAAGGACTCCTGGATCGTCGCCGGCAGCAGCAGATCGTACAAGCCGATGAGCGATGCGAGTACCACCAGCTCGAAGCCCAGGCACGCAGCGGTCAATCTCACCGCGTAGGTCTGGGCACGACGATGGAGCTGTTTCGTGCGGTTGCGCCGCTCGCGGCCACGCGCGCCCTCGAGCTGCCGGATCGGCAGATCGAACGAGCGCGACCAGAGGAACAGCCTGACTGGGGGCAGCAGCGAGATCAGCAGTCCGTTGCGCGCGTACGATGCAAAGCCGAGCAAGGTCTCCCGCAGCGGCGGCGGAGAGCCGAAGACCGCGCCGGCGAGCACGTGCAGCGGGATGCGCTCGAACGCCGGCTTGAGCCACCATACCGTGAGGATCGCCCAGGCGGGTGGCAACAGCGCGACGGCGGCCAACGCGGGAGGGACGAGCACGATCAGCCACGCGCAATAGGCCGGACGCCACCACTCGCGCGTCATCGCGAACCCCAGGTCCATCGCCTCCCAGGGGTTGCGCTGACGCAGCACGACGGCGAGGCGGTCAAGCTCCACGCTCGCGTCCCACGAAACCGAAGTAAGCCAAGACCAACAGCCACCCGGCCGCGCCGACGCCATACTTCAGCGGCGGCGGCACCGAGGTCCGCGGCGACCAGAACGCTTCGATCGCGGCCGCGATCAGCAGCATTCCCGCCAGTCCCACCACCAACGGCAAGGCCTCGACGGCCGCGGTGCGCAATGCCGCCGCGCGCGCGCGGCGTCCGGGCGCGATCAGCACGTAGCCGAGCTTGAGCCCCGCCGCCCCGGAGAGGCAGATGGCGGTGAGCTCGAAGGCGCTATGGCCGCTCACGAAGGAGAAGAAATTCGTCGCCAGCCCCAGGTGCACGACGTAGCCCATCAGCGTGCCGATGAGCAGCCCGTTGAACAGCAGGTAGAAGAGCGTGCCCAGCCCGAACAGCAGTCCGCCGGCGAAGGTCTGAAACCCGATGCGCACGTTGTTGTAGATGTAGAAGCCGAACATGGCGACATCGCTGTCTGCCTCGCGCTTGCGCCCCAGGCTCTTGGCGCTGTCGCCGTACATCTGCTGGAACTCGTCGAGGATCCTGGCTGGAAGCACGACGTAGGCGAAGTCCGGGTGGCGCGGCACGGCGAAGCTCAACACCGCGATGGGACCGAAAAAGAGCAACGCCGCCAACCAGACGAAGGCGATCTCGCGGCGCACGGCGCGTGGGAAGCCGGCGCGCAAGAATCCCAGGACGCGTTCGGGGCCGCGCGTGCGCGCGCCGTACAACGCCTGGTGCCCGGCGAGCGCCAGTCGGCTCAAGCGCTCGATCAAGTCGCCGCTGTACTGGCGGTCGCGCGCGAGTGCGAGATGCTGGCACAGCTCGCGGTATCGGGCCGGCACCTCGAATGCATCGATTGGAGGCGGCGGTTGTCCGCGCGGCCGCTTCGTCCTCGACTGCTGCAGCCACGCGGCGAACTCCTCCCAGCGCGCCGCGTAACGGCTCTCGAACTCCTGCTGCGTCATGCCGGTTTCATCGGGAGATTCAGGCGCGGCGTCCGATCAGAAAGTTGGCGTTGGACAGCAGTCGCTCGAGCGCCTGTCTGCCCTGCAGACCGCCGGTCAGGGCCGGCGCGATCGAGGCGAGCTCCTCGGAGCGCTCGTCGGTGAGCGAGCGGCTGCGCGCCGCCAAATCCAGCACGGCGCGCTGCTCCTCCGCCGTCAATGGTCCGGGCGGCGGCAACGGCACCGCTTGCGGGATTGCCGCTTGCTGGAACGCGGTGTCGCGATAGGCGACGACCGTTCCCGCGGCGATGTCGCCGAGCCGCTGGAACTCCCGGCTGAGCGTCATCGCGAGCAGGCCGAAGCCGTACAGCGCAGGCAGGAAATCGACCGCGCGCAGCAGGTTGCGCGTGAGAGAGGCCGTCAGGCCTACCGGTGTGCCGTCGGCATGCACGACGATGAGCCCGAGCGATCGCTTGCCCGGTGTGCTGCCGTCGAAGTACACCTCGAAGAGCGTCGGATACAGCCATTCGAGCGCGAACCACAGCAACAGCAGCAAGCCGGACCCCACATAGCCCAGCACGCCGAGCGGGATGCTGAGCGCGACAAAGACCGCGAGTCGCACCAATAAATCCACCGCCCACGCGAGAGCGCGCGAGACAGGCCCGGCCAGGCGTAGGCTGAGCTCGATGCCCTCAGGCGTGGGGATGGCGCGCGCGGTATCGAGCATGCGGTGGGGGGAGGAGCGCGAGCTGTTCGAGCTGAAGACTCGTGACGCTAGCGGTATAGGCAGCTTACGCCCAATTGCGCGGATCCGGTGTTCGACTCGTCAGTAGCGCCGGCTGCTCCGCGCACGCGATGCCGGCCGCCGCACCGTGAACGTCAGGCGGACTCGAGGAAGATGTCCCGGTACGACGCATAGATCGATGCGACCGCCGTCGGTCCCCACGCCAGCCACCCCAGGCCGAGCGGGATCGTGGCGAGGATCCCGAGGATGAGGCCGATGATTCCATAGACCAGGAAGGGCACGACGTTCTTCAGGCAGCCCTGGAAGCTCTGCCGCATGGCTTCGAGCGGTTTGACATCGTGGAACACCACCAGCGCCGGCGCGAACCAGACCGCCATCAGCAGCGGGATCATGAGCGCGGCCATGACCAGGAGCGCGAGCAGCAACGCGGTCGGATTGAAGGACCCCATCGCCCGCGTGGAGAACAGGAGATTCACCATGCTCAGTCCGGCGAGCAGCGCCGTGACGAATGCAATGGCCAACACGCCCACCAGATACAGCAGTCCGACGATGACCAGGTCGCCGGTCTTGTCCTTGAACCCCGCGAACAGGTGTGCGATCTCGAGCGGCTCGCCCTGCGTGAGCGCTTGGCAACCCAGCATGAGCCCGGCGCCGAACACCGGATACAGCAGGTTCAGCGCCACGTTGCCCACGATCGGGAGCACGGCCAGCACGAGCATGATCCCCAGCAGGATGACGAGGTTCACGATCCAGATCCACGGGCTGAGCTGGAACAACGCGAATCCCTGCACGATCCACTGCCAGCCGTTGCCGGAAGGAACTGCCCTTCCTCCCGGGACGAACCGCCCTGCCTCGGCCTCCGAGGCGACGTCCGCCACCGGGGCCGTGGGTGCCGCGTAGGGATTGCTGGGGTCGACCGCCATCTTGGCCTCTCGAGAAAGTTGCGCCTGGAATGCTAGTCCAAGCTCAATGCCTGTACAACGCCCGCGCTCGATGACAATTTCATGTCCCCGCGGGCCCGAATCGTCCGTCGCCGCTCGCCGCGCATGCTGTGGCGTGGGAGCTGCGCCCCGCTCGCGAACGGGCAGGGCTGCGGCCCGGACGCGGGGGGCGTAGCAAGAGGCACGCCCGGGAGCGCCGCGCGCACGCTTTCGACGCGATGGTCCGGCGGGGCGGTGCAGCGCGCCGGGTTCCTGGTTGCGCAAGCGCATCCGCCGCGAACCTTCCCGCGGCTGCTATGATGCGGGCTATCCCACTTGGCCGTCACGGATGTCCATGCGCGCAGCCCCACTCGCGTTCGCTGCCGTCCTCGGAGCGATCGCCGCGTCGGTCGCGGCGACGGACCAGCCCGGCGACACGAGCGATCCCACGCTCTCGGCCGGCGCCTTCACGATCCGCAGGTTCGATCAGTCCGCCTACTCCGAGCCGGCGCCGGTGCTCGACGCGAAGCAGCTCCAGAAGTTCATGCTCGGGCGCCTGCACTTCAACGTGAGGTGGGTGGTGATCAGCTCGCTGGAGGGCGACTGGGGGCTGGGGCCGACCTTCATCGCCGACCGCTGCAGCGCTTGTCACGTCCATGCCGGGCGCGGTGCACCGCCGAGCTCTCCCGACGAGCAGTTGCTGTCCATGCTCGTGCGCCTGAGCGTCCCAGGGCAGGACGAGCACGGCGGCCCCAAGGGCCACCCCAATTACGGCGACCAGTTCCAGAATCGCGCGCTGCAGGGACAGTCGGTGGACTTCGCCTACGCCGGGGAGCCGGTGCCGCAGGAGGCAGATCTGTATCTCGATTGGGAGCCCCAGGCGGCGATCCTCGCGGACGGAGAGGAAGTGATGCTGCGCAAGCCGAAGCTGCGCATCGAGCACCTGAACTTCGGTCCGCTCGGCGATGACATCATGCTGTCGCTGCGGATGGCGCCGCCGATCCTGGGGCTGGGGCCGCTGGAAGCCGTGCCCGAATCCACCATCCTCGAGCTCGCGCAGCGAGAACGCGCGCAGGGCTTCGACGGGCGGCCCAACTACGTGTGGGACGCCGTGAACCAGCGCACGGCGCTCGGGCGCTTCGGCTGGAAGGCGAACCAGCCGAGCGTGAAGCAGCAGATCGCCGCCGCCGCCATCGCCGACATGGGCGTGAACTCGCATCTGTACTACGAGCAGAACTGCCCGCCGGTGCAGGTGGTCTGCCGCAAGCAGCTACCGGCCAACGATCCGGAGCTGGTGGACAGCGACTGGGCCGAGCTGGAATTCTGGGTGCAGGGCATGGCCGTGCCGGCGCGTCGCAACGTCGACGACCCGCAATTCCAGCGCGGCGAGCGGCTGTTCGTGCAGGCCAAGTGCGCGGTATGCCACGTGCCCGAGCTGCAGACCGCACCGCGCTTCGAGCCGCTGCCGCAGCTCGCCAACCAGCGGCTGCGCGCCTACACCGATCTGCTGCTGCACGATATGGGCGAGGCGCTCGCCGATCACCGGCCCGACTTTCGGGCCGGGGGACGCGACTGGCGCACCGCGCCGCTGTGGGGGTTGGGGTTGTCGAGGACCGTGAGCGGCAGCAGCCCGATGCTGCACGACGGGCGGGCGCGCAACGCCGCCGAGGCGATCCTCTGGCACGGAGGAGAGGCGGAGGTGTCGCGCGAGGCGTTTCGCGAGATGAGCAAGCCCGATCGGGAAGCGCTGCTCAAGTTTCTCGAATCGATCTGAGCCGCCCGCGGCTCAAAGCGAGAAGATCTTCCCCGGGTTGAGGATGTTCAGCGGATCGAGCGCCTTCTTGATCTCGCGCATGACGCTCACCGCCTCGCCGTGCTCGGCGGTGAGGAACTTCATCTTGCCCAAGCCGATGCCGTGCTCGCCGGTGCAGGTGCCGTCCATCGCCAGGGCGCGCAGCACCAGACGCTCGTTCAGCCGCTCGGCTTCCTGGATCTCGGCGGGGTTGTTGCGGTCGATCAGGAAGCCGCAGTGGAAGTTGCCGTCGCCCACATGGCCCACGATGGGCGCGATGAGCGAGCTCGATGCGAAGTCCCGCTTGGTCTCGAGAATGCACTCCGCCAAGCGTGAGATCGGCACGCACACGTCCGTGGCCCAGATCTCGCAGCCGGGCCGCAGCGCCTTGTTCGCGTAGGTGACGTCGTGGCGCGCCTGCCACAGGTGGGCGCGCTCCTCCTGGCGGGTGGCCCACTTGAACTCGCCGCCGCCATGCTCGGCCGCGATCGCCTGCACCGTCTCGGCCTGCTGCTCCACCCCCGCCTCGGTGCCGTGGAACTCGAGGAACAGGGTGTCCTTGACGGGATAGCTCAACTTGGAGAAGCGATTGACCGCGTCCATCTGCACGTCATTGAGCAGCTCGATGCGTGCCACCGGGACGCCCAGCTGGATGGTCTGAATGACGGTGTTGACCGCGCCCTCGAGCGAGTCGAACGAGCACACGGCCGCGGCCATCGCCTCGGGGATGCCATACAGCCGCAGCGTCACCTCGGTGATGATCCCGAGCGTGCCTTCGCTGCCCACGAACAGGCGGGTGAGATCGTAGCCAGCGGCGGATTTGCGCGCACGGCGCGAGGTGCGGATGACACGCCCGTCGGCGAGCACTACGGTGAGCCCGAGCACGTTCTCGCGCATCGTTCCGTAGCGGACCGCATTCGTTCCGGACGCGCGGGTGGCCGCCATGCCGCCGAGCGAGGCGTCGGCGCCGGGGTCGATGGGGAAGAACAGGCCCTGGTCGCGGATGTATTCGTTCAGCTGCTTGCGGGTGACGCGCGCCTGCACGGTGGCATCCAGATCCTCGGTGCTCACCCGCAGGACCTGATTCATGTTCATGAGGTCCACCACCACGCCGCCCCGGTGCGGGATGACGTTGCCTTCGAGAGACGTGCCGGTGCCGTAGGCCACGACCGGGGTCCGGTGGCGTGCGCAGATCTGCACGATCTGCGACACCTCTTCGGTCGTGTCGGGAAACGCCACCGCATCGGGACGATGCGGGTGATGCCAGGATTCGTCCTTGCTATGGTGGTCGCGCACGCCGCTGCTGGTGGAGACGCGCTCGCCGAGCAGCGCACGCAGCTCGTCGATTGCCGTCTGGACGTTGGCCACTGCGAGACTCATGATTGCGCCCCTTTCCTGCCAGAGATTTGCCGCGAGCGCCGGCCGGCGCCGCCAATGCCCTATTCTCTCAGATCGGAGCCCGCGCCGGCGGAATCCCCGCCCGGCCTTTGCGCCTGCGGCGCCGCGCGATAGACTTGCGGGCGAGCGCGATGCGGGCCGCCACTTCCGGGGGCGCTGGCGCGGGGAGATGACGGTCAGCGGGAGGCGCCTCAATGGTGTGCGGCGGTGCAGTTGTGGATATCGTGTTCGGGGCGTGCGGGCGCAGCCGCGCTCGACCGAAAATGACAGGGGCAAGTCGCCAGACGCGAAGGCGTCGAGCGATCCCGCGGGTCGCCGCCGTCCTGCTAGGGCTGGCTGCGTGGCACATCCCCGCGCTCGCCGACTCGACGACCTGTGGATCCGATCAGACCTGTCTCGCGGCCGCCGAGTCCAAGCGCTGGACCGAGCTGGCCCAGGCCGTCCAGGCGAGCGCCCAAGAGCTGCGTCGCGTGCGCGAAGCGCTGCGGAACGCAGAGCGCGAAGGCGACACGGCGGGCGCGGCGCGCTTGCGCGCCGAACAGGTTCGCGCGCAAGCCGACTGGGACGCGAAGCAGCAGCTCGCCGATGCCGTGACCGGCGAGCGGTACCGCAATTTCCTGCTCGAGCGGGGCGCCGAGCTCGACACCTGGGCGGCGCAGTCCAACGATGTGCTGCAAATGACGGTCATGCAGATCCGGGAGCTGAATCAGGCGCTGCGGGAGCAGAACCAGACCGACGTGCAACGCCTCGAGGAAGCGGCGCGTGAGCAGCAACGCGCTGTCGATGCGGCGCTATGGGACGCTACCCGCGGATTGATCCGGCGACGGATCGAGCAGGCGCGCGCCGCCCGCTTGGTTGCTCCGCCAGCGGACACGGCAGTGTCGCCCGAAGCTCGGCTAGCGCTCGCGTGGGAGCGAGTCGAGGCGGTCTACCCGAAGCTCGAGACGATCGACCTCACGCAGGCAGTCCAAGATGGCGCGCTGTGCGCCGCGGTCGGGCAGACCGGGCTGCTCTTGTGGGAAGGGCTCGCCCCCGGCGGGCCGCCTGCGCCGCTCACCGTGGATGCGAGCGCGGTCGTCTGGACCGGGAAGCTGAGCGGCGACCTGACGGACCTCGCGATCGTTCACGCCTATTTCGAGGCAAGAGGGCAACCGCCGGCGTCGTCCGCTGAAGCACAGCAACAGCTCGAGATCGAACGCGTGCGGCGGGTGGCGGCGCTCGCGCGCGCCGAACGCGACCGCGCACTCGACGCACTCGTGCGTCAAGCCGGCCTGGAGGACCAGCTGAAACTCATCCGAGCCCGGCTGAACCGATGATTACGCGCCGCCTACTCGGTCCATGCGCGATGCTGCTCGCGCTCCTGCGGGCAGCACCGGTGCTCGCCGAGGGCCCGGAGAGCGCCTACGCGCAAGCGTGGCGCGACGCGCAAGCGGCGGTGGGCGAGTTTGCCGTCGCGCAGCTACGTTACGCGCGCGGACCGCAGCGCACCGCGGCGCTCAAGCAGGCGAAGGACCGCTACCAGGCCGTGCTCGCGCAGATCGAGTGCTCGCCGCCGCCGCCGTCGATGACGGTGCTGCACTGGGAGCTGTTGCCGCTCAACGAGGACTTGCTCGCCGGGATGTCGACCGTGGTGGAAGGCGAGTCGAGCGGCGACCTGGTTACGATCGAGCTGGGCTGGACCTGGATCGAGCAGGTGCGAGGCCAGATGCGCAGAACCCTGCGCGGGGAGTTGACTGGCGCGCGGTGACTGCGCGCGGCACGCGTCGCACTCGGCTACAGGCGCTGTGGCGCCGCGGGGTCGAGCCTGCTTCGATCACACCACGAGCCGATCGACGTAGTTGATCGGCGCATGATCGGCCAAAGGCTGGGGCGGCGCGGTCAGCAGCCGGAACCAGACCAGCGGATTCAGCGACAATCGCACGCTCGGCGCCGTCAGCCGCTGCAGCTCGCCCACGTGGCGGTATCCCAGCAGTTCCGGCGGCACGAGCGTTACGGCGTCGGTGTCGTCGACCACGCGGTAGACGCGCACGCCGCGCAATGAGCTCACGAACGCTTCGTTGCCGACCAGCGGGGATCCGAATGTGTACACGGCCTGCGGCGCGTGGCGCGCAGCGGCCAGCGTGGCCAGTGCGGCGCCCAGGCTATGCCCGGTATAGAACAGCGGGCAAGCGAGCTTGGCGAGCTCCGCTTCGATCCGGGGCCAGACCGAATCGATGGCTTCCTTGAAGCCTTCGTGCACGTCGATCGCGGCGCTCCCGAGCGGAGGGCGGCCGACTTCGAGATCGCTCAGGAAGTCTTTGATGTGCTGCTCGGTGCCGCGAAACGCGAGCACCGCGAACGTCTGCGCGCCCGCGGGTTCCACGAGCATCGCCTGAGTATCCGTCTCGCTCGAGTCGAAGAAACAGCGTTGCCTCAAGCCGGCCTGCGCGAGAAAGCTCGTGCGGGTAGGTTGCGGGGGCGGGCTGTCTTCCTCGGCGTCGTGCCGGTATACGAGCCGGCACAGCTCCGCGAGCCAGAGCGCGTTTCCCGCGCTATACCCGCCGGCTTGCGCAGCGAAGGGCGGAAACGGGCGGCGCGAGAAGAAATCGGTCGCATCCCCCGGGTGCAGCAGGTCCGGCCATGTCGTGATCGGTCGCATCGACGGCTCCTCGAGCGGACTGCGGTGGTGAGCGAATGTACAGCTGACACGGGAAGCCGCGCAACAGCGCCGTATGACGACGTGTAGCGCGTACGCTCGCCGTTCTGGCCTCAAGCCGCCGTCAGGCGGATGACGATGTACAGTAGCCCCGCCCCCGAGAGCGTCATGATCGTGGTGAGCTTGGTCGGGTGCGCGTGGTAGCTTTCGGGCAGCAGATCGCTCGCTCCGATGTAGAGGAAGAAGCCCGCGAACAACGCGAGCACCGAGCCCAGAGCTGCATCCGGCAGCCTGTAGAGCAAGGTCGCTGCCACGCCGAGCAGTGGAGCGAGCGCATCGACCAGCAGCCAGCGGAACGCCTCCCGCGAGCTGCCTGCGTTCTTCAGGATCACGGTCACCGTGTTGATGCCGTCGGAGAAGTCGTGCACGAGCACTGCAACGGCGACCACCGCGCCCAGCGGCACGGACACCTGGAACGCGAGGCCGATCGCGGTGCCGTCGAGAAAGCTGTGGATGGAGAGGCTGCCCGCGCCCAGCCGCCCGCGATGCGTGTGCCCGCCGATGCCTTCGTCGCCGCCCGCATGCAGCACGACCATGCGGTCGAGCACCATGTACAGCATGAACCCGAGCGCGGTGAGCGAGCTCAGCGGCGAAATGCCAACTGCCTGGCCGGCGAGCTTGATGGCCTCGGGCAGCAGATCGAAGAACGCGACCGCGATCACCGCGCCGGCGCTGAATCCCATGATCAGATGCAGCTTGTCTTTGAAGCGCAGCGCGAACGCACCGCCGAGGAGCGTCGAGGCGAATGCGCCCAGGCCGACGAGGAGGGCGAGCATTGAAGTGCG
>Ga0335077_10002735_pt1 | contig 21132 bp, 23 predicted proteins | sample Lox_Sample_31_FD_207151 | JGI IMG/M metagenome (GOLD analysis project Ga0335077, IMG submission 207151) | Soil microbial communities from Loxahatchee National Wildlife Refuge, Florida, United States - Lox_Sample_3.1 | ecosystem: Environmental > Terrestrial > Soil > Wetlands | place: USA...
GAGCGGGCCTCCCAAAAGGACCATCCTGACGAGGGTGGTTGGGGCGTTGGGGTCGGCCGAGGCGTGGAGCTTCATGTCCTTCCCGAGGAAGGTGGGCCTCGCCGCCATGTTCTTCCTTTCCACAAGGCCTCTCACGCTGGAGAGCACGTAGTATGAGTTGATCACTGCTGGGATGAGGGCCACCAGCGCCGCGATCTCAACCCCTCCCGCGATCGAGAGGATCACGTAGAGCGCCCCGAACGAGAGCGCCCCGCTGTCGCCGTCGAATATCTTGGACGGGTACCTGTTGAAGTAATAGAACGCCGCCGAGACCGCCAAGAGCGGGAGCGCGATCGCGATCGTCCCGGGCGTCGTCCCAGGGAGTGCGTACGCCTTGAGGAGTATCGCGACCACCAGCGCCGCCGAGACGATGGTCGTGAAACCCGATATCTCCCCGTTGAAGGCGTCCAGCATGTTGAACGCGTTCGACGAAACCGGGATGGAGGCGACCACGATCAGGCCGAATATGATGTAGTGCGGGTTGGTCTGGGTGAAGAGCGGGAAGTAGAGGACCGCCTGGTAGACGCCGGAGTAGTGCGATGCCAGCGCGACGAAGAGCCCGACCACCGCCAGGAGGACGGGCTTGACCACCCCTCCCAGCCCGCGCAGGTCGTCATAGAGGCCTATCCCCCCGGCGGCCAGGATGACCACGATCAGCACCGCGGGGAGGAGTGTGCCGTAGAAAGCCCCCGCCACCACCTCCCCCACCACCAGGCCTGCTATGATGAGGGGACCTGCGGGGGTGGGCACCCTGACATCTCCCGGCTTGTGCGCGTCGTTTGTAGTCCTTCCCCGGGCTTTCAGGAAGGCGATGTAGCGAGGCGTGAGAAGCAGGACCAAGCCGGCCGGGACTAGGAACGCGAGGGCGAGAGGCAGGGCATCGCCGGGACCGGGCAGCAAACGGCCCGCTCCCGGTCATTCAGGACCTTATAACCTTCGGCCGGGTCGCCAATCAAGGGATAAATATCTCCCGCGGGTGGGTGGCACCGAATAGCTTCCGATGAACATCAGAGATCTGAGGGACGGAATGAGGACGGTCGAGACGGAGGGCGAAGTGATTGACATATCGCCTCCCAGGGAGGTCTCCCTGAGGACGGGGGGGCAGGCCAAGGTGGCGGACGCCACGCTCAAGGACGACACGGGCACGATAAAGCTCTCGCTCTGGGACAACCAGATCGACCAGGTGTCAAAGGGAGCGAAGGTCAAGGTCTCGAACGGCTACATCAACACGTTCAGGGGAGAGAGGCAGCTGAACGTCGGGCGTTACGGGAAGCTCGAGATCCTCTAGGCTTCCGCTCGGGCAACACCGTTATACGAACCCCGCCCTCCAGTCCCCCCATGGGCAGGACCGGAAGGGCGTACCGCAGGATAAGGGCCAACTTCACCGACAAGCCCTCCTTCTTCACCTGGGTCAGGGACGGCAAGATCGCCGCCTCTGGGCGCCCCTACTCCAAGAGCCAGGTGGAGTGGCTGAAGGCGCACGGCATCACCGCCATTCTCACGCTGACCGAGGACCCCCTCCCAGCGTCGTGGACCGGCGGCCTGGCGACCAATCACATCCCGCTACGCGACCACGCCGCCCTAACCCACTCGCAGATGCGGCAGGGCGCGGACTACATCGCGTCGTCACTTTCCGAGGGGAAGGTCGTCCTCGTCCACTGCCTCGCGGGCAAGGGCAGGACGGGCTCCGTCCTCGCGTCCTACCTGATGGCGTACGAGGGGAAGAAAGCCAGGGAGGCGATCGACGAGCTTAGGTCGATGCGCGGAGGCTCGGTAGAGGGCCCGCAGGAGAAGAACGTACTCGACTTCGAAGGCGAGGCGCTCAGAGAATGGTCGACGAGAGCCCGATCCCGAGGAACCACACAGCGAACGCGGCCATGATTGTCCCCGCGGCGTAGGCGACGAAGGGCGCGAGGCGTTCGTACCTCCTGACCCCGGCGTGGACCAGGGAAGAGACGATGATGGTCCACGACACGATCCCGATGAAGAAGCCCACGGCGATGCTCGCACCGAAGTCGGAGACCATCCCAGCACCTATCGCGACCCACCACCCCAGCTGGAAGGGGTTGGTCAACCCTATCCCCAGGCCCATAAGGAACGGGATGCGCTCGAGCGAGGTCCACCTCCGAGGCGCCGGACCGGGAGCCGCCCCTTTCCTCCGCGCCCCCCTGAGGATCGATGCCGCGAGGTAGAGCATGAGGATCCCGCCTAATACGAAGAGCCAGCTCCTCTCCCCCGCCGTCACGATGCGGGTCACGCCGTAGTATGTGAGGACGAAAAACACCCCGTCAGAGGCCGTCGCTCCCAGGAGGACCATCCATCCTGCCAGCCAGGACCGCGCGGCGACCTGCTGCACGGCGAGCGCCGTAACAGGGCCTGGGGGCGCGGCTATGGAGAACCCCAGGGCCGTCCCCGTCAGCAGCACCGTGAGAGCGTCTGCCATTGGGTCGGAACCATCGCTGCGGTCGTCCTGAAGGGGTTGGCCGCTCTGCCGAACTAAAAACCCTGCATTTATTGTTAGAATCCGCATAAAACAGGGCAACGCTTTTTGTGCGCTCGCATATGCTTAAATCTCTCAGCCGCCCTCAAATCACCTATGACCCTCGAAGAGAAGGTTAGGCTCGGGATGATGGCGGCTACTGGCGCGTCCGTTGTTTTCGCGACGCTAGGTGTCCACCTCTCCCCGCTGGACCTACTCGGCGGCTACGGCACTTAGAGCAGGCTCTCAGGGCCTCGCTCTAAGGCCCTTCCTTTATCCTGACCAAGAGCTGCTGGAACCTCGCCAGAGTCTCGGCCATGTCGAACGTCCAGTTCCTTGACTCGTTGTCGAAGAGCTTCGGCTCGAGCCTGAACGAAGCCGAGTGCTTCTGGTCGGCCATGAACCACCGCGCCCTGTCCCTGACCGGGTTGAGCATCTTGGAGAGGAACTCCATCGCCTCTGAGATGGTCTCCGTCGGGAAGACGAGCTGGGCGTAGTAGCTGCTCCGCCCGGAGCCTTCCCACCATAGGAACGGCAGCGCGTTGGTCAGCCCTATCAGGCTGGCCTTTTCGCTCGGGGTTATGTCCTTGACTATGACATCCACGGGCTGGTATGTGTGCCTCCTGTGCTTGCCCTTGTCCCCTTGGGGCGTCAAGGCCGTCCCCAGCCAGTTGATGCGGTGCCCCTTCAGCATCCCCATCCCCAGGACGTGCTTGCGATAGTGGAAACTGAGCGTCTTGTAGTTGATCCCGGTCTCCCTCTGGATCTCCGAGAGGGGCTTTGTCTCGTCGCGCTGCAGCCCCTTGATTATCTCAAGGTCCGTCCTGTCGAGGTGGACCCTCGCTGACGGGCCCGACACCATCTCCGGGTAGACCTTCGGAGCCGCGCCCCACCCGTACTCCCACTGGCCAGCCTCGAAGTCGTAGAGCTCGGTCTTCATCGGGGCGTTCCTCGTCCAGTCGTAGGTGGAGAAGTCCAGCGCCGTGAAGAGCCCCTCCTCCCGGAGCTGCTGCATCATCTCGATCCACGAGTTGACGAACTGGGCAGGCACGGTCCCCTTGATGATGTAGTGGCCCTCTGGGAGCGTCTTGACGTAGGCCTGGAGGTAGCAGAGCTGGCTCATCGCGGCCATGATGGGCTCCGCCTGGGCCTCGTATTCCTTGGCGAAGTCTGCCACGGCGACCACCCTCATCAGCCCCAGTCCTTCGAAGTTGACCGAGGGTTGGATGACCATCCCCTGCTTGATTAGCTTCTTGAACCAGTAACGGACCGACTCCTTGTGCTCGCCCATCCTCTGGGCGACCTCGGGGATGTCCGGCCCGACCTCTATTACCAACTTCACGAAATCTGCGATTTTGGAGTTGATGTCCTTTGGTTTGCGCGCGCGTTGCATCGCAGGCTCCGAGACCATAGGTCGTATTCCATGAGTAGATGGTATATAATCTTGTGTGGATTCGCAGTAAGTCTCAATAGCCGCTATACTGTAATTCGGCAAGCTGCCGTTCTGCGCCTATCCATGCCTATATGGCGGGCCTGGCTCCGACTGGCAGTCCCCCCCCTTGAAGGTAGGCCGCTTCTCCACCTCGATCCTCATCCTCCTGTTCGCCTTCTCCCTCGCCGTCCTCGCCGTTGTCAGGTTCGCCCGGGAGCCAGGACTCTTCGGGCTGGCGTCGCTCGCCGACCTCTCGGGGTTCCTAGCCCTCGCGCTGATCGTCGTGACGGGCGCGATGATGCTCTTCAAGGTGCCACTGACGGCCTGGATGGGCACCCCTGAGAGGCTCTGGCGCCTCCACATAGTCATCGCCGGTGCGGCAGGGCTCTTCATGGGTGTCCACGTCGTCCTCTTCGTGGCCTTCCCGCTATCTCTGCCCGTCCTCCTGGGCTACGGGGCGACGGGCGCGGCCCTCTTCGTGTGGATCACAGGTGGGACCTACTTCCAGGGCGCTCGCAACTCCATGTTCTACCACAGCCTGCTATCCATAGGGGCGGTCTTCCTCATGGTCCTACACACCTTCGGCGCTGGCAGGAACATCCCGATGGAGCTCTCGGGCCTGACGCTCGCCATCGCGGCCGTCGCAGTCCTCGCGGGCGTCACCTGGAGACTTTCGAGCGGGTTGAAGGACGGCGCGTCGCCCCGCGCTTGACGGGCTCGAACCTGACCTCCATCTCCCTCGATTGCGTCCAGCCCAGCCGGGAGTAGACCTCCCTCCCGGCGTCGGAGGCGTGCAGGGTCATCTTCCTGTAGCCGTTCTTCTTCGCCCAGGTCATGGCCTCCTTGACGACCATGCTGGCCAGGCCCTTCCTCCTGAACTCGGGAGCGGTGTAGATCGACATGATGTACGGGACCAGCTCCGCCGGGTGTCCCCTCGAAGGCTGGGTCTCGCGGAGCCAAACGCACCCGCTCGCCGCCGCGTCGCCCCCAGACGTGACGATGTAACCATGGAACAGCCTCCTGCGCATCATCCTCGCCGCCCACCTTCGGTATGGGTCGGTGGCAGCATCGCCTACCTGGGGGGTCGGCCCGCCCATCTCTGCGAACATCGCCCGCCTGTGGGCGACAAGCAGGTCGATGTCCTTGGCGGTCGCCCTGCGAACCTTGAAGCCGGCCACGAGCCGGGGCTCCTTGACGAGGTCTTAGAACTTATCCAGCGCTCAGGCGAATGCACACATATGCACATAAATGATTATTAGTGTTCATTTATCGCCTTGAAGCCACCACCTTGGCGTCCTCGCTAGGCATCGCCCAGCTCTCCCTAAAGTCCCAGCGCCTCCAGACCAGCGAGTCCCCAAGGTCGCTCTTCGTCAAGGTCCACGAAGGGTTCGAGAGCGCCTTCCTCCTCGAATCTGCGATCGGGCAGAAGAGGCTCGCCGAGTACTCCTTCATCGGCTTCGACCCGCAGGCCAGGGTGAGCGTCAAAGACGGCACGGTCACAGCGCAAGACCCCAACGGGAAGGAGTCCTACAAGGCCGCCGACCCCCTGAAGGAGCTCAGGGAGCTAGTCCGCTCCCCGTCGGCGGGCGGGCTCTCAAAGGCGCCCTTCCGCTTCATAGGGGGCGCTGTGGGCTACATCTCCTATGACTCCGTCCGCTACTGGGAGAGGCTTCCAACTCGGGCGGCCGACGACCTCTCCGTCCCGGACATGGAGTTCGGGATATACACGGACGGAATCGTCTTCGACCACATCGCCAAGGCCGTCCACTACTACTCGTTGGGCGGCGAGAGCAGGCTTGACAAGGTCGAGGCCCTCCTCAGGCGCCAGCCCCCGGAGGGCGGCGCCCTCTCCACCGACGGGGGGGCCAGGCCCACCGTCGAGAAGGAGAGGTTCGAGGCGATGGTCAGGCGCGCCAAGGATTACATCGCCGCCGGGGACATCTTTCAGGTCGTCCTCTCGAAGAGGTACGACTTCCGCCTCGACGGCGACCTGACGAGGTTCTACGAGGCTCTCAGCCTGGTCAACCCCTCGCCCTACATGTACTTCCTGAAGTTCGGCGACCGGAGGATCATCGGGTCGAGCCCAGAGATGCTGGTCAGGGTCGAGGACAGGCGCGTCGAGACCTTCCCGATAGCGGGCACCCGGCCACACCTACAGGACAGGAGGAAGAACGCCATCCTGACCAGGGAGATGCTCGCGGACCCCAAGGAGAGGGCCGAGCACACCATGCTCGTCGACCTCGCCAGGAACGACGTCGGGCGCGTCGCCGAGTACGGGAGCGTCCACGTCCCCGAGCTGTTCACCGTCCAGCAATTCTCTCATGTCCAGCACATCGTCTCTCGCGTCGTCGGGAAGCTGAGGGATGGCTTCGACTCGTTCGACGCCATGCGGGCGATGTTCCCTGCCGGGACCGTCTCGGGCGCCCCCAAGCCCCGAGCGATGGAGATAATCGAGGAGCTCGAGCCCGTCAGGCGCGGCCCCTACGCCGGGGCGCTAGGCTACTTCTCGTTCAACGGCAACGCCGACTTTGCGATCACGATCAGGACGATGGTCGCGAACGGCGCGAGGTGCAGCATCCAGTCCGGTGCGGGCATAGTCGCAGACTCGGACCCGGAGAAGGAGTGGCACGAGACCGAGTCCAAGGCGGCTGGGCTGTTCAAGGCTGTCGAGAGCGCGACCGGGACGAGGGTCGTCGGGAGGGGGGGCGTCTGAAGGTCCTGGTCATAGACAACTACGACTCGTTCGTTTACAACCTAGCCCAGTACGTCGGCGAGCTGGGAGGGGAGCCCGAGGTCTTCAGGAACGACGAGATCACGCTCGCCCAGGTGAAGGACATGGCACCGGAGAGGATAGTGATCTCCCCAGGCCCAGGCCACCCCGCCGACGCGCATTACTTCGGCGTCTGCGAGAAGGTCCTCAAGGAGGTCAGCCCCCATGTCCCCACCCTCGGGGTCTGCCTAGGCCACCAGGGGATAGGGACGTCCTTCGGCGGGACGGTCAGCCCGGCCTCGAGGCTCATGCACGGCAAGACCAGCCTCATCGTCCACGACGGCCAGGGACTGCTCAAAGGGGTCAAGAACCCCTTTCAGGCGACAAGGTACCACTCCCTCGCCATCCAGAAGGACGACATCCCCGAGGAGCTCAAGGTGACCGCCCTCTCCCTCGACGACGCCGAGGTGATGGGCGTCAGGCACAGGAAGTACCCCATCGAGGGGGTCCAGTTCCACCCGGAGTCGATAATGACGGGCGAGGGCAAGAAGATAATCAAGAACTTCCTCAGGGGGAGTCGATGACCCGCATCCAGGCCGCCATCCAGATGATCCTCGAGGGCAAGAACCTCCCTCCCGAGACAATCTCGGGCTGCCTCGCCGAGATAGTCGCGGGGACCGCCACACCCGCCCAGGTCGGGGGCTTCCTCATCGCCCTGAGGAAGAAGGGGGAGACCGCGGAGGAGATAGCTGCCTTCGCCTCCACGCTCCGAGGCTACAGCCTGATGAAGGCGAGGCCGAGGGTCAAGGGGAGGATGATCGACACCTGCGGGACGGGTGGAGACGCGGTAAAGACTCCCAACGTCAGCACCATCTCTGCCTTCGTCTCCGCGGGGGCCGGCGCCGTCGTCGCCAAGCACGGGGGGCGCTCCGTGACCAGCAAGTCGGGTAGCGCCGACGTCCTCGAGAAGCTCGGGTTCAACCTCGCGATGGACCCCTACCGTGTCAAGGACTCGATCGAGCAGCTGGGGATAGGGTTCATGTTCGCCCCAGAGTTCCACCCGGCGATGAAGCAGGTCGCCCCGGTGAGGAAGGAGCTCGGGGTGAGGACGGTCTTCAACCTCATGGGCCCGCTGATCAACCCTGCCAGGGTCGACGCCCAGCTCCTGGGTCTCTACTCGCCCGACCTCGTCCCGCAGATAGCGGCCGTCCTCAGGATGCTAGGCCTCCAGGAGGCGATCGTCGTCCACGGCCTCGAAGGGGTCGACGAGATCTCGGTGACTGGCAAGACGCTCGTCGCGTACCTCGCCGAGGGGAGCGTGGAGACGCGCGAGTACCTCCCCCGCGACTTTGGCCTCCCCGAGGGCCCCCTCGTCGAGGGGAGGTGCCCCGCCGACGCGGAGGAGGCGGCGATGGTCGCCCTATCGATACTCAACGGAGACGCCGACGAGAGGGACGGAGGTAGGCTGATGGTCCTCGTCAACAGCGCCGCCTGCCTGGTCCTGGCACAGAAGGCCAACACCTTCCCCGAGGGCTTCGAGCTGGCCGCCTCCTCGATCGAGAGCGGCGAGGCGATCAAGAAGGTCAGCCAGCTGGTCGCCTTCAGCGGCGGAAGCATGGACGGAGCGATGGAGAGATATGCAAAGCAAAAGGGCCGAGTCTAGCTTCATCTTCACCCTCGCGCGGTCCGCCGCCAAGAACGTCGATGGAGGCTACTACAGGGACCTCGGGAGAGAGGGGAGCCGCCTCCCCCACCGGAGCCTGAGGAGCGCCATCCTCAAGGCCAGGCGTACCCCCCTCATCGCCGAGATAAAGTTCACCTCCCCGGCCGAGGGCAAGCTGAGGCCGGCCGGGGACGTCTCGAAGATAGCCAGGGCCTACGAGAGGGGCGGGGTGGCCGGGATATCCGTCCTCACAGAGCCGAGACACTTCGACGGGGACGTCAGGTACGTCCCCCTTGTCAAGAAAGCGGTGGGGGTCCCCGTCCTGATGAAGGACATCGTGATCGACCCTGTCCAGATAGACGCGGCGGCCAGGCTGGGGGCCGACGCCGTCCTGTTCATCGCCGCGATATTCACCAACCGCCTCTCAAGGGCCCCCCTCGACGTGATGTTCTCGCGGGCCCGCGCGAAGGGCCTCGAGGTGCTCTTCGAGGCCCACAGAGAGGAGGAGTACCGCCTCGCCCTCGGCTCGGACGCTGACATCGTGGGGATAAACAACAGGAACCTCAACACCCTCGAGGTCTCCCTCGAGACCTCGAAGAGGCTCCTCGCCGACGGCAAAGGTGAAAGGGAGCGCCTCAGGAAGCAGGGGAGGCTGCTCCCTGTGATCTCTGAGAGCGGGATTAGGACGCGGGCGGAGATAGAGGAGCTGAGCGAGCTAGGCGCCGACGGGTTCCTCATCGGCTCGGCCTTCATGAAGTCGGCCGACCTCGAGGCAGAGGTCAGGTCCCTGACGGGGGTCGGGCGATGACCCGGGTCAAGGTCTGCGGCCTGACACGGGAGGAGGACGTGGACGCCGCGATCGACGCCGGAGCAGACGCGGTCGGGTTCATCTCAGGCCTCCCGAACTCCCCCAGGAACGTCGAGATCTCGAGGGCCGCCTCCCTGATGGCGAGGGTCCCTCCCCTCGTCACCCCGGTCCTCGTCACGACGGGCGACGCCCTGGTCCAGAACTCCGACTTGATCAAGCGGATGGCGCCGAAGGCGATCCAGCTCTACGGCAGCCCCTTCTCTCCCGAGACGGTCAAGAGCACCTTCCACTCCTTCCTTCTGAGGCCCTTCCTGGTGGGCAGGCAGGAGGACGGCCTGGTCGACCCGGTCCCGAAGGCCAAGGAGGCGGCGAGGGGCTACGACGCCCTCCTGACCGACACCTACAGCAAGGGGATGGAGGGAGGGACGGGGCTGACCTCCGACTGGACGGTCTGCTCGGCCATAAGGAGGGCCGTCGCGCCCGTCCCCCTCATCCTCTCGGGAGGCTTGAGGCCCGAGAACGTCGAGGCCGCGATCTCGGCTGTGATGCCCTACTGCGTCGACGTCTCCTCCGGGGTGGAGTCGGCCCCCGGGGTCAAGGACCACTCCAAGCTCAAGGCATTCATAGCCAAGGCCAGCGTCCCAGAGGAGAGCAAGGTGGCCAGGTAGATGGCGACAAAGGCGCAGTCGGACTATCCACGCAAGGGGCGCTTCGGGGTCTTCGGGGGGCAGTTCGTCCCAGAGACCCTCGTCCCGGCGGTCCAGGAGCTCGAGAAGGCCTACCTCTCGGCGAGGAGGGACAAGCGCTTCGTCGCCGAGCTAGACCGCCTCCTCCACGACTACGCGGGACGGCCCACGCCGCTCTACTTCGCCGGGAACCTCACCAGGCACGCCGGGGGCGCCAAGATCTTCCTCAAGAGGGAGGACCTCCTCCACGGCGGGGCCCACAAGATCAACAACACGCTCGGCCAGGCCCTCCTCGCCGTGAGGATGGGCAAGTCGAGGATAATCGCCGAGACTGGCGCGGGGCAGCACGGGGTGGCGACCGCGATGGCCTGCGCCGCCCTCGGCCTCAAGGCGGAGGTCTACATGGGCTCGGAGGACGTCCAGCGGCAGAAGCTCAACGTCTTCAGGATGAAGCTCCTCGGGGCGCAGGTCCACCCCGTCGATAGCGGCTCGAAGACCCTCAAGGACGCTATAAACGAGGCCCTGAGAGACTGGGTGACCAACGTCCGGACCACCTACTACCTCCTCGGCTCGGCGGTCGGCCCCCACCCCTACCCAGTCATCGTCAGGGACTTCCAGAGCGTGATAGGGAACGAGGTCCGCGCCGGGTTCCGGAAGACGGGGCAGCGCCTCCCCGACGCCGTGGTCGCCTGCGTCGGCGGCGGGAGCAACTCCATTGGCTCGTTCCATGCCTTCGAGCACGACAGGTCGGTCAAGCTCGTCGGGGTCGAGGCTGGAGGCCTCGGCGAGGGGAGGAACGCCGCCCCACTTGTCGAGGGGAGGAGGGGGGTGCTCCACGGGATGATGACCTACGTCCTCCAGGACGACGATGGCCAGGTCAAGAGCACGGAGAGCATCTCGGCCGGGCTCGACTATCCCGGCGTCGGGCCCGAGCACTCGTTCCTCAAGGACAGCGGGCGCGCCACCTACGTGACGGTCTCCGACGACGAGGCGGTCGCCGCATTCCACCTCCTCTCCGAGACCGAGGGGATCATCCCGGCGCTCGAGTCCGCCCACGCCGTCGCCCACGCTGTCAAGCTGGCGAAGGAGATGAAGCGCACCCAGTCCATCGTTGTCACCCTCTCGGGCAGGGGGGACAAGGACGTCCAACACGTCGCGAAGAGGGAAGGGACGGAGATCTGAGCGCGATCTCCGCGGTCTTCGAGAACCTCAGAGGCGAGGGAGCCCTGGTGGCCTACGTCATGGGCGGTGACCCTGACGTCCCCGGCTCCGGGCGGGTCGTGGACGCGGTCATCCGGGCGGGGGCGGACATCGTCGAGGTGGGCATACCGTTCTCCGACCCGATCGCCGACGGCAAGTCAATCCAGGCGGCCGACGTGCGCTCCCTGCTGTCGGGGACGACCCCCGCCAAGGTGCTGGACATGGTCGCGGGCGTCAAGGCTGCCCACCCCGACGTTCCCATCGCGCTGATGACGTACTACAACATTCTCTACTCGAACGGAGTCGAACGGTTCCTCGATTCGGCGCGCTCGCACGGGGTGGACGGGATGATAGTCCCCGACCTGCCGCTCGACGAGGTGACGGACTACGCGCCGCTGGCGAAGTCCAAGGGCCTCGACGCTATCCTCCTGGCCGCCCCCACGACCTCTCCCGCGAGGATGAAGTCGATAATCAAGCACACCTCGGGGTTCCTCTACCTTGTCTCCGTCACGGGCGTGACCGGGGCCAGGCCGGGGGTGCCAGACAGCACCCTCGACCTGATCCGCTCCGCCAAGGAGCTCACAAGGGAGGCCGGCGTCCCCTTGGGAGTGGGCTTCGGCATCTCCACCCCTGACCACGTCCGGGCGGTCATCGCCGCCGGAGCGGACGCAGCCGTCGTAGGGAGCGGCATAGTCGACAAGGTCGCCGCGGGCCAGAACTCGGGCGCGCCGATGATGCTGATGAACGTCCACGAGTACGTCAGGTCGATGAAGGCCGCCACTCGGAAGCTAGCGCCCTAGGCGGCCCTCTCGGCCGCGCTGTAGATCTCCCTCACCACGGCCTTTGCCCTCCTGTCCGTCCCGTACAACTTCGCGAGCCTGGAGAAGTTCTGGGCGAACGCCTTCCCGTCGGAATCCTCAACCATCGAGAGGACTCGCCTCAGCTCCCTCGCCGCGGCCCGAACAACCTTCCTCGAGTATGGGTTGTTCGCCTGGATCGCGAACGAGAGCCCCGAGTCCTGGGCGAGGACCGCCTCCGCGAGGGTGAGCTGCATCGATGAGTTGGGGGTCGAGACCCTCATGAACTCCGCCGGGGAGAGGAACCTCGCCACCGTACCTGCGTATGCGAGGTTGACAATGTGCGTGAGCGTGAGGACCACCGCCATCGCCTTGTCGTGCTCCTTCCGACCCATGGGGATTATCCTGGCGTCCGGGAAGAGCGCCCTCGCCGTCGCCGCTTCCCTGCCTTTCTTCCCGGTGATCACGGCGATCTTCATCCCCTTCGGGGACTCGAGCGCGGGCCCGAACAGCGGGTGGATGGAGAGGAGGCTCGCCCTACGCCCGACCACCTTCTTGACTGCCTGGATGGTCTCGCCCTTCACCGAGGAGATCTCGACCAGGACCGCCCCCTTCTTGAGCGCGGGCACCACCTCCCTCGCTACCTTGAGGGTCCTGTCCATCGGGACAGCGAGCACGGCTACGTCGCAGCCCTCCACCGCCTCGGCGTTGGACTCGGAGAACGCCACCGTGCCTTGGGGTCGGGGACCGCCGCCGACGTCCGAGCCCCTGACGGCGTCCCCCCTGGACTGGAAGTACCTGACGAAGAACGAGCCCATCCCGCCGGAGGCGCCGACTACGGCGACCTTCAACCCAGGAGCTCGCCTATCTTCCTGACGCCCTCTGTCAGCACCGCTTGCGGCTGGCCGAGAGAGATCCTGAAGCACCTGGGGTAGTCCCCGAAGCCGGTTCCGGGGCTTATCGTCACCCCCTTCTTCTCGAGGAGCTCCATAGCGAACGCCGAGGAGTCGAACCCGGGGTCCTTGGCCTGGGGGAATGCGTAGATCGCCCCCTCGGGCTTGTGCACCTCGAGCGCCTCGACCTTCCTGAGCTCCTCGTAGGTCGAGTCTATCCTCTCCTTCATCGCCATCGAGTTGCGAGCGACCTCGGCCTCGCACCCGAGAGCGGCGGCAGCCCCGAGCTGGATGAACTCGGGGACGCACGTGATCATCAGGCCGAGTACCTTGAGCATCCTCGCGCTTGTCTCTGGCGGCGCGAAAGACCACCCGACCCTGAACCCCGTCATGCTCCAGCCCTTGGAGAAGGACGAGGTGAGGATGTACCTCTTCGGGAGGTCGTCGAGGATGGTCGGGCACGGCTTGTAGGCGTAGTCGTTGTAGATCTCGTCGCTTATCACGGCCAGGCCGCGGTCGTCCGCGTAGCCTACTATCTCCTTGAACGCCGCCTTGCTCATTATCTTCCCGGTCGGGTTGGACGGGTAGCTGAGGACGATGGCCTTGGTGTTGGGCCTCACCGCCTCCTTGACCCTCTCGGGCGAGGGCTCCCACCCTTCCTCGAACGAGGTCTTGACGGTGATCGTCTTGGCGCCTATGTAGTCCAGCCCCTCCTTGTAGGCGGGCCAGTTGGGTTCGATGACCACGACGCTGTCTCCCTCCGAGGCCACCGTGGCGAGGGCCGAGTAGACGGCGAACCTCCCTCCCGGCGTGACGATGAGCTGGTTCTCCTGCGCGTCCTTGTACCCGTACCTCTTCGCGAGGTAACTCTTCAATGCCCCGAGGAGCTCGGGGATCCCCCTCCCCACCGTGTAGTACGTCTTGTATTCGTAGAGGGCCTTCGAGACCGCGTCGAGGACCGCCTTCGGCGGGCGGAAGTCCGGCTCGCCCACGTCCAGCCTCACGAGCTTCCTCCCGCCCTTCTCGACCTCCTTGGCCTTCGCCATCATCACCATGGGGGTGATGAGCTGCTTGGGCTGCGACGCCCCCTGCGCCCTCTGCACCTTCTTGGACTCTGCGAGGAGGGTGCTGAGTATCTTCGCCCCGACCTGCTTGTCGAGCCCCAGCCTCCCGCACTCGGCGAGGACGTCCTCAAGGAGGGCGTCCTCGACCCTCTCGTTGTCGATTGGAAGCGACTCCCTGGTCTTGACCTGCCCTATCTTCCTTGCCAGGTCCATCCTGACGGCAACAAGCTTGACGATGTCGAGCGTGTTCTCTGCGACCTCGTCCCTGAGGTCCTGAAGCTCGGAGACCCTTTCCTCCACCCCTCTGCTCACCAAGGCTCCTTCCCCCTTCCGAGGACGGGTGAGATAAACCCGGCCCTGAGCGCGTGGTCCGCGAGGACTATGGCAGTGCAGCACTCGACGATGGGCACCGCCCTCGGGACGACCACGGGGTCGTGCCTCCCCGGGACCACGAGCTCGACCTCTTTGTTCTTCGCCAGGTCGACCGTCCTCTGCTTCTTCGCTATCGACGCGGGAGGCTTGAACGCCAGCCTGTAGACCAGGGGCATCCCGCTCGAGACCCCGCCGATTATCCCGCCCGAGTTGTTGGTCGCAGTCTGGATCTTCCCCTTCTTGTCTATGTAGTACTGGTCGTTGTTCTGGCTCCCCTTCAGGCGCGCCGAGGCGAAGCCGGACCCGAACTCCACCCCTTTGACCGCCGGAATAGAGAGCGCCATCTGCGCGAGGTCCGAGTCGAGCGAGTTGAACACGGGCTCCCCCAGGCCCACCGGGAGGTTGAGCGCGACGCACTCGACTATCCCGCCGAGGCTGTCACCCTCGCCCCTGCTCTTGACGACCATCTCCTTCATCCTCTCCGCCACCTTGGGGTCCGGGCTCCTCACCTCGTTGGCGTACCTGTTCTTCCGAGCGTCGTCCAACGTGAACCCCTCAGCCCTCAGCCCCCCTAGCTCGAGGGTGTACGCGATCACCTCCACGCCGAGGGTCTCCCGGAGAAGTTTCTTGGCCACAGCCCCAGCCATCACGAACCCGGCCGTCACCCTGGCAGATGCCCTCCCGCTGCCCCGATAGTCGTTGAACCCGCCGTACTTGGTCCGGTGCGTGAGGTCGGCGTGGCTCGGCCTCGGGGTGTTTACCATCGCCTCGTACGACCGCGAGTCGACGTCGAGGTTCTTGATCATCATCATCACGGGTGCCCCCGTCGTCCTGCCGTTGAACACCCCGGACATTATCTCCACCACGTCCCCCTCTTTCCTCTGCGTTGTCACTATCGATTGCCCGGGCCTCCTGAGGTCGAGGTCCGGCTGGATGTCTGCCTCCGAAAGCGCCAAACCCGCCGGTATCCCGTCGACCACCGTCCCCACGCCCTTGCCGTGGCTCTCGCCGAAGCTGACCACCACGAACTTCTCCCCGTAGATGTTGCCGGGCATGCCTACTCGCCCCTCACCCTGGCGCCGAGCCTCTTCACGTCCTCGAGGAACGTGGGGTAGGACACGTCGAGGCTGTCGGCCCCGACGATGGGCGTCCCTCGGGGGATGAGCATCGAGGCGAGCGAGAACGCCATGAACATCCTGTGATCGTCGTGCGCGTCGAGCAGCGCCGGGGCCATCTTCCCCCTGGGCGGGGCTATCCTCAGCCCGTCCCTCCTCTCCTTGACGCTCACGCCGAGCTTTGAAAGCTCCTTCGCGACTATCGCTATCCTGTCCGTTTCCTTGAACCTGGCGTGCGCCGTCCCCACAATCTCGACCGGGGTCTCGCACTTGAGCGCGAGCGCCGCAACCACCGGGAGGAGGTCCGGGGTGTCGCCCAGGTCGAACGTTCCCCCACGGAGCCAGTCTCCGTCAGAGGAGACGACGAGCTCCCCCTTCTCGTCCCTGACCTTCGCCCCCATCTTCCTGACTATCTCGATTATCCGGGCGTCGCCCTGCGGGAGGCTCGGGTCCAGGTTCTGTATCCTCGCCTTCCCTCCCACCATCGCGACCGCCGCCACGATGAACGAGGCCGAGCTGAAGTCTGCCGGGACCGTGAAGTCGGCTTGCGTGTACTCCTGCCCCGCCGCGACCTCGAACCTCGAGTACCCCTTGTTCCTCACCTTCACCCCGAAGATGTCGGCGAGCCTGAGGGTCATCTCGATGTAGGGCCTAGATACCGCGTCCGCCACTTCCAGGGTGGTGTCTATCTCGGCCAGTGGGCTCGAGATCAGCAGCGACGAGATGAACTGAGATGACACATCCCCCCTTATCGACGACATCCCGCCCCTCATCCCCCCAGCCTCGACTATCACTGGCGCGCACCCGTTCCCCCTGGAGCTCCACGCCTTGACCCCCAGCTGCTCGAGCGCGTCGAGCAGGGGTTGCATCGGCCTCCTCCTTATGCTCGAGTCCCCCGTCAGTACGACGAAGCCCTCGGGCGCGAGCGAGAACGCCGAGGTCATGAACCTAAGGGTCGTCCCTGAGTTCTCTACGTTGACCACGTTGTCCGGCACCTTGGGCGCCGTCCCCTTGATCGTCACTGCGCCGTCCTCCCTCTCCATCTGCGCGCCCATGGCCACGCACGCGTCCACCGTGGCGTTGGTGTCTCTCGAGAGGAGCGGGTTCCTTATCTTCGAGCCCTTCCGCCCGCCCGAAGCGAGGCTGGCCATCAGGACCGCCCTGTGGGTGTAGCTCTTGCTGGGCGGGACCGACACCGTCCCCTCCAGCGGGCCGGTCGAGACGACCCGCGTCGGCGCCCTAACCAACCGAGACCACCCTCCCGTGCTCGTTGTTCGTCTCAGTCTCGATCACCTCGCTCCCGTCCGACCTCCAGTGCTCGAGGAGGGCCTCCATCTCGGAGCGCTTCGACGGCTCGAAGACGGCCGCGACCGCCGGACCCGTCCCCGACAGCCCAGCCCCCAACGCCCCATGCTCCACTGCGAGGAGCGCGGGGAACGGGTCGTATTTGAGTATGGAAGAGTACGTCATCCCATTCAGGACCATGGCCGTCCAGGGGTCGCCCTTGAGGCTCATCTCGAAGAAGATGTTCGTGAGGTTGGCGAACTTCCTGATGAACTTGGGGTCGACCGCGTCCCTTCTGCTCCTGACGTTCGGGACCTTGATCACGACCGCGAGCCCCTTGTCGAAGAGCTTCGACCTGATTATCTTCCTCGCCAGGTTGTCCGTCATGTTGAGCCCGCCGAGAAGGCACCCCGCCGCGTCGTCGAGGGCGCCGGTCACGCTGGCACCGCTGGCGAGGGACGCCTCGACGCTGCAGTCCAGCGCGGTCTTTGGGTCGAACGCCTTGTTCCCGAGGGCCGCCCGGACCGCTAGCGCGACCGCCGTCGACGACGATGAGGATGTCTTCAGCCCCACCCCTATCGGGACGTCCGAAGTGGTCGTCACCCTGCCGCAGTACCTCGCCGGGTCCTTCCCCATGCTCGCGATCGCCCTCCTCACGGTCTCCGGCCCCAGCTGATGGTCTGTCCTCTTCCCGTTGACCGAGACCTCCCACTCGCCCGGGGACTCCTCCATCTCGACCTCCACCTCAGTCGTCAGCCTGACCCCGGCCGTCGCGCCCTTGCCGCTGGCGATCGCGTTGACAATGCTCACCGCGCCGAAAGTCATGGCCTTGGCCCTGAGGGTCATCTCTTCGCCCTCCTAGCGGCCTTCTCTCTCTCGAGTGACGCGACCAGGGCCTTCCTCATCGGCCCCTCCGGCGCCTCGAGGCCCGTCCAGAGCGAGAAGGCGGCCATCCCTTGGTGGAGGAGCATCTCCTCTCCGGGAATGGCCACGGCGCCCGCCTTCCTCCCTTCGGACAGGAGGTTCGTCTCCCGGGGCCTGTAGACCGCGTCGAAGACGACCTTGGTGCCGGGCAGCATCCGCCTCACCTCCTTGGGGAGGGGCTCCCCGCCCGAGCCCATGGGGGATGCATTGAAGACGAGGTCGTGGTTGAGGCGCCTGAGGTCTGACAGCGGGGCGGGGGTGATGTTGATCCTCGGGAATGCCTTCTCCATGTCCTCCACGAACGCGCTCGACCTCTCGAGGTCTCTGACCGCGACGGCGATGTCGACGCAGCCCATCCTGTTCATGGCCTCGCAGAACGCCCTGGCGGCACCTCCCGCCCCTATCAGCATGGCGTTCCTCACGTCCAGCGCCTCCGCCCTCTCCCTCAGCGGGCCGACTATCCCGTCGGGGTCGGTGTTGTGCCCGACGTACCCGCCCCCCTCCCTCTTGACCGTGTTTACTGCCTGGACCCTCGTCGCCACGGCGTCGAGCCCGGCCAGGAGGGATATCACCTTGGTCTTGTACGGCATCGTCACGTTCATCCCGCTGAACCTCTCCCTCTCCAGCCGCCCGAACTCTCGGACGAACCTGGCCTCGCTCACGCTGACCGCGGTGTACTCGGCGTCTACCCTAGCCGACTTGAACGCGGCGCTCATCATCGCGGGAGAGGGCGAGTGGGACACGTCCCTCCCGACGATGCAGTAGGAATCCGTCATGTGTCACGCGACCATCTTCCTCAAGGTCTTCATCGTCGATACCGAGAGCTGCCCTGGCGCGACCGCCTCGTTGGGGAGCGAGGCGTAGGCGATCGGCGCCCCCAGGCTCATCGATACCACGCGGGACACCATCCCGAGCTCCCCCATGCAGAAGGCTGTCACCCTCCCCGGCCTCTCCTCGCAGAGCCTCAGCACCGTCAGGTTGTCGTCGGGGCTCCTGGCCGTGCAGACGACCTTGGCGAGGGCGCCCCGCTTCAGCCCCTCCTTGTAGATCGCCCGTAGCTCGGCGAGGGGCTTGGTCCCGTGGAAGTCGTGCCAAGACACTATCCTCTTGACGCCCCTGGGGAGCGACCCGGCCCACTCCTCGTTCGCCCTGGCGGCCTCGAGCTCGACGTCGAGGTACGCGGGCCTCATCTCGGCCAGCCTGGAGAGCATCTCGAGGCGGCTCGCCTCGCTCCCCCTGAACCCTCCTCCGTCTGCCTCAGACCTGACGGTTATCACCGCCCTCCTCATGAACCTCCTCACCGCCCCCTCGACCTCGCGGAGGGAGATCCCCCCGCTCAGCCTGTCTATCCTGAGCTCGACCAGGTCAGAACCCAGGGAGAGTGCGAGCGCCGCCTTCTTGGCGAGCTCGGCGGGGGTCTCCGCCCCCACGGAAGTGCAGAGCCTTGTCTTGGTCATCTTCCCAACTCCCTATCGCTCGACGACGAACTCGTCGACCTCGCCCCCGAAGTGCCTACCCTTGGCCTGCGCCGCGACGTGGACCAGGACCTCGTCCCCGACCTTGGCCTCCGTCACCGCGAGAGGCGTGCCGTCCGGCCTGACCAGCCTGATGGTCTCGGCATTCTGGAGCATCGCCGTCCCGACCTGCCCGTCGCACTCCGCCTGGACCATCACCAGCGGCCTCCTCTCCATCTTGATCCTGCCGACTGTGGCGTCCCTCTTCTGACCGGCGGAGTCCACGAGCTGGACCTTGTCCCCGGCCTCCAGCTCTGAGAGGTACCTGGTCTTCCCGTCGACCCCGAATATGTAGCTATGGAGCGCCCCCGCGTTCACCCTGAACGGCCTGGTCGGGATGTACTCCGTCGGTATCGTCTCGCTGTGGACCAGGAAGAAGAAGTTTGCCTTGCTCCCGATGAGCATCCCCTCGCCCAGGGCGAGCTGCGACGCCGTGTCGATGCAGACCCTCTCCCCGTCCCCGACATCGACCACCTTCTTGATCCTGGCTTTGGCCAGGGCGACGTGCCGCCCCTCGGGCTTGGCGAGGAGCTGCCTTGCCACCCCCAGGGAGGAGAAGGGCACGACCACGCCGTCCACCCCCTTCTCCAGGATGGAGAAGGAGAGCTTGATGTCTCCCTCCGTCTTCATGTAAGCATAGATCTTTCTGTGCCTCCTTCTGAACTCCCCGATAAGGTTCTCCAGCGGGATGATCTTCCAGTTGGTGCAGTCGACGACCACGAACTTGTGGTCGTGCCCGAGCGCCGCCTCCAGCGCCCGGTCGAGGTCCTTCGACCCCCTCACCTCTATCCACGCGTAGTCGCCCTCGCCCTCGCTGTACTCACGTATCCCCGCCAGCGTCGGGATCTGGAGCGGCTTGGCGCCCCTGTTGACCACCGCCTTGACCCCTGCGTCTTTGACCTGCTTGAGCGCGGCCGGGACGTCCTTGACGCCTGTGAGGTCTACGACGAGCTCCTTGTCAGGCGCGGGCAGCCCTCATCATCTCCATTGCCTCCTTCAGGCTGCCCCTGTCTATCACTATCTTCCTGAGCGCGCGCGTGATGGCCGTCGGGTCCGGGTGCTGGAAGACGTTCCTCCCGAAGGTCACGCCCATCGCCCCCGCGCCCATCACCTCGTCCGCCAGCTTCAGTATCTCGGCATCGCTCTCGACCTTCGCCCCTCCCGCGAGGACCAGAGGGACGGGGCACTTCCTCACCACCTCCCTGAACGACCTCGCGTCGCCCGTGTACACCGTCTTGACGATGTCCGCGCCCGCCTCCGCCCCGACCCTCGCCACGTGGGCGACCACCTCGGGGTCTGACGGGTCCTTGATCTTCTCCCCCCTGGGGTACATCATCGCGACGAACGGCATCTGGTAGTCGTCGCACTGGTCGGCCACCATCCCGAGGTCCGAGAGCATCGAGTTCTCCTCCTTACACCCCATGTTGACGTGGACCGACACCGCATCCGCGCCCAGCCTCACCGCCTCGACCACCGAAGAGCAGAGCGTCTTCCAGTTCGGCGTGGGGCTGAGCTGCGTGCTCGCCGAGATGTGCATTATCATCCCGATCCCGGCGGGCTCGGCGAGCGATTTGATTATCCCCTTGTGGACGAGGAAGGCCGTCGCCCCTCCCTTCGCCACCTTCGCGACCGCAGCGCCGGGGTCCTCGAGCCCCGCGATGGGCCCGACCGTGAAGGAGTGGTCCATGGGGATGCAGAGCATCCTCCCCTTCTTGGTGATCCTCTCGTTCCTGACCTGCTTCCCGCTGACCAACCTCCTAGCCTACCTCCCCAGGTGCCCTTCCCTCTCCATCAGCTCCGCGGTCAGTATCGCCGTCCCGGCCGCGCCCCTGATGGTGTTGTGGGACAGTAGGGTCAGCTCAATGGACCTCTCATCGATCCCCCTCCTCACCCTCCCCACCACCACGCTCATCCCGGGGACGCTTCCGGCCATCCTGTCGAGGCGCGGCTGCGGCCTGTCGTTCTCTTTTCTAACGATTATCGGCTGGTCCGGCGCCGTCGGGAGCTCCAACCTCTGGGGCTCACCCCTGAACCTGGAGAGCGACCTCTCCGCCGCGGCGGGGTCGATGGCCTTCGCCGTCTCCGCGTACAGCGTCTCCATGTGCCCGTCGATGACCGCGACCCTGTTGCACGATATCCCCATCGCCAGGTT
>Ga0335077_10002738_pt1 | contig 21128 bp, 16 predicted proteins | sample Lox_Sample_31_FD_207151 | JGI IMG/M metagenome (GOLD analysis project Ga0335077, IMG submission 207151) | Soil microbial communities from Loxahatchee National Wildlife Refuge, Florida, United States - Lox_Sample_3.1 | ecosystem: Environmental > Terrestrial > Soil > Wetlands | place: USA...
GCGCTTGCTTAGGGAGAGCTCTCGGCAGGCATGCGCCCCACCAGATCACCGGCAGCTTGAACCAGCCGGTTGCTCGTTTCGATGACTTCCCTTACATTAGCCGCCGATTCGCGCCACTCGCCCCGCAACTGTCGCGACTTCTCGATTTGGAGCCGCAGGTCGGTTCTGGCTTTGCCCGATTGTGCCAGCGCGAGTTGGACCGCGCGATTCCATTACCCCGTTGAGAGCGCCCCGGAAGGAATGCGCGGAAACCGCCATCATCTACTCGCGATTGTGATTCGGCAGGCGTCACCCTCGGACCGTCGAACAACAACTTGAACCCGTAGTCCATGTGTAACGGCCTATGACATCTGCCATGGTTTCAGGTGCCTAAAAAAAAATGCTCCCGCCCCTGCGGCGTGCTCATCATTACGCTTCAGGACTGGCGCCCACGCGGGCCTGGTTCCCAAATAGATCGAAAGTCTGTCCGGAAGCCGCGCTTGACCGGCGAGCGCCCAGGCCGGATAAGGAGGTTCTGCATGAGCAAGAACGGAAAGCAGGAGGCCCGGCATACCGAACCAGCTACGCCCGGAAACACAGCCGTCCAGGCGGGAAACGGGCACGGATCCAGCGCCGCCAAGCCCAAGCCCCTGTCCCTGAGCGGAGGCGCTTACGAAAAGGAGATGCGGCGGCTTCAGATTGAGCTGGTCAAACTGCAGGAATGGGTGAAGCACGAGAAGCTGAAGATCGTCCTCCTCTTCGAAGGCCGCGACGCGGCAGGCAAGGGTGGAACCATCAAACGCATCACGGAAGCGACGAACCCCCGGATCTGCCGCGTGGTTGCGCTGGGCGTGCCGACGGAACGGGAGAAGACCCAATGGTACTTCCAGCGGTACGTTCCTCATCTCCCGGCGGGAGGCGAGATCGTGCTCTTCGACCGGAGCTGGTACAACCGCGCCGGGGTGGAGCGCGTGATGGGTTTCTGTACCGAGCAGGAGTACATGGAGTTCATGCATTCGTGTCCGGAGTTCGAGCGGATGCTCGTGCGCTCCGGCATCCTGTTGATCAAGTACTGGTTTTCGGTTAGCGACGAGGAGCAGGAGCGCAGGTTCCAGGCGCGCATCAAGGACCCGACGAAACGCTGGAAACTCAGCCCGATGGACCTCGAATCCCGCGCCCGGTGGGTGGATTACTCGCGCGCCAAGGACGAGATGTTCAAGTACACGGACATCAAGCAGGCGCCGTGGTACGTCGTAAACGCCGATAACAAGCAATGTGCCCGCTTGAACTGCATCCGGCACCTTTTATCGATGATTCCCTATAAGGATTTGACACCCGAGCCGATCAAGCTGCCCGCAAGAGACCGCTCGGCCTACGTCCGGCCGCCGATTACGGATCAGACATTCGTACCCGAACAGTACCGGCCATAGCCGCTGCCCAGCCGCGCCGCCGACGGCTAAAACCGGATCGAGGCATTGCCTATGACCCACCACGAATTCCTGTTCTTCGCCGGTGTTCTCCTCACCCTGTGGCTCGCCGCGCAGGCCGGCATCTACGCCCGGCGAAGGCGGGGCAAGCTGGAACAGGACGACCTGGCAGACCTCGCGATGGTCGTCACCGCCAGCCTGACTCTGCTCGGGTTGATCGTCGGATTCTCCTTCTCGATGGCGGTGACCCGGTACAACCAGCGGAAGGATTGCGAGGCCGCGGAGGCCAACGCCATTCGAACACAGTACAGGCGCGCGAATCTGTTGCCGCTCGAAGAAGGAACAAACGTGCGCGAGTTACTCAAGAGCTATCTCGCGAGCCGCGTCCAATTCTATCTGGTCGATGAAGGCGCCGAGTTGGAGCGCGCCGAGGCCCGCTCGGAGCAGACAATGACGGATCTCTGGAGTCTGTTGCAGCCGCGAGCGGCTGCGCAGCAGACGGCAATTGTCGCCATGGCCGTTTCCGGAGTGAACGACATATGGAACGCTGAGGGATTGGCTCAGGCAGCCTGGTTCAACCGGATTCCGGCCGCGAGCTGGATTCTTATGGTGTCTGTGGCCGCGTGCTGCAACTTCCTCGTCGGATTCATTGCGCGGCGGCCGGAACCTTTGCGGAAACGCTTCTTGGTGCTGCCCCTGCTCGTATCCCTGTCGTTCGTGCTGATCGCTGATATCGACAACCCGCGCAAGGGCGCCATCGTCGTCCACCCGCGGAATCTGGAGAGACTGGCGGCATCCCTACAGAAGGCGCCGGTCTCGGGTCAACCATCCGGGCAACCAGAGGCGAAGCTGAAATGAACCCATATCCAGTGAACGAATGCAAAAACAGGGGTGACATCCTTCGATGGAGCCCCGCCTTAGCCTTTATATTGACCTGCCTGGCGCTGGTCATTTCACCCTCCTGCTCGAGGCCAAAAAACGCCGAAAGCGAAGCCAAGGAACAGGAAAAAGCAGCGCCCGCGATGCCTGCCGGTGCTATGGCCCTTTCAGCCGTCTTGAAAGCGGTGGAGAGTGCCGGGTATGCGCCTGTCGAAGAGGTCGAATTCGAGAAGGACCACTGGAAGATCAAGGCCTGGTCGAACGGCCAACTGCTCCAACTCAAGGTGGACCTCGTCACCGGCCACGTGATCCCAAACCCGCAGCCGAAAGCCGACAAACCGCTCTCGGAGGTGGTGAAGAGTCTGGAAGACCACGGATACGGCCCCATCCTCGATGTCGAACGCGGCGAAGCAGAAAGTGGAGGCAGCGCAGCCTGGGAGATCGAGGCCTACAAAGGAAAGTCGGAAGTCAAGGTCAAGGTGGACCCGGCCACTGGAACCATCACGGCGAAGTGAGCCAAAGAACGCGAAGTCGCGCTCAACCCCGCCTTGCCAATCACGTGAAGCGGCCTCGCCCGAAAGTCGTGTTCAATCCTCCAGAAACAGCCGCGACCCGGGCAGATCGAACGTTACCTTGTATCGCTTCAGAAACTCACCACCCAGATTTGCCGAATAGTATTGCTCCGAGCTCAGGGTCCCCGTGGTTTGCCGTGAGAAATGGACCACGGGATTCCTCAGCGCAAACCGGCCGATCCGGACCTCCTCGATCCGCCCCCGCTTGTCCACCGCGTTCCCGCCAATTCCGAGGGTACTTCCGTCCGTCACCTCTTCAGCCGCCTCTACCAGCTTCAGACGATCCACGAATGCGGTACACAGCGTCAGAACGTGTGCGCTCCCCGTATCGAGCTGGAAATCGGCATGGATCGGTTCGCGGCCGTGCACTCGGATGCTGCCGCGAATCACCGGGCCGGTGGTGATGCGCACCGGAAATACCTCGGCGTTCGAGGGCGCCCGGTACCCTTCTGGCTGAAACACCCGCACGCGGAAGGACGGGTAATCGATCTCCACCACGTACTTACGGAACAGTGGCATCCCGAGAATTCCGGCCACACTCCCGCGGAACTTCAGAGCCTTCATGTCGAATGTGAAGCATCTTTCCGGGCGAATTTCGAGTCCGCCGACGTTCAGATGGATGCCGGTAATGACCTCGCCGGGCTGCAAACCTCCGCTCCCGGAGCTCATCGCGGGTTCCGATGCGGCGAGCCCGATTTCGGCGGACCGGTCGCGGTCTATAACGCAGCCGGCCGCGGCCGAATCCAGTATAAATGTGAGATTGTGAACGTCTCCGATGCTGACCTGTACCAGCGGCAGGTTCTTCTCCATGGTGAACGTCAGTTCAACTGGCCAGCGCGGCTCATCGGCCGCCGCCAGGACTGCCATCGCTAGAAATATTCCAGGCAAGCGCATCTCACTGATTATTTTCACACCTGAATATCTCTTTATGTTGGACGCCTCGCACCGTGTGACATGATTGTGTCATCCCCATGACCGCCCAGCGAGTTGCTCTTGTCACTGGTGCCGGCAGCGGTATCGGACGTGCCGCCGCTCTCGCCCTGCAATCCGCCGGATACGCCGTCGTGCTGGCGGGACGCCGCCTCCCGACACTCGAACAGACCGCCGGTCTCGCTTCGCCGGCGGGTGGACCCGTTCTCGCCGTCCCCGCCGACGTCGGCCAGCCCGATTCCGTGCGGGCCCTCTTTGCCCGCGCCCGCAAGGCCTTCGGCCGCCTCGACGTCCTTTTCAACAACGCCGGCATCTCCGCCCCCGGCGTCCCCATCGAAGAGCTCACTTACGAACAATGGACCGCCGTCGTGGCCGTCAATCTCACCGGCGCCTTTCTCTGCGCCCAGGAGGCCGTCAAAATCATGAAGGCTCAAGACCCGCGCGGCGGCCGCATCATCAACAACGGCTCCATCTCCGCCCACTCCCCGCGGCCCAACTCCGCGCCCTATACCGCCACCAAGCACGCCATCACCGGCCTCACTAAGTCGATCTCACTCGACGGCCGCACCCACGACATCGCCTGCTCGCAAATTGACATCGGCAACGCCGCAACCGAGATGACCGCGCGCATGGCCTCTGGCGTTCCGCAAGCCGATGGCTCCCGCAAGCCCGAACCGCGCATGAACGTCCAGCACGTCGCCGAGGCCGTTCTCTTTATGGCCAACCTGCCGCTCGACTCCAACATCCAATTCATGACCATCATGGCCACCAAGATGCCCTTCGTCGGCCGCGGCTGACCGCGTGATTTGCAGGCTCCGGCGCCAGAGTTAGGAATTGCCTGGCGTCCTTAGCCGGTCCGCGACCGTCGTGCAACGAAAATGGCGAATATGCTGAATGCGGCTACACCGGTCACCAGGTAGGAATAAGGCGCATACTGACGTACAACGTGGCAGGCTGCGACAAAACCCGCCGTCATGGGAAGCCGAAGCACGGCGCCGGGAAACAGAAGGATCAGAGCGAACCCGGCGAGCGCAAGTGCCCGCATCGCGCCCCAATACCGGGCGGGCACAATCATCACCAGTACAAACACCGCGATTCTCAGAACGAAACTAATTTCATACGGTCTACTCAAGGGAACATGCCCTACCTACAACCATAGCCCCCGAACCCGAGGAACGTTCTGATATCCATAGTTGAGCGGACAACCTGACTTCCGATAGCGCGATACAGCCGCCCGGCCGACTGATCGGAACCAACCTGCCACGTGCTCTAAGGTAACAGTGCGATTCTTCGCCAGAGCAACTGTCCCGTCATTCCGCCCGCAATACCTCCAGCGGCGAAATCAGGCTGGCTCGAATCGCCGGGATCACCGAGGCAAGCAGGGCCGACAGCCCCAGTACCGCGACGGCCGGAACCGTGACCGCGGGATGGTAAGGCTTGATGCCGTATAACTGATTCTCCAGCAACCGCCCGGCCGCGAAGGTCAATGGCAACCCAATCGACAGTCCCGCAACAATCAGCCCGATTGCCCCTTTTAGCACCAGCCGGACAACATCGCCGCGAGTAGCGCCTAGCGCGATTCGCACGCCGACCTCGCCGGTGCGCCGGCCCGCATTATACGCAATCACTCCGTAGAGACCAACGGAAGCCAGAATCAGGGATAGCACTCCGAAGAATGACGTGAGCCGCGCCGTGAGGCGCTGTTGAGTGAACTGAAGATCGACTTTCTCTCTCAACGTCTGAATCGAAATGATCGGCATGCCTGGATCCACCGACGCCATCGCCTGGCGCACTTCGGCAGCGGACAGGTTAGCCCCGGGTTTCGTCGAAATGACAATGTCGTGCAGGAAAAGAGAGCCGGCGCTCTTCGAATAATCCGCCTGTGCCTCCGGCAGGAAAAAGATCGGACCGGCCGGCCGGTCGATATTGTTCGCGAGGTAACGCGCGTCCTTAGCCACGCCCACCACTTCGAATTCGCGGCTGGCTTCCGGGTTCCGGCCGAAATGCCTGCCGATTGGGTCTTCATTCTTGAAAAACTTGCGGGCAAACGCCTCGTTGATGACCGCCACGCGCCGCGAGGCCGCTGTGTCCTCTTCGGAGATGCTGCGTCCCCTGACGATCGGCGTCCCGATGACGTCAAAGTATCCCGGGGTGATTCGATCCCATTGGCTCGAGTTGTCATCCCTCGGTCCTGGAGCCGCGCGGCCATCTAACCACACGTCGGCGCCCCACCCCCCGCCAGGGGGCGAGTACAAACACAACGCAGTGGACGATACGCCGGGAATGTTGGCTATGGCGTCGTGAATTCGCCGGTATAGCTGCGAAAGTTGCGATGGCCGGTAGCCGGCAAGCTTTGGATTGATCTTTGCGACCATGCGCCGGTCCTGTTCGAAGCCGAAATCCTGGGTCTCCAATGCGTGGAGCGCGGAGGTAAGCAGTCCCGATACCGACAGCAGGGCGAGAGAGAGAGCGATCTGGAACACCACCAGTGCTCTCCTCGGGACGGAGCCGGCGCTGGCTGTGACGCGGCTTGCGCCTCGCAGTGCTTCAATCGGGTCCGTCCGGGTGGCGATCCATCCCGGCGCGATTCCGAAGGCAAGCCCCGCAAGCACGGAAACACCGAATGCAAATAGTAGGACCGGAAGGGAAGGCGACGCATCGATGGGTACGCCCGGCGCTCCGTTGATCGAGGGAAATACAAAATTCAGAATCAGGCGGGTGCCCGCAAAGGCAACCGCCAGACCCACCGCGCCGCCAAAGACCGACAGCACGATGCTCTCGGTAAGATCCTGCCTTACGATCCGCGAAGCTCCCGCCCCCAGCGCCATGCTCAACGACGTCTGCCGCCGCCGCTCCATCCCGCGCACGAGCATGAGGCTGGCCACGTTCGCGCACACGATCAGGAGCACAAATCCGGTTACCGCCATCAGGATCTGGAGCCACCGCTCGTACCGGTCGCGCATGCTGGAGATGCCTGCGCCTCCAGGCACCAGGAACAAGGTCTGCTCGGAGAATTTCGCGCGGTCGCTCGCGCTCATTTCACCCCAATGCGAGCGGAGCCACTGCTTCAGCCTGACCCGCATTTCCGCTTCAATAGCCACGGGACGGGCTCCCGGCGCCATGCGCCCTATCAGTTCCAGCCAGTGCTGGCCATACTTCTTTAGATCTGCTTCGCTCTCGACATAGGGTTCCGCGTTCAGAGGCAGAAAAAAATCGGGTGGAGTGTTGCGCAGGGTGTCGCCGAAAAAACCCGGCGGTGCGATTCCAACTACCGTAAAGGGCCTCTCATCCACATGGAACGTGCTACCGATCACCGACGGATCTGACCCGTATCTTTCCTGCCACAGGCGATAACTCATCACCGCGACCGGCGCCGCGCCCGCCTGATCGTCGGCTGCGCTGAGCGTTCGGCCGGCATAGGCGCCGATTCCGAACGTCGCGAAGTAGTTGCCCGAAACAAACTCGCCTCCGTAGGTTTGGGCCGCTTCTGAGCTGCCAGCGCGCCGGATGCCGAAAATCAGATCTGCTGCCGGGAAGGCGGCTAGTTCGGCAAAGCCTCTGGTGTTGTCTCTGAGGTACTTGTATAAATCGTACGAGACCAGAGAAAACTCCTTGTCCTGGCTGTACCCGGCCAGGTAGCAGCAGTGTGCTTCTTTCCCCACGCGGTACAATTCGTCCGGCCTCGCCACCGGCAGCGACTTGAGCAGAACGGCATGCGCCAAGGTGAAGATCGACGTCGTGGCGCCGATGCCCAGCGCCAGCGTCAGCGTCGTTGCCACGGTAAACGCCGGCGCCCTCAGCAGCCGTCGCAGCGCCAGGCGCATATCCCGAATCAATGTCTCCGCAAGCGGCAGGCCTCTTTGTTCCCTGTAGCTTTCCTTTACCGCTTCCACCCCTCCGAACTTCAATGCGGCCTCGCGCCGCGCGTCTGCCGGTGCTAAGCCCGCCCGGAGATTTTCCGCCGTTTGCAGAGCGAGATGTTCTTGGATCTCTGCCCGCAGCCGTTCTTCGTCCCGTTGCGCCGTGGCCCAGGAGGTCAGCCGGCGGAACAATCTCCGAAGCGGCCTCATTCCAGGTCCTGCGCCTTCGCGGCGAAAAATCGCGCGATGATTGCCGCCGTCTGTTCCCACCCTCGCGCTTCGGCCTGCAATTGCTTGCGGCCGCTGCGCGTCAGCCGGTAGAAACGCGCCCTGCGGTTGTTCTCCGATGCGCCCCACTGGGACGCGATGGAGCCCTCCTGTTCCAGCTTCAGCAAAACCGGATAGAGCGTGCCCTGATTCACGCTCAGAAGGTCGCCGCTGATCTGCTCGATACGTCGCGCGATGCCGTACCCATGCAGCGGCCCCAGCACATCGAGTGTCTTCAGCACCATCAACGCCAAGGTTCCCTGTAGGACGTCCGTCTTCTCTTTCATGGGCCTGTTTTGGTTTCCCACAGGAAGTATCGCACACGTTCATTGGGAAAACAACAGGACCGCTGATCCGGTATAAAAAGATTGAGGAGGACACATTGCGGCACGTACTCCATCGCCACCTTTTCTTGTCGATCGGCGTCCTCTCGCTCGCGCTCTTCTTTGTAGTCGCCGGACTCGATGGAGCGGGCAAAACGAATTTGGCCCAGATACTTGGCGGCCCCATGCGCCTGCTGATTATTCCGATTTACCTCGTTTGGATGCTGATCGCGATCCTACAGGTGGCAATCGCCGGGCCGGAGGGCCTGCCTCAACCCTTCGCGATGCTCATGTGGATCTTCAGTATGGTCGCGGGGCTTACGCCTTACGCTCTCCTGGACTATCTCCTTCATTGTCTCCGGCGGCGCGCCCTGCGGAGATGATTCGACGCCGCCCCAAGATCCTGGACTGCCACGTACCCTCCCCGCAGCCCGCTTCAGAAGTCGCCGTCACTTCGTTGCGGGCAACCGCCGGCGCAGGTCGTCTATGAAATTCAGCAGGAACGTTGCGTGCGTGGGCTCTTTCTGGTCGGCGGCCGGGATGATCACGATGCGTTTGCCGTCGGGCATCACATCGAAGCCTAGCAGTGTTGCGTGCATCGCGTTCCATTGCCGGGGTCGGGCGGGCAGGAACGAGCCGCCAGTAATGGAGTAGTCGGTCACCATAACGGTCGCGTCATTAACGTGCTGATAGAAGATCTCCGGGCCGGTTCGCGACCAGACCGGCGAGATCCCAGTGGCGGAGATCTGCCAGGGACCGCCCGGACCGGGAAGGGGCAGGACGAAGAGCTCGGGCGTTCCGGCAATCGAACCCTCGTATGCGAGCCACCGCTCATCGGGGGAAAAGATGGGCAACGCGCCGGCGTCAAAGCGCTCGGGAATCCCTGGCTTCGGATGCGCTGCATCGCTCCAATCCAAGGGGAGGGTCCAAGCGCCGCGGTCGGATCCGCGTTCCATTTGATACGTGAGGCGCGCCGCGTTGGAAGAGAAGGAGCCCGGCAACATATCCGGGCCCTCGACCAGGCGCTGCGGCATACCGGTTCCATCGGCGCGCATCAGGTAAATTCCGGGGCCGGGAGTCCGGGTATCGCTGAAGAATGCCAGGTACTTGCCGTCGGGTGTCCAGAGCGGCCTTTCCGAGCCGCCGTTCGGGAATGGGAAACGGGCGAGGCGCTGGCTGGCCCACTCGTAGACCCAGACGTTGGCGGACGATTCCTCCTCAATGGTGACCGCGAGGCGCTTCCCATCCGGAGAAACCCGAAGATTCGCAAACCTTGCCTTTGGCACCGGCAGCGTCTCCGTCTTTCCTGTTCCATCGAGCACGACGATAGGGCGCATCCGATCCTGGGGATCGATGGCCACGTAAGCGAAGATCCCTGAACGGGAGAAGGTGAATTCGGCCGTTCCCGTTCCGCCCTCGAAGCTGACATCCTCGAGTACCGGGATGGAAGGACCGGTCAGCTCCAGGCGGGACGGATCCATCGGCGCCGCGAACAGAGTGCCGCGATGATAGTAGACCAGGTGTCCCGAGGGAAGGAAGCTCGGGTAGGCGCCCATCTGAACCAGCGTCTTGCGCTTTCCAGTCTTGAGGGAGTACACCTCGATGGCGCCCTCGCCCAAGGGAAAGTCGGAGCCATTCATGAATAAAACGGCCTCCGCGCCAGGCAGTACCTGTGGATAACGGTGAGTCCACTCGCCCTTTTTCTGGTCCAGCTCGGTGACTGACTGCGGCGCGCCGCCGGACGAGGGGACGCGCGAAAGCCCGCCGCGATGGGTGCCAGCGAAGATGATGTTGTCGTCGTCCCCCCAGCTTCCTGCGCGTGCGCTGGGAGCGTCGCAGAGAGAGATCGGCGTGCCGCCTGCGGCATCCACCTTCTTCAGTTTTCCATCCGCAAAGAAAGCGATTGACTTGCCATCCGGAGAGAAAAACGGGGCTTCAGCGCCGTCGGTTCCTGGAAGCGGCGTGGCCTTCGCCTGGTCCAACCGCCGCACGGCAAGCCGGCCGTCGGCTATCGGATGCCCGGTGAGGAAGACAATCCGGGAGCCGTCGGGAGAAAGCGCCATGGATGCTCCACGGCGAGGGGCGAGTGCAGCGTCGTCTCCGAAATCGACGTTGAGGCGGAGGAGAGAAGGCGCCGTCGTCGTGCTGCGGCGGCTGGCCATCCATAGAGACGCGAGTGAGGCCACCGCAACAACCGCAAGCGAGGCGGCGGCGACTTTCCAACGCAGGCTGCTCCCGGATTCCGGGATGAGCTTGCGAGAATCCTCTTCGAGCAGAAACCATGCGTCGCCGATGTCCCGCAGACGCTGTTGCGGGTCTCGCACTAGGCAGCGGCGCAACAACGGCACGGCCGCGGGCGGTACGCGCGACCAATCCGGCTCGGCAGTGAGGACCGCGGCCAGGGTATCGGAACCCGTTTCGCCCCGAAAAAGCCGCCGGCCCGAGAGCATCTCATACAGCACCACGCCGAAGGCCCAGATATCGGCGCGCCTGTCCACCGGCTTGCCGCGCGCCTGTTCCGGCGACATGTATCCGGCCGTTCCTACCACGGTGCCGGTGCGCGTCGCTTGCTCGAGAGTGACCGTGGGGGAGTTCTCGGGATCTCCATCCGGCTGCGGCCCTTCGGCGGCCTTGGCCAGTCCGAAGTCCAGCACCTTCACCGTGCCGTCGGCGCGGATCTTGATGTTGCCGGGTTTGAGATCGCGGTGGACAATGCCTCTTTCATGGGCTGCCTCCAGGGCAGCGGCGATTTGCCTCGCAATGGCGAAAGCCTCGTCGGTCGGCATCGGACCCTGCTTGAGCCGTTCGGACAGCGTGGGCCCCTCGACCAGCTCCATCACCAGGTAGTTGGGGCCGACATCGTAGATGTGACAGATGTTGACGTGGTTGAGCGCCGCGGCCAGCCGTGCCTCGCGGGCGGAACGCTCGCCGAATTCGACGGCGCCGACTTTGATGGCCACGTCGCGATGCAGCCGCGGATCCTTGGCGCGATACACCACGCCCATGCCCCCGGCGCCCAGGGCGCCGAGGATCTCGTAAGGTCCCAGGCGTTCACCCGCGGAAAGGGCCATGACGATTCGACTGATTGTACACCCGCCCGCAGCGTTCCCCGCCCCGGCCGAAAAATCGCCTCAACCCTCTCAATCACTTCCATCCTCCGCCCCTCAAACCGCCCCACCCCGCCGGCTACCCTATACCAGGGAGGATCGCTTCGGCGATCTCCCCGGAAAGAGAAACCCATGACGCCGACCAGCTCAGCCGAGCCAAACGAACCCAAGAAGTCCTTTATTTTCAACGAATATCCTCGACCGGAACCCAGCCGGAACCCAAGCAGCCCCACACTGCCGAAAAAGCTGACACCTGAAAGCTGAAAGCTGTCAGCTTATTCCCGACAACAGGATATAATTATCACGAAAGGCGCTTTCTCCCATGAAGATACGTCCTGAAGATGCCCTGGAGTACCACTCCTCATCTCCGGCAGGCAAGATTTCGGTTACCCCGACCAAGCCCTGCCGCACCCAGCGCGACCTCAGCCTGGCTTATACCCCCGGCGTCGCAGTTCCCTGCCTCGAAATCGAACGCGACCCCAGCCTCGCCTACAAGTACACCGCCAAGAGCAACCTCGTCGCGGTGGTGTCTAATGGAACCGCGGTCCTCGGACTCGGCAACATCGGCGCGCTCGCCGGCAAGCCCGTCATGGAGGGCAAGGGCGTCCTCTTCAAGCGCTTCGCCGATATCGACGTCTTCGACATCGAGCTCGCCACCGAAAACCCCGACGAGGTCATCCGTACCTGCCAGATCCTCGAACCCACCTTCGGCGGCATCAACCTCGAAGACATAAAGGCCCCGGAATGTTTTTATATCGAGGAAGAGCTCAAGAAGACCATGAAGATCCCGGTCTTCCATGACGACCAGCACGGAACCGCCATCATCAGCGCCGCCGGCCTCCTCAACGCCTGCGAAATCATCGGCAAAAAGATCGATCAGATCAAGGTCGTCTTCAACGGCGCCGGCGCCAGCGCCATCTCCTGCGCCACCCATTACGTCAACCTCGGCGTCCGCCGCGAAAACATCGTCATGTGCGACACCAAGGGCGTCATCTTCGAGGGCCGCACCGACCACATGAACCCCTACAAGGCCCGCTTCGCCTCCAAAACCGAAGCCCGCACCCTCGCCGAGGCCCTCGTCGGCGCCGACGTCTTCTTCGGGCTCTCCTCCGCCAACTGCGTCACCGCCGACATGGTCAAGACCATGGCGCCTAATCCCGTCATCTTCGCTCTCGCTAATCCCGACCCCGAAATCCCCTACGAGGTCGCCATCGCCGCCCGCCCCGATGCCATCGTCGCCACCGGCCGATCCGACTTCCCCAACCAGGTGAACAACGTCCTCGGCTTCCCCTTCATCTTCCGCGGCGCGCTCGATGTCCGCGCCACCACCATCAACGACACCATGAAGGTCGCCGCCACCCGCGCCCTCGCCGCTCTCGCCAAAGAAGACGTCCCCGATTCCGTCCTCCGCGCCTACTCCCTCGACCGCCTCGAGTTCGGCCGAGAGTACATCATCCCCAAACCGTTCGACCCTCGCGTCCTCATCTGGGAAGCCGGCGCCGTCGCCCAGGCTGCCATGGAGACCGGCGTCGCCCAGCAGCCCATCGACCTCCAGCAATACAAGGAAGCGCTCGAACGCCGCCTCGGCCGCGCCTACGAGGTCATGCGCGCCATGATCACCAAGGCGCAGAAACAGCCCAAGCGCATCGTCTTCACCGAGGGCGAGGAAAGCAAGATCCTCCGCGCCTGCCAGATCCTCATCGATGAAAAGATCGCTACACCCATCCTCATCGGCCGCGAAGACGTGATCCGCGCCAAAATCGAGGAGCTCCACCTCCACCTCAACGGCATCACCATCGTCGAGCCCGCCCGCTTCCCGCGTCTCGAAGAGTACGTCGAGGAGTTCTACAGCCTTCGCCAGCGCAAGGGCATCACCCGCACCGAGGCGGCCACGGCCGTGCGCAACCCGGTTACTTTCGCCAGTATGATGGTCCGGCTCAATGACGCCGACACGCTCATCGGTGGCCTCACCACCCATTACCCCGATACCATCCGCCCCGCGCTCGAAGTCATCGACGTCCGCCCCGAAGTCCACCGCGTCGCCGGCGTCTACGTACTCATCACCGCCAAGGGCGACCTCTACTTCCTCGCCGACGCCACCGTCAACATCGAGCCCACCGCCGATGAGCTCTCCGAGATCGCCATCATGGCCGCCGAGAAATGCCGCCGCTTCAACCAGGAGCCTCGCGTCGCCATGCTCAGCTTCTCCAATTTCGGCAGCACCCGCCACCCCCTCTCCGATAAGGTCCGCCGCGCCGTCGATCTCGTCCGCCAGAAAGCCCCCGGCCTCATGATCGATGGCGAGATGCAGGCCGATACCGCCGTCACCCCGCACATCATCGATGAGACCTACCCGTTCAGCACGCTCAAAGGCGGCGCCAACGTCCTCATCTTCCCCAACCTCGAGGCCGGCAACATCGCCTACAAGCTGTTGCAGCGCATCGGCGGCGCCGAGTGCATCGGCCCGCTCCTCACCGGGCTCAGCCGCCCCGTGCACGTGTTGCAGCGCGGCAGCGAGGTCAACGACATTGTTCACGTAGCCGCCGTCGCCGTGGTAGACGCCCAGGAGGTAGGCCGGCCGTATCGCACGCTTGCCGGCGCCGCGCGCGCCTGACGCCGCACGCTAAAATACGCTCCATGAAACCGCTGCTCGTTACCCTCGCCCTCGTCGTGTCCCTTCACGCCGCCGACCCCGAAGGCTGGATCTCTATGTTCGACGGCAAGACCCTCGACGGCTGGAAGGCCAACCAGAATCCCGAAGCCTGGACCGTCCGCGATGGCTGCATCACCGGCGACGGCGAGCAAAGCCATCTCTTTTGGATGGTTCGCGAGTGCGAGAACTGCGAGTTCAAATCCGAAGTCAAAATCAACCACGGCGGCAACTCCGGCATGTACTTCCGCACCGCGTGGGGCCCCGGCTTCCCCCGGGGCTACGAGGCCCAGGTCAACTCCAGCCACTCCGACCCCGTCCGCACCGGCAGCCTCTATGGCTTCGTCAAGATCTTCGAGACCCTTATCCCCGATGACGTCTGGGGCACGCAGCACATCGTCGCCCAGGGCAACCACATCGTCATCAAGATCAATGACAAGGTCGTCGTCGATACCATCGAGTCCTCCAACCGCTACACCAAGGGCTATTGCGCGCTCCAGCAGCACAATAAGGGCAGTGTCGTGCAATACCGCAACCTGATGTTCAAGCCCCTATGAACCGCCGCGCCTTCCTCCAGACCGCCGCCGCGCTACCCGCCGCCCTCCGTGCCGCGCCCAAGTTCGACCTCGCCGCCTTCGAGCGCCCCCGTGTCCTCAAAGCCGCGGCGAAGTACCTCGACGAGCCGCCTTTAACGGTGACCGCCGCATCCAGCCCGCGCTCCGCCGGCGGCAAGCACGATTTCTTCAGCGAAGGCGATTACTGGTGGCCAGACCCCAACAATCCCGGCGGCCCCTACATCCAGCGCGACGGCATGACCAACCCCGCTAACTTTGTCGAGCACCGCCGCGCCATGGTGCGCCTCAGCCTGATCGTGCCGGCGCTTGCCGCCGCCTGGAAGCTCACCGGCGATAAGAAATACTCCGCCGCCGCCGTTCGCCACCTCCGCGCCTGGTTCGTCGACGATGCCACGCGCATGAATCCCAACCTGCAATACGCGCAGGCCATCATGGGCCGCTTCACCGGCCGCGGCACCGGAATCATCGATACGCTTCACCTGGTCGAAGTCGCCCGCGCCACGAGTGTGCTCGGAACCGATGACGTCAAGCCTTGGTTCGCCGAATATACCAGGTGGATGGCCACCAGCAAGAACGGCATCGAAGAGCGCGACGCCAAAAACAACCACGGCACCTGCTGGTGTACGCAGGTCGCCGCCTTCGCGCAGCTCACCGGCGATCGCGAGCAGACCGCTTATTGTCTCAACCGCCTGAAAACCGTCCTCATCCCCAACCAGATGGCGCCCGACGGCAGCTTCCCCGAAGAGCTCCGCCGTACCAAGCCCTACGGCTATTCGCTCTTCAATCTCGACGCCATGTCGATCCTGGTCCAGACCCTCGGCCTGGATCTCTGGCACTGGCAGCTGCCCGATGGCCGCGGCATGGCGAAGGCAATGGCCTGGATGTACCCCTACATGCTCGACAAGAGGACCTGGCCCAAGCCGCCCGACGTCATGTACGACAAAGAATGGCCCGTCGCCCAGCCCTGCCTGCTCTTCGCGGGCATCGCACTCGATAAGCCCGAGTACCTCGCGCTTTGGCAGAAGCTCGACCACGATCCCACGGTAGAGGAGGTGCTCAGAAACTGGCCCGTACGCCAGCCCGTGTTGTGGGTCTGACCGCTACTGCGCCTCGTTCCAGTTCTTCCCGTTGAACAGCCCGCGCATCATCTGATAGAGCGGGCCGGCGTGCTGCTGCTGGTCTTTGTCCAGCTCCAGGAACACCTTCGCAAATGCCCGCAGCTCGATTTCGGCCATCTGCGTATCCAGCTGTGCCTCCGCGGCGCAAGCCTTGGCGATCTCGTCTTGGCTCTTGCCGCCCGCTACCGCTTCCCCAATCGCCAGCCGCGCCTTCGAGATCTGGTCGTGCAGGGGAGTGGCGTCTTTTTGCGCGTCGTCGAACGCGGTCTTCAGGTCCTTTCTCTGATCCTTGCTCAGCTTGAGCGTATCGGAGATCCGTTCCAACCGGCTGGGCGGGCTGTAAGTCGTGCCGCCCATGTTATTTTGCTGGCCGCCGCCCTTCTTTCCCTGGGCGAACACCATCGTCGCGGCCACTAACGCAGTAATGAGGATTCGAACCGACATGTTATTCTCCTCCTCCGCGATTTCCGCGCCCGCGGCCCGCGCCGCCTCCGCCGCCGGTGAACACCCCGGCGAGCAGCTCGAACGCCGGCACCGCCTTGGACTGCTGGTTGGGCTTGAGCAGCGCGTAGATCTTGGCGAACGCGTCGGCTTCGATCCCGGTCATCTGGGCACTGACGGTCGCGTAGTCGGCCAGAACTTTCTTCATATCGTCGTCGCCGGCCTTGGAGAGGATCGCGTTGGCCACCGCTTTGCGCGCCTCGTTGAGCTGATCGCGCACCGGTCCTGCCTTCTCGCCCGCCGCCGACAGAATCCGCTCGACCTCGCCCTTCTGGTCCGATTTCAGTTTGAGCTTATCGGCGAATATCTCGAGCTTGGTCTGGCGCCGCGCCATCGGCATGCTGCCCATGCTGTCGTTCATTCCGCTGCGGTCGCCGCGGCCGCCCATACCTTCGCCCATGCCGCCGCTCTGGCCCATTCCGCCGGGTTGCGCACTCGCCAGTCCCGCGGCCGTCAGCGCGGCCAACATTACACGTACCAACATTCAACCTCCAGTCGCCCCCCGCTAGTGTCACTAATTACAGCACACTTGCGCGCGCGGGGACTACTCGCAGCGCAGCGCGAGTTGGGGGTCGATGCGCGCGGCGCGGCGCGCCGGCGTCCACGATGCGATGAGCGCCGCGGCGAGCAGCACCGCCGATACAGCGGCGTACGTTGGCGCGTCGGTCGGGGTCACTTCGAAGAGCAGGGTGCGGATCAGCCGGGTCAGCATCAGCGCCCCAACGAGTCCCACCGCAAACCCTATCGCGGCCAGCGCCATCCCCTGGCGCAGTATGGCGGCCACGATATCGCCAGGCCCGGCGCCGAGCGCGATCCGGATTCCGATCTCGCGCATCCGCTGCCGCACCGACAGCATCAGCATGCTGCCGATGCCGGCCACCGCGATCACCAGCGCCAGCCCGGCGAACAGCGTGAACAGGCGCGCCACCGTCCGCGGCGGACGCACGGCTTCGCTCCGCGCGTCCTCGAGCGTCTCCACGCGCGTGATCGCGGTGCCGGGGTTCGCCCCCAGCACCGCGCGCCGCACGCCGGAGATCACGGCGTTCGGCTCGCCAGCGGCACGCACCAGAACGCAGGTCGCCATCGGCTGCTGCGCGATCGCAAGGTAAACCTGCGATGGCACGTCGTGCCCCGGGCCGAATTCCTTCACGTCGCCCACCACGCCCACCACCCGCAGCCAGTCGTTCGAGCCCAACTGGACCTTCTGATCGATCGGGTCCGCGTTGCCCCACACCCGCAGCGCCAGCGCGCGGTTGATCACCGCGACGTAGGGAACCTTCTCGTTGTCGCTCTCCTGGATGGGGCGGCCGGACACCAGTGGAATGCCCAGCACTTTGAAGTAGTCGGGCGACACGAACCGGACCACGCCCACACGCGGCAGCTCGCCGTCCGGCCGGCTGTCGCCAAAAGCGCGCAGGTGGGTGCCCGCCATGTTCATCCGCGAGCCCGGATTCATCGGGAAATCCGACGAGATGGCGGATACGAGCACGCCGGGAACCTGCTGCATCCGCTCCAGCACCCGCCGGTCGGCGGCTCGTTCCCGGTCGCTGCCCATGGGGAACTTCGACCAGTCGAGATCGTAGCTGACGGCGAATGTCCGCTGCGCGGCGAATCCCGGGTCCACGCGTTGAAGCTGCACCAGGCTGCGAACCATCAGGCCTGCGCCGATCAGCAAAACATAGGAGAACGCCACCTGCGCCGCGATCAACGCGCTGCGCAGCCGCGTCCGCTGCATCAGCGGACCCTTCGCCGCGCCGGCGCGCGATTGCAGCGCCGCCAGCGATCCGCACACCACCGAGGTCAATGTGGCGCACCCCATGGCGAACGCCAGCACCCAGCGATCCAGCGAGATCTCCCGGGCGCGCGGCGTAAGCTGCGCCGTGAAGCCGGTAAGCAGTTCCTTGCTGCCCCACGCAAACGCCAGCCCGACTCCTGCTGCCAGCAATGCCAGGATCAAGCTTTCCGTGAGCAGTTGCCGCAGCAGCCGCCCCGCCCCCGCCCCCATCGCCCAGCGGATCGTGAGCTCGCGCTCGCGCTGAGCCATGCGCGCCAGGATCAGGTTGGCCACGTTCGCGCACGCGATCAGCAGCACGAACGCCGCCGCACCCAGCAGAGCCCAGAGCAGCGGGCGCGCCTCGCGGGTCAATTCCGTGCGCAGCTCGAGCGGCGTCATCGCGTACCCGAGGTTCGCGGGATAGGAAGCGGGATACTGCCCGGCCAGGTTCGCTGCCACCGCGCTCAGGTCGGCGTGAGCCTGCGCCAGAGTCACTCCCGGCTTCATGCGGCCGAACGCCAGCATCATGCGCGAATTGCGATTCTCGATGAACGCAGCTCGCGCCCGGAACGGACACGACGAGCTCGTCATATAGACGTCGTTCTCGTCCGGATATTGCGGAATGGGCGGCAGCACGCCCACCACGATGTGCACGCGGTCGTTCATCTCGTAGCGCCTGCCGATGATATTCGGGTCGCCGCGCTCCTGTTTCTTCCAGAACTCGTAGCTCAGAATCAGCACCGGCTGCGCTCCCCTGCCCTCCTCTTCGGGCAGGAAGGTCCGGCCGAGCAGCGGCTTGACCCCGAGAAACTCGAAGAAGCCGGCCGAGACCACACCCGTGCGCACGCTGTACGGCTCCCGCCCGCCGAACAGGGTGAAGCTCATCGAATGATACTCGACCACGCTGTCCAACGTGCGGCTTTGCTGCCGGTAGTCGTTGATCTCGGCGACCGAGAAGCGCATCGCGTCGCCGTGCTTTGCCCGGCCCTGCTGGAGGACCACCAGCCGGTCGCCGCTCGCATATGGCAGGGGCCGCAGGAGCACCGAGTTCACCACGCTGAAGATCGACGTGTTGGCGCCGATGCCCAGCCCGAGAATCAGGATCGCCGCCAGCGTATACCCGCGATTCTTGCGCATCATGCGCAGCGCGTATCGCGTGTCCTGCAGCAGAACGCTCGCGTGCTCGCGCGGGGCCATGCGCAGAATGTCGGTGATGGTCGCCCACCACATGCGAAACAGTCCCGGCAAGCCGGCGCGCTCGCCCGTGTCCAGGCGCTGCTCGCGGAAGGCCTGTTCCATGTCGTCGCCGAACTCGCTGCGGAAATCGAACGGCAGCACGCGCAGCAATCCGCGGTAGAGACGGTCCGCCAAAGGTTCCTTTTCTCGCATCATACGATCCCCTCCTTAAGCCGGTCTCAGAGCCTTGATCAGCCGCTTGGAGCGCGCGCGGGCCAGCAGTTTTTCCATGCGCTCGGCCTCGGCCACCGCGACCTGCCGGCCTTCCTCCGTCAGCCGGTAGTAGCGGCGGCGCTGATCGTCCTCGCTCGACGCTGGCCTGTGGCGCGTCTCGACGATGAGCCCGTCGGCCAGCAGGCGCTTGATGATGCCGTAAAGCGTGCCGGTGGAGAGCTGCACCTCGCCCCCCGTCTGTTCGTCCACTTCCTTCAGGATCGCGTACCCGTGTTTGTCGCCATCGGCGAGCGACAGCAGCACGTTGAACATGGCCGCGGTGAGCGGCGCCTGGGAATCCGGCACGAGGCCCCTCCTTTGAAGTATGTCGTGGAACACTATACCGTGAGACGACGTAGTTGTCAAACTGTTAGCAGCCCGCGGTTGCCCGGCCGGCAGACGGCGCGTATAATCGCCGGGATGCGCCGGCTGAAGACCGCCCTTTTGCTTCTCTGCGCCGCACCCGCGGGCGCTCAGCCGTTCGCATCGCTAAAGACGGCAGCGGTGCCGCCGGTTCCCAACCTGGAACGATATGTGCGGGATCGCGGCGTTCTCATCGCGCTGGGGAAGGCGCTCTTCTGGGACATGCAGGTGGGCAGCGACGGCCGCACGGCGTGCGCCACGTGCCATTTTCACGCCGGGTCCGATCACCGCTCGCGGAATCAGCTCTCCAATCCCGGCGGAATATTCGAGCCGAATCACCAGCAGGCGTGGGAGGATTTCCCGTTCCGCGTCTTCGTGGACGGCGATAACAACCGCTCGCCGGTGGTGCGCGATTCGAGCCAGCGCACGGGATCGGCGGGCATGTTCGCCAGGATCTTCGCGGGCCTTACCAGTTCCGGCGCGGAACAGGGGACCGATGCTTCCGATGCGACCGCGTTCCGCGCCGCCAACCTGAACCTGCGGCAGGTGACGACGCGCAACGCACCCAGTGTGATCAACGCCGCCTTTCATGTGCGCTCCTTCCGCGACGGGCGCGCGAGCGACATTTTCAACGGCCGCACGCCGTTCGGGGATTCCGACCCTCGCCCCAATGCCGTGGGGGTGGTGAATGGCAGGCTCGTGCCAGAGTTGGTGCGGCTGACGAATTCGAGCCTGGCATCGCAGGCCACGGCGCCGCCTGTGAACAGCGTGGAGATGTCGTACGAGGGTCGCACCTGGCTGGATGTCGGCAGAAAACTCCTGCCGGCGCGTCCGTTGGCTAACCAGGATGTCGCGGCGGACGACAGCGTCCTCGGCGCCTTTACGGACTCATGTTGCCAGGGGCTGGCGCCGCCCCTGACATATCTCTCGCTTGTCCAGACGGCATTCCAGCCTGCGTACTGGGACTCGAGCCAGCTTGTGGATGGCCAGTTCACGGTCGCCGAGTTCAATTTCTCCGTGTTCTTCGCCATGGCCATTCAGGCCTACGAATCCACGCTGATCGCGGACGACAGCCGCTTCGACCGCTTCCTCGACGGCTCCGCCGGCTCGCTCACGCCGCAGGAATTGTCGGGTTTCGAGGTCTTCATGACGAAGGCGTTCTGCCAGTTCTGCCATTCCGGGCCGGAGTTGACCAACGCAACCTTCACGTTCGCGGTGAGGTTCGGGCCTGTCTATCAATCACTGGCCGGCAAGCCGGCCTCGCCGGAAAACGTCTTCGGCGACACCGGATTCTTCCAAACCGGCGTGCGCAGCGCCGGCGATGACCCGGGACTCGATGCGAAAGACGACTTCG
>Ga0335077_10002741_pt1 | contig 21120 bp, 22 predicted proteins | sample Lox_Sample_31_FD_207151 | JGI IMG/M metagenome (GOLD analysis project Ga0335077, IMG submission 207151) | Soil microbial communities from Loxahatchee National Wildlife Refuge, Florida, United States - Lox_Sample_3.1 | ecosystem: Environmental > Terrestrial > Soil > Wetlands | place: USA...
GAGCTGGCCAACGACGCCGATCGCTCCATACGCGAGCTGGCGCAGGAGGAACTCAAACGCGCCGAGGCTGAAAACCTGCGCCTGGAAGACGAATTGCAGCAGTTGTTGCTGCCCAAGGATCCGGCGGACAACAGCAACATCTTTCTGGAGGTGCGTGCCGGCACGGGCGGTGATGAGGCTGCGTTGTTTGCCGCCGAGCTGTTCCGTATGTACAGCCGCTACGCCGAGTCGCGCGGCTGGAGGGTGGAGATCATCAGCAGCAACGCGAGTGAACTGGGCGGCTACAGGGAGATCATCGCACGCATCATCGGTGCGGGCGCCTATTCCCGGCTCAAATTCGAATCCGGCGTACACCGCGTGCAACGCGTGCCCAAGACCGAGGCGCAGGGTCGCATTCACACCTCCACCTGCACCGTCGCCGTCCTGCCGGAGATGGACGAAATCACCGACGTCGAGATCAACCCAGCGGACCTCAAGGTCGACACCTACAGGGCCTCCGGCGCCGGCGGCCAGCACGTCAACAAGACCGATTCAGCGATCCGCATCACCCATCTGCCGTCGGGCATGATAGTCGAATGCCAGGAGGAGCGTTCGCAGCACAAGAACCGCGCCAAGGCCATGAGCCTGCTCAAGGCCCGGCTGCTGGCGGCGCAGCACGAAAAGCAGCAGGCGCAACAGGCCGAGACCCGCCGCAATCTGGTGGGCAGCGGCGACCGCTCGGAACGCATCCGCACCTACAACTTCCCGCAGGGGCGGGTCACGGATCACCGCATCAACCTGACGCTCTACCAGCTCCCCACCCTCATGGAGGGCGACCTCGACGGCGTCATCCAGCCGCTGATTACCGAGCATCAGGCGGACCTCATGGCCGAGCTGGGTGCATAAACAAATGCCATCAGCCCGCACCATGTCATTGTCCTCCACCATCGATGCCGCACTGGCGGCGGCAGCCGCGCAACTTGCGACCGCTGCCGGCACGCCGCGTCTCGACGCGGAATTGTTGCTGGCTCACGCGCTGGACTGCGATCGCGTGGCCCTGCTCACACATGGCGAACAATGGCTTGATGAAGGCACCCTGAGTAAATTCGAGGACTTGATCGCGCGGCGTCAGCGGGGCGTGCCCGTGGCCCATCTTTTGGGCCGGCGTGAATTCTGGTCATTGACGCTGGATGTCACGGCCGACACGCTCATCCCGCGTCCGGAGACCGAACTTCTGGTCGAACTGGCGCTGGCTCGCGTCCCCGTGGAAGCCGCATGGCCGTTTGCTGATCTCGGTACAGGCAGCGGCAACATGGCGCTGGCACTCGGACATGAGCGCCCCCATTGTGCCATCACCGCCACCGATTGCTCTGCGGCGGCTTTGGCGGTGGCGCGGGACAACGCACAGCGGCTGGCGGTGACCAACGTCCGGTTTCTCCACGGTGACTGGTTTGCGCCTCTGCGCGATGAGCGCCATGCGTTGATCGTCAGCAACCCACCATACGTCGCGACGGATGATCCGCATCTGCGTGAAGGCGATCTGTGTCACGAGCCGCAGCTGGCGCTGGTTTCAGGTCCGGATGGATTAGATGCCCTGCGGCACCTGATCCAGTACGCGCCGGAACATCTGCTGCCCGGTGGCTGGCTGCTGCTGGAGCATGGCCATGCGCAGGGGGCGGCGGTGCGCGAACTTTTCAAGGGCCGGGGGTATGATCAAATCGCCACGCACCGTGATCTGGCCGGACACGAACGTGTGACCGTGGGACGCACCTCGCATGACTCTTGATGATTGGCATAAAACGCGCAGATTGAGCGTGGCGGTCTGTTCCGCGCCACCATCAGAAGTGACTGTGCGTTTGCGGTTGCTTGCCGGTGTAAGTTTCGTGCGCTGGCTGGATGTCCGTCATCTGGCAATCCGCTACGATCTCCGGCAGCTGGATTTCGTGCAGATCAAAAGAGAGCTTGCTACGCTCGGCGTGTCTCTCGCCGCGACGTTTTGGGATCGTCTGCGTGAAGGACTCTGGTCCTACATGGAAACAACCCAGCGCGAGGTCGATGCCATGCCGGCCGGTTGGGATGCGGATGTTCAGCGCATTTACGTCAGCCGCTATCGCCGGCGGCGGCACGGGTTCCGCGACGAGCGCCCGCAGCAATGGCGCAAGTATCTGGACAGGGCGCCGGCGCCGGATAAGCCCTGATCGGCCGCAGTATCCCGCCATGAACGACCTGCAATTACTGCGTTACAGCCGGCACTTGCTGCTGCCCAACATCGATATCGCCGGTCAGGAAAAGCTGCTGGACGCGCGCGTGCTGATCATCGGTCTGGGCGGCCTGGGATCGCCGGTGGCCATGTATCTGGCTGCTGCGGGCGTCGGGACCTTGGTGCTGGTCGATCATGACACCGTGGAGCTTTCCAACCTGCAACGCCAGATCGTGCACGCCATGCCCGATCTCAAACGCCCCAAGGTGGAATCGGCGCGTGATCGGCTGCTGGCCCTGAATCCGGAGGTGCGGATCCTCACGCTGGCGCGCAGGCTTGACGGGCAAGAGCTATTCAATGAAGTCGACCAGGCGGATGTCACCGTGGATTGCACCGACAACTTCGCCAGTCGCTTCGCCGCCAACGCCGCCTGCGTGCGGGCCCGCAAACCGCTGGTATACGGCGCCGCGATCCGCTTTGAGGGACAGGTGGCCGTGTTCCATCCGGCCGCCGGCGGCCCCTGCTATCGCTGCCTCTACAATGACGATACGGCGGTTGCGGAAAGCTGCTCGCAGACCGGCGTGGTCGCGCCGCTGCTCGGCATCATCGGCTCGCTGCAAGCCACCGAGGCGTTGAAGCTGATCGTCGGCATCGACTCCGGACTCATCGGCAGGTTGCTGTTGCTGGACGGACTGCGCATGGAGTGGAACAGCGTCATTGTGCGCCGCGATCCGCATTGTCCGGTGTGCGCCTGACCGGGCATTTCGCGGAGAAAGTCGAAACTACTGTGGACTTTATGGCTGGCTCAGGCTGCTTTTTGAGGGCTATCAAGATAACCGCGCAATTGTCTTTCCAGACATTCGCGCGCGGTTTCATCGCAACTTCCGCAACAACTCGATATGTTCAGATGCTTTTCCAAATCGTCCGGCGTGCGCACATGACCGGCCGCCACCGCTTGCTGGATGTGCTTTTCAGTAACTGCATTGCAAATGCAAACATACATGTTTTTAATCGTAGTACAAATGAGATTTATTTGCAATTAGATGACGTTCCCGGTCCAAGACTGATAAAATCATTGTGAATTTAAAGCCTTGGCACCGAACTACATCATGGACTGCATGTAATTCTGCAATCCGATTTTCTGGATAAGATCGAGCTGGATCTCCAGCCAATCAATATGCGCTTCCTCGCTCTCGAGAATCTCCTCAAACAATTCCCGCGAGATGAAGTCACTCAAGGTCTCACAGGCGGCGATTGCCTCCCGCAGCATCGGCAGTGCCTCCATCTCGAGCGCCAGATCAGCCTCCAGCATTTCGCGCACGTTTTCGCCGATGCGCAGCCGTCCCAAATCCTGCAAATTCGGCAGCCCTTCCAGAAACAGGATGCGCTCGATGAGTTTGTCGGCGTGCTTCATTTCATCGACGGATTCATTGTATTCATACTCGTCCAGTTTCTTCAGGCCGAAGTTCTTGAACATCCGCGCGTGAAGAAAATACTGGTTGATCGCCGTCAGTTCATTCTTGAGCGCACCGTTCAAATGCCCAATGATTTTCTTGTCGCCTTTCATCGCGGCTCATCCTTCGTATTTGGACTGTTAAGACTGCTGGAAACATTATAGTCCGAGTTCCACGGGAATCCCGATTTGCGAATTCAACTCAACTTGAGAAACAATCTCATATTACTGATTCGCGCATACCTACAAATCCATGACCGCCCCTGAGAACAACCCTTTGCTGGCGCCCGGGCCACTGCCGGCGTTTCACGCGATCAAACCCGAGCATATGGAACCCGCCATCGATGCCCTGCTCGGGGGACTCAAGAAGGCGACGGCACGCCTGCTCGATACGAACCAGCCGCCGAGCTGGGAAAACACATTGCGACCACTGGAGGACATGGAGGATCGGCTCAATCGCGCCTGGTCGCCAGTGGGCCATCTGCACAACGTGGCGGACACGGAGGCCGTACGCGCCGCCTACAACGCCTGCCTGCCCAAGATCACCAATTACGCCACCGAACGTTATCAGAACGAACTCTTGCACCGTACTTATCGCGAGATTGCCGGCAGCCCCGCCTCTATGAAATTGGGCCCGGCGGAACGCAAGATTATCGACAACGCCCTGCGTGATTTCCGTCTGTCGGGAATCGATCTGAGTCCGCCGGATCGCGTCCGCTTCAAGGAAATGAAGCAGCGACTTTCGCAACTGCAAACCAGGTTCGAAGAAAACCTGCTCGACGCCACTCAGGCATGGAAAAGACACGTCACGGATGAATCCCAATTGGACGGTCTGCCGGAGACGGCCCTGGCGCTGGCGGCCCAGACCGCCGCGCGCGAGGGCAAAACCGGCTGGGTGCTGACCCTGGATCTGCCCTGCTACCGGCCGGTGATGGCCTATGCCCATGATCGCCTGCTGCGGCGGGAAATCTACGAGGCCTACGTCACCCGCGCCTCCGAGCTGGGGCTCCACGATGGCCGATGGGACAACAGTGCAATCATGGATGACATCCTGCGCCTGCGCGGTGAAATGGCCCGCCTGCTCGGCTTTAAAAATTTCGCGGAATATTCACTAGCCACCAAGATGGCGCACTCGACGTCACAGGTCTTGGAGTTCCTTCTGGACCTCGCGCGCCGTTCCAAACCTTATGCCGAACGTGAACTGGAGGAGTTGCGCGCCTTCGCCGCCGGACACGGCGGACCATCGTCGCTGGCGGCGTGGGACGTGCCTTACTATGCCGAGCGATTGCGCGAGCAGCGCTTCAATTTCTCCCAGGAGGAATTGCGGCCGTATTTCCCCGTGCCGGTGGTGTTGCAGGGCATGTTCAAGCTCGTGGAACGGCTTTACGGCCTGCACGTCAAGGCGGCCAGCGCGGAGACCTGGCACCCGGACGTGCGGTTTTTCACCCTGCATGAAGCTGATGGCGCCGTGCGCGGCATGTTTTACGTCGACCTGTACGCGCGCCCGCTCAAGCGCGGCGGGGCCTGGATGGACGAATGCGTGTCTCGGCGCCGGCGTGAGGACGGCTCGCTGCAACTGCCGGTGGCCTATCTCAATTGCAACTTTTCCCCGCCCGTGGAAGGCAGGCCTTCGCTGCTTACGCACGATGAGGTGTTGACCCTGTTCCATGAATTCGGCCACGGCCTGCATCATTTGCTGACCGCCGTCGATCGGCCGAGCGTCGCCGGCATCAACGGCGTGGCTTGGGATGCGGTCGAACTGCCCAGCCAGTTCATGGAAAACTGGTGCTGGGAGCGGGAGGTGCTGGACTGGATAGGCCGGCATCACCAGACCGGCAAACCGCTGGATGACACGCTGTACCAGCGCCTGCGTGCATCGAGAAATTTTCACGCCGGCCTGCAGATGGTGCGGCAGCTGGAATTCGCCCTGTTTGATTTCAGGCTGCACACCGAATACGAGCCGGCGCAGGGCCGCACCACGCTGGCCATCCTGGAGGAGGTCCGCCGCCAGGTGGCGGTCATCGATGCGCCTGCATTCAACAGGTTCCCCCACGGTTTTTCGCACATCTTCGCGGGCGGTTATGCGGCGGGGTATTATAGTTACAAGTGGGCGGAGGTATTATCCGCCGATGCCTATGCCCGATTCCGGGAGGAGGGGCTGTTCAACCCGGTCACGGGACGGCAATTTTTAAACGCGATCCTTGAGCAGGGTGGCGCGCGCGACGCCATGGAATTGTTCGTCGCATTCCGGGGTCGCGAGCCACGCATCGACGCGCTGTTGCTGGAATACGGGATGGCGGCTTGAAGGAAGGGGCGGTAACAACTATGAAGCGTGCTTGCATGGTCATGATGCTGGGCCTCGCGGTGACAGCGACGGGGGCGGCGGAAACCGTTTACGTCACCGACAAGCTGCTGGTCGGCGTGCATGCCGACAAGACGGTGGATTCCCCCATACTCAAGGTGTTCCCGAGCGGCACGACATTCGAGGTGCTCAAACGCGAGGGCGATTTCGCCCAGGTCAAGGGACCGGAGGGGATCACGGGGTGGGTGGACAGCAGCTATATCACGTCCGACCAGCCCGCCGCCGCCGTGGTGCAGATGCTTGAATCCAAAAACAAGGATCTGGAGGAAAACTTGAAGACGGCCGAAGCCAAGGCCGCCGATTTGGATGCCAAACTCAAGGCGGCACCCGCCGCGCCGGGCGGCGCCAACAAACCCGCGAGCGACCAGCAGATCGACAAACTGCGCAAGGACAACGATGATCTGCAGAAGGCCGTCAACGCCGAGCGCGGCAAGACTGCGGACTTGCTGGTACAGATCAACAAACTAAAATCACAACAGCCGCCGCCCGCCGGCAACGCCGATGACAAAGCCGTATTGGACCGGCTGCAACTTGAAAATGAGGAGTTGAAGGATGCATTGAAGTCCGCGAGGACGCAGGCCGCGGGGGCAAAGGAAAACTCCGCGGGCAATGCGGCAGGTGGCGCTTCCTCCTTCATCAGCCGCGGAATGGAGCCGCTGCTCGCCATAGGTGGCTCACCCCGGGTCTGGGGAATAATCTTGATCGTATTGCTGCTCGGCAGCTTTGGCGGCGGTGCCTACTTTATCGATTACCTGCATCGTAAACGCCACGGCGGCTTCCGCCTGTAGTCATCAGTTGGGCAGTGACTGTGTTCGCCACATGGAACGTGAACTCACTCAAGGTGCGCCTGCCGCACTTGAAGACCTGGATCGAGAACGTCCGCCCGCAAGTCATCAGTCTCCAGGAAACCAAGCTTCAGGACCGGGATTTTCCGGCGGACTTTTTCCGTGATCACGGTTACCACGTGCTGTACAGCGGCCAGAAAACCTACAACGGCGTCGCCATTGCCAGTCACACGCCGGGGACGTTCATCAACGCCGAGATTCCCGGTTTCGATGACCCGCAACGCCGCCTGCTGCATGCGCGCTGGCCGGAATTCCAGATCGTCAATGTCTACGTCCCCAATGGGGCCGCCATCGGCTCCGAGAAATATACTTACAAATTAAACTGGCTGGCGGCATTGCGCGGCTATCTTTCCGGCTTTCTGCCCACGGATCTGCCCACCCTTGTCTGCGGGGATTTCAACATCGCGCCGGAAGATCGCGACGTGCACGATCCCAAGGCCTGGGAAGGCAGCGTACTCACCAGCGAACCGGAACGTGCCGCGTTCCGTGAAATCGTGGCACTGGGTTTCAAGGATTGTTTCCGCCTTTTTGAGCAGCCGGAACAAAGTTTTTCATGGTGGGATTACCGGCGGGGCGCCTTCCGCCGCAATCACGGCCTGCGCATCGATCTCATCCTCGGCAACCCGGCGGCGGCCGCCGCCTGCGGACGATGTTTCATCGACAGGACACCGCGCACCTGGGAGCGACCTTCCGACCACACGCCCGTTCTTGCTGAGTTCACGCCTGCCTGAAAAATTTCAGGTTCCTGCGCGGGCCAGCGCCCAGACTTCGATGTGCGCCGCGCCGGCGCGGCGCAACGTCTTCGCCAGCGCGTTCGCGGTCTGGCCGGAGGTCACGACATCATCCACCAGTGCCAGCCGCAGGCCGGTTACGGGGCCAGCGACGGCGAACGCACCGCGCATATTCTTCGCACGCATGGCGGCTGGAAGCTGCGCCTGGGGTTCGGTCGGCCTGATCCTGACACATAGGTCGTGCCGCAACGGCGGTCCCAACACATTGGAAATCATCCCGGCAAGCTCCGCCGCCTGGTTATAGCCGCGCTCGCGTAGCCGCGTAATATGGAGGGGAACGGGCAACAGTGCGTCGATTCGTCCCGGTCGTTCCGCGAGATCCCGGCCAAGAAACTCCACCAGACGTTCGCCCAGAACCTTTCCCAGTTCCAGCGCCTGATGAAACTTGTAACGGCGGATCATGCCATCGATGGGAAATCGATACAGATACGGTATCCGGCAGCGATCAAATGCCGGTGGTTTTTGCATGCACCGCGCGCAGGTTTCCGTTGCGATCGGCAGAGGAACCGCACAACATGTGCAGGCATTCTCCAGTCGCGGCAGATCGGCCTCACAGCCCGGGCACAGTCGTGCGGCATTATCGAGCCGCGCGCCGCACAAATCGCATGTGGGCGCCCCGGCGCTGAATACCGTCAACTTTGAAGGTATGTAAAACTTGACAGCCTTTACGGCCATGCCGATGATGCCCGCACCCTTGTTCAAGGACGCCCCCGCGCATGAATCTGCCGCATATTTCGCCGCCCCCGCCGGTTGTCGCTGACGGAGATTCTGGTCTGCGCCACGACTGGACGCAAGCCGAAGTCGGGTCGCTGTTTGCGCTGCCGTTCAATGATCTGCTTTACCGCGCGCAAACCGAACATCGCCGCCACTTCGACGCCAACCGCGTGCAACTCAGCACGTTGATGAACATCAAGACCGGCGGTTGTCCCGAGGATTGCGCCTATTGTCCGCAAAGCGCACGTTATCAGACCGCAGTCAAGGCGGAGCCGCTGACGGAGACAGCGGACGTGATCGCCGCCGCGAGCGCCGCACGCGAAGCCGGAGCCACGCGCTTTTGCATGGGCGCGGCCTGGCGCTCGCCCAAGGATCGCGATCTCGACGCCGTGATCGAAATGGTGCGCGCAGTCAAAACGCTGGGTCTGGAAACCTGTCTCACGCTCGGCATGTTGAACGCCGCGCAGGCACGGCGGCTCAAGGATGCCGGTCTCGATTACTACAATCACAATCTGGATACCTCCGAGGCCTATTATCAGAAGATCGTCACCACCCGCGACTACGATGATCGGCTGCAGACTCTGCGGCATGTGCGCGATGCCGGCCTGCATGTGTGCTGCGGTGGCATCATCGGCATGGGTGAGGCCGTGGCCGACCGCGCCGCCATGCTGTTGACACTGGCAAACCTGCCGGAACATCCCGAGAGCGTGCCGATCAACCTGCTGGTCAGGGTGGAAGGCACGCCGTTGGCGGCGGCGGATGACATCGATCCGATCGATCTGGTCCGTGCCGTTGCCGTGGCGCGCATCCTGATGCCGGCCTCGATCGTGCGTTTGTCCGCGGGCCGGCGTCAACTCAACGACGCGGAACAGGCGCTGTGTTTTCTGGCTGGAGCCAATTCGATCTTCTACGGCGAGAAACTGCTGACCACCGCCAATCCGGAGATCGGGCGCGATCGCCAATTGTTCGACAAGCTGGGGTTGCGCCCCGCGCCACTGTGACGAAACCGGCGGATCGATTGCTGCCGCAGTTGCAGCAAGCGCTGTCAGCGCAACGCGACGCCGGACTCCACCGGCAGCGACGTTGTCGCACCGGCACCGCCCGGGAACCGCTGCTGGCGGATAAAAAACTCGCCAATTTTTCCAGCAACGATTATCTGGGCCTCTCGGCGGATACGCGCGTGGCTGCGGTGATGATCGACGCACTCCGCGAATACGGCGCGGGGGCGGGGGCTGCGGAGTTGGTCAGCGGCCACACCGCCGCCCACGCCGCGCTCGAGCGCGAACTCGCTGAATTCTGCGGTACCGAGCGCGCCCTGCTGTTCTCCACCGGCTACATGGCCAACCTGGGCGTCATCACCGCACTGGCGGGACTCGCCGGTCGTGGCGCCGTGGTGATGCAGGATCGCTTGAATCATGCCTCGCTGATTGACGGCGCCGTGCTGGCGCGGGCGCGGCTGATCCGCTACCGCCACGCCGATCCCGACGATTTGCATCGGCGTTTGCAGGCGCTGCCGCGACCGGCGGCGCTGGTGGCGACCGACGGCGTCTTCAGCATGGACGGCGACATCGCCCCGTTGCCCGCCATCAGCACCGTCTGCCGGCATGGGGAAGTGCCGCTCGTGATCGACGATGCCCATGGCCTGGGCGTCCTGGGCGACACCGGCCGGGGTTCACTGGAGCACCATCACCTGCATCATTCCGATGTGGCGGCCTACGTCGGCACCTTTGGCAAGGCCCTGGGCCTGTTCGGCGCTTTCGTCGCGGGCAGCGAGGCGCTGATAGAAACGTTAATCCAGCGCGCCCGCACGTATGCCTATACGACCGCGCTGCCGCCGGCCTTGGTATGCGGCGTGCGCGAGAGCCTGCGCATCGTGCGCGAGGAGCCGCGGCATCGCGAGCGCCTGCATGACAACATCCGGCATTTTTGTGAACAGGTGACAAAACACCGCCTGCCCTTCACAGTCACACCCACGCCGATTCAGCCCCTGATCATCGGTAACGCAAGGCGAGTGACGGTACTGAGTGAGGAATTGCTCAAGCGGGGATATTGGGTGCCGGCGATCCGCCCCCCGACGGTGCCCGAAGATACCGCCCGCCTGCGCGTATCGCTGACTGCTGCGCATACACCGGCTGAGATCGATGCATTCCTGCGCGTGCTCGCGGAATCGCTGGAACATCCATGACCGCGGCGATTCAGAAACGAGCGGACATGATCCTGCTGCCGGGTTGGGCCTGCACGGCACAGGTGTGGGCGGGTGTGATACCGCGGTTGGGTGAATTTGCCGTGCCTCAGTCCCTTGATTTGCCCGCCGCGAAAGCCGGCAAAAGCAAGGCGGATCTTTCGCTTGAGCACATGGCGCAACAACTGCTGGCCGCTGCCCCGCAACGCGCTGTATGGGTCGGCTGGTCGCTGGGCGGCCTCATCGCTGCACAAGCCGCATTCATGGCGCCGCACCGCGTGACGGCACTGGTGCTGGTGGCCTGCACGCCGAAATTCGTGCGCGGCCATGACTGGCGTTGCGCCATGCCCGCCGGGATGCTGGCTGAATTTCAACGCTCATTGGACGGCGATGCGGGCGGTACCTTGCGTCGTTTCGCGGCCTTGTGCGCTCACAACGGCAGGCGCGTCGATGCGGCGATTGCCCGCACGCTTGCACACGCCATGCAATCCGCCTCCGAGTCCGACTGTAGGATGCTGGCGGCGGAATTGGCGTTGCTCATGTGCGCCGACTTGCGCGATGTCTTCCGCGCACTGACCTGCCCCGTGCTGTGCATCCTGGGTGAATGGGACCCGCTGGTGCCCATCGCTGTGGCGGACGCACTGCCCGCGCTTAATCCACGCTTCAAGATCCTCCGGATTGCGGGTGCCGGACATGCGGCGTTCATCAGCCATCCCGTGGAATTCATCAACGCACTGAGGGATTTTTGTGGCGGACTTTGATCCGTTCTTTCTCGACCCGCGACAGGTCGCGCACGCCTTCAACCGGGCGGCGGCGGCTTATTCCGCCAACGCGGCGTTTCAGGACGAAATCGCCGCGCGGCTGGACGAGCGGCTGGAACTGGTGCGGCTGGCACCGCCACGGATCCTGGAGGTGGGCGCGGGCTGCGGCAACGGCGTCAGCCTGCTGTCACGGCGTTACCCACAGGCCGAAATTTATGCGCTGGATCTGGCCGTGGAGATGTTGTGCGCGGGCCGCCGGCATTTCGAGAATCATGGCCGCTTAAGCCATATCTGCGCCGACGCGGAGAAACTGCCGATCGCCGATCGCAGCGTGGACTTGATCTTCAGCAATCTGACCTTGCAGTGGTGCAATGATCTGGAGGCCGTGTTCCGCGAGTTTAACCGCGTACTCAGGATTGAGGGCCTGCTGATGTTCACCACGCTGGGCCCGGACACGCTCAAGGAGTTGCGCGCCAGCTGGGCGCAGGTGAACGATGGCATTCACGTCAATGCCTTTGTGGACATGCACGATGTCGGCGATGCCATGATCCGCGCCGGTTTTTCCGGCCCGGTGCTGGACATGGAAGAGGTGACGTTGACCTACGCCGATGTTCCGGCGCTGATGCGGGAACTCAAGGCCCTCGGCGCCCACAATGTCGCCGTCGGCCGCGCGCATGGATTGTCATCACGGCGGTGCCTACAGCAGATGATCTCGGCCTACGAGCGCTACCGCCGCTCCGACGGCCGTCTCCCCGCCACGCAGGAGGTCATCTACGGCCATGGTTGGGCGCCATCCGGCGGCACGCGGCCACAGGACGGCAGCACGGTGGCCACCTTCCCGCTATCGCAGCTGCACCGCCGCGTCACATGAGTGCCCGCGGCTTGTTCATCACCGGCACGGATACCGGCGTAGGCAAGACCCGCGTGGCTGTCGCCCTGCTGCAACGGTTGTCGGCGATGGACCGTCGGGCGGTGGGCATGAAACCGGTGGCCACGGGCGGCGGGCAAACCGTGGGGGGTCTGCGCAACTCCGACGCCATGCTGTTGCTGCAGCATTCACACAGCCAGCCGGCGTATTCATTGATTAATCCTTATGTCTTTGCGCCGCCGATCGCGCCGCATATCGCCGCTGCTCAAGCGGGCGTACGCATCGAAATGGATCGCATCATTGCCGCTCACCGGCAACTGGCCAATACGGCGGACTGGGTGATCGTGGAAGGTGCCGGCGGCTGGCGCGTGCCATTGAATGAACGGGAGGACATGGCGGCAATAGCGCGCGCACTTGAACTTCCCGTCGTGCTGGTCGTGGGCCTGCGGCTGGGCTGCATCAGCCACGCGCTGCTCACCGCCGAGGCCATCGCGCGCGATGGCCTCAAACTCGCAGGCTGGGCCGCCAATCAGATCGACCCCACTTACTCCACCGTCGAGGAAACCGTTGAATACCTCGCGGGCAGACTCTCCGTACCCCTGCTCTCACGTTGCGGCTGGCAGCAGTCCTGCGTTCTGTCTCTGGATGCCCTAACCCCTTGAACGGCTGCAATGAAATCGTCTTCATTCCCAGGCCAGCCCGAGGGTTGGCGATTACCATGGCGTCGTGTACAATCGCGCACCCTTGAATAGCTGATACCGTTACAAACCTTAGGAATCCACATCATGTCCCGCGTCTGCCAAGTAACCGGCAAACGGCCGATGTCCGGCAACACCGTTTCGCACGCCAACAACAAGACCCGGCGCCGCTTCCTGCCCAATCTGCACACCCATCGTTTCTGGGTGGAGGGTGAAAACCGCTGGGTCAGCCTGCGCGTGAGTTCACACGGCCTGCGCATCATCGACAAGGTCGGCATCGAGAACGTGCTCAAGGACCTGCGCGCCCGCGGTGAAAAGGTCTGAGCGAAGGAGATCCCCATGCGCGAAAAGGTCAAACTCGTTTCCTCCGCCGACACCGGTCACTACTACACCACGATGAAGAACAAACGCAACGACCCGGACAAGCTCGAGATGGTGAAATACGATCCCGTCGTCCGCAAGCGGGTCGCCTACAAGGAAGGTAAAATCAAATAACGCCGACGACACCCGGCAGGGACATTGTCTGAACAGCCCGCGCCTGCGGGCTTTTTTATTCTTACCCAAGATTCTGAATAAGTCCCTCCTGGACTTCTCAGATGACGGGAAATGAAAAACGTGGTTTTCATTTCCCTTCATTTTCAGTGGCGTAGCCGCTGAAAATGGCGGCACTTCCCTGTACCGCGGGAAACTATTTTTTCTTCCTTCTCTCCAACGGCTTGTGAAATAATACGCGCGCCTTTATGGACGACATCTTGATTGCCGCGGAAAATCTGTGCCGGGATTACGGCGCCCTGCGCGCCATCGACCAGGTCAACCTGACACTGAAACGCGGCGAGGTGCTGGGTTTCCTGGGGCCCAATGGCGCCGGCAAATCCACCACCATGCGCATCCTGAGCGGCGCGCTGGCCCCCACCACCGGCAGCATCCGCATCGTGGGCCACGATCTGCTCGAATCCCCGCGCGCGGCCAAAAGCCGGATCGGCTACCTGCCGGAACATCCGCCGCTGTACCGCGAACTGACCGTCGACGAATACCTCCACCACTGCGCGCGGCTGCGGCGCATGAAGGACAGTGCGGCGCGTGAGGCCGTGGTCCGCGTCAAGTCGCGCTGCGGCCTGAATGATGTCGGCCACCGGCTGCTCGGCAACCTGTCCAAGGGCTATCAGCAACGGGCCGGGATCGCCCAGGCCATCATCCATTCCCCGGCGGTGGTGATCCTCGATGAGCCCACTGTGGGTCTCGATCCGATCCAGATCCGCGAGATCCGCGCGCTCATACGCGAACTGCGCGCCGATCACGGCGTCATCCTGTCCACACACATCCTGCCCGAGGTGCAAACAGTGTGCGACCGCGTGCTCATCATTCACGAGGGCCGCATCGTGCTCAATTCCACCATCGACCAGCTGGCGGGTGATACCGGCTGGCGGGTGGGATTCGCCCGGCCGCCATCGATCGAAAAGCTGAAAACCGTTCCAAAAATACAAAACGTAACTGCAGTGGACGCCTCGCATTTTCGTTTCGAAGGCTCCGAGGATGCCGTCACCGGGCTGCTGCGTTTGTCTCTGGAGGAAAACTGGGGGCTGATCGAGTTGACCCGGCATTCGCGTACGCTGGAGGAAATCTTCGTGCAATTGACGCACGGTGAACAGCCGGCGGGAGACGCGTCGTCATGATCCGCGTGATCGCGGCCCGCGAACTGAAGAGCCTGTTCCTGTCACCGCTGGCCTGGGCCGTCCTGGCGGTGACGCAATTCCTATTCGCCTACATGTTTCTCACCCAACTGGAGGTTTACGCCCGCAACCAGGCCCGTCTTGCCGGCCTGGAGTCGGCGCCGGGCGTGACCGAACTCGTGGCCGCGCCGCTGTACTCCAGCGCCGGCGTGGTGCTGCTCCTGCTCGCCCCGCTGCTCACCATGCGGCTGATCGCCGAGGAGCGGCGCAACGATACCCTGACCCTGCTGCTCTCCGCCCCCATCAACGCCACGGAGATCGTGCTGGGCAAATTCGCCGGCTTGATGAGTTTCTTCCTGCTCATGATCGCCATGCTGACCTTGATGCCGTTGTCTTTGAGCGCAGGCACCTCGCTCGACTTTGGTCAGCTGGGCGCCTGCGTGCTGGCGTTGTTGATGCTGCTGGCCGCGTTTTCGGCGCTGGGCATCTTCATCTCCGCGCTGACCGCCCAGCCCATGGTGGCCGGCATCGGCACCTTCGGCGCGCTGTTGCTGCTGTGGATCATCGACTGGGCCTCGACCACCGGATCGTCGGACAAGACCAGCGCCCTGTTCGGCTATCTGTCCCTCGATCACCACTACCAACCGCTCCTGTCCGGCGTGTTTTCCTCCGCTGACGCCGGCTATTTCGTCCTCTTCACCGTGATGTTTCTCGCGCTCGCCGTCTGGCGCGTGGACGCCGATCGGTTGCAGATCTGAACCCCATGCGCATCAACCCCACCCTGCGCCGCTGGCTGCGCCTGCAAGGCTACTTGAGCGCCGTGCTGATCGTCGCCATCACGGGCCTGCTGGCCTACTTGAGCACGCGCTATGAGGAATCCTTCGACTGGACCGCGGCCCGGCGGGGCACGCTGTCGGCGACCAGCCGGGAGGTGCTCGGAAAATTGCACGGCCCGGTCAGCATCACCGCCTTCGCGCGCGAAAGCACGCCCGAGGACAAATCCCTGCGCGAGTGGATCACGCGGTTCGTAAAGCGCTACCAGAGCGCCAAATCCGACATCACATTGGAGTTCGTCGACCCGGACAAATCGCCGGATCGCGTCCGCGAGCTGGGTGTGCGGCTCAACGGCGAACTGGTGGTGCGGTTCAACAACCGCGATCTGCATGTCGACAACCTCACCGAACAGAATCTCACCAACACCCTGCAGAATCTGGCGCGCAACGCCGAGCGCTGGATCGTGTTCCTGAAGGGCCACGGCGAGCGCGACCCGCAGGGCCAGGCCAATCAGGACCTCGGCTTGTTCGGCGCGCAGCTCGGCAATCGCGGCTTCAAGGTGCAGACGCTGGAACTGGCCCAGAGCGGCGCCATTCCCGACAACACCTCGGTGCTGGTGGTGACCACGCCACAGGTCGATCCGCTGCCCGCGGAAATCAAGGCCGTTCAGGATTACGTCAACAAGGGCGGCGCGCTCCTGCTCATGACCGATCCCGGCCCGCAGCATGGGCTGGAGCCATTGCTGCAACAACTGGGGGTTACTTTGAAGCCGGGCACCATCGTCGATCCCACCACGCAACGCCTCGGCATCGAACATCCCGCGATGGCCTTGGTCGCGTATTACCCCTCCCACCCGGCCACCGAGGGCTTCAATCTGCTCACGGTATTCCCCTTTGCCGCCGGCCTGGAAGTAAAGGCGCCCGCGGGCTGGGAAAGCGCGCCGCTCCTGACCACCTCAAAGGCGGCCTGGAGCGAGACCGGACCGATGGAAGGCGAAATCACCTTCGACAAGGACAAGGATATCGCCGGGCCGCTGGATATCGGCGTGGCGTTGACACACAAGGATGACAAAACCGGGAAAGAACAGCGCGTGATCGTCACCGGCGACGGCGATTTTCTCGCCAACAGCTATCTCGGCAACAGCGGCAATCTCGACCTGGGTTTGAGACTCTTCACCTGGCTTTCCCACGATGACACGCTCATCACCATTCCCGCCCGCACCGCGCCGGATCAGACTTTGGAACTACCTCGCACGGCCACGATCCTGATCGGCTTTGGCTTCCTGGTGGTGCTGCCGTTGGCGCTGTTCGCCAGCGGCGCCGTCATCTGGTTCCGGCGGCGGCGGCGTTAAGGCTCGATGAAGCCGGGCCTCACACTCAATCTGCTGCTGTTGGCGGTGGTGGGGGTGCTGGCTGCGGTGGTCTATTTCGAGCCCGGCAAGGAAAAGCCGGCCGTTCCGGTCAAGCTCACCACGCTGACGGCGGCGCAGGTGACGCACATTTCGATTAAGAGACCCGATCAACCCGACATCAAACTCATCAGAAAGGGCGCGCGGTGGCTGATGGAAGCACCCTACGCCACCACAGCGGATGAAGTGCGGATTGGCTTTCTGCTCGATTTTCTGGAGGCCAAGAGCGGCTCGAGCTTCCCGGTGGTGAAAGAGGACCTGCCGAAGTACGCGCTCGACAAGCCACGCGCGGTGCTGACGCTGAACAACGAGGTCTTCGAATTCGGCGACAGCAATCCGATGACCATGCAGCGCTATGTCCGTCATGGCAACGCCATCTATATGCTGTTCGACACGGCGTATCAATATTTGATCGCCGAGGCGGGCACCTATGTGAATCCTCAATTGATCGATGCCGGCGCGAAAATCGAAAGCATCAGTGTGCCGGGACTGAGCGTCGAGCAGCACGACGGCAAGCTCACCTCCACCCCTCCGGCGGCGTCCTCCGATCAACTGGCCCGCTTCGTCGAGGATTGGCGGCAGGCGCGCGCCATTACCGTGCGCAACCTGGACAAGACCCAGCAGGACGACATGGCCAAGGCCGCCGACAAGCTCGAAGTGACATGGGCGCCGGACGGCGGGCGCTCATGGGCGATCCTTACGCGCGATCCGGACTGGGTGCTGGCGCGCACCGACCTGCCGCTGGCCTACACACTCTCCGCGGATATCGCCAAAAAGCTGATTGGCCTTGGCCCCGCTACGCCCGCCGCGAAAGATCAAGCTCCCGCCAGCACACCGGCTACGCCAAATCCGGTATCGCCGGATAAGCACTGATGCCGGAGTTGCCGGAGGTCGAGACCACCCGGCGCGGCATCTCGCCCTACCTCATCGGCCACCGCATCGAGCGGCTTGTCGTCCGGGAACCGCGCCTCCGCTGGCGCATCCCCGCCTCGCTCCCGCGTAAACTGGCGAGGCAGACGGTGCGCAACGTGCAGCGCCGCGCCAAATACCTGATCCTCGAGCTCGACGACGGTCACCTGCTCTGCCACCTCGGCATGTCTGGCAGCCTGCGCATCGTCGAGCCCGCCTCCCCGCCGCGCAAGCATGATCACTACGACATCGTGCTCGACAGCGGCAAGGCGCTGCGCCTGCACGACCCACGCCGCTTTGGCGCATTGATCTGGACCGCGAATCCGAATACTCACGCACTCATCAAGAATCTTGGTCCGGAGCCATGGGACGCGACAGCGGAATATCTGCATCAACGCGCGCGGGGGCATAAGCAATCAATAAAGAATTTTATTACCGACAGCCGGACGCTGGCTGGCGTGGGCAACATCTACGCCGTTGAGGCGCTGTTCAAAGCCGGCATCCATCCAAAACGCCCGGCGGGTAGATTGTCACTGGAACGTTATCAGGCGCTGCTCAAGGCGGTGGTCAAGGTGCTGGAGCGATCCATCAAGATGGGCGGCACGACGCTGCGCGATTTCGTCTCCGCCGATGGCGAACCCGGTTATTTCCGGCAAGTGTTAAGCGTTTACGAACGCGAGGGCGAACCCTGCCGCCGTTGCCAAACGCCCATCCGTCGCGTTGTCCTCACCGCCCGCTCGACTTACTTCTGCCCTCACTGCCAACACTAGCAGGTTGACGCAAAACTATTGCGGAGGCCCGTCTGCGTTGTTGCTGCTCACTCAAAAGCTCGCCGTACTGCTCTGTACTGTCTCGCTTTCTCGCTCGCGGCGCCTAGCATCCAGACCTCCTCATAACGTTTTGCATCAACCCGTTAGCCCCTATGGTTATGTGTACCTTGTCTAAATTTACCGTCACGCCACCCTGAAATATAAAGATCATTTCCCGTTGTCATATATACTTGACAAGCACTTTTAAGTACTTTAGAGTGCGTATATCTCGCAACCACCGGAGAAATTCCATGGCTACTTCTTCTATAAACGATGTTGTAACCGTACCAATAAGCCTCGCTACCTATCGAGAAGTCCTAGCACGATTCCCTGATCGACCCCATACACTTATTGAAGATGTCGTGATCGGCTTCCTAGACCGTACTGCAGACGATGTTCCAAGAGGTGGACGTAACCGAGGTAGCGGCGTTATGTGGGAATCAGTTTTCTTACCCGATAAAACTCGCCTTCGTACCAAGCATCACGGGCAGTACAAATATACTGACGTCAAGGGCGATACCTTGCGGTTTGAAGATAAAGTCTTTAACTCCGTCGCACAAGTAACGAACCATATGCGGGGTGGAACACAAAACAATGCATGGCGCGTCATCGAGATACTTCTTCCCAATCATGAGAAGTGGGTAGCTGCAGAGGACCTACGCTAGGAGATAACCTCTCGTTCAGCGCAGACATCTGCGGAATAGTGTCATTTCACGGGTGTGATGAAAACATCGGCGCGGCCCTCGCCGCGCGGGTCGGAGACGGCCTGTACGGTATTTGATTTCTTGTCCCACAGCAGCGCCTGCATGTTGCCGTAAGTTCGATCCAGCAGCTTCAGCGTATGACCCATCTTCTTCAATCCGGCCTGCTCTATGTCCGTGAGCGCGCCGGGCTCGAACTCAATGACATCCGGCAGGTATTGATGGTGGAAGCGCGGTACGCGCACCCACGATTCCGGCGGCCTGCCTCCGGCGAAATCGAGTACGCCCAACAGCACCATGCTGATGATGCGGCTGCCGCCGGGCGTGCCGAGCGCGGCAACGCGATCCGGCGTGCGCAGGATTGTCGGGGTCATGCTGGACAGCGGCCGCTTGCCGGGCTCGATCTGGTTAGCCGTGCCGCCGACAAGGCCATAAGCATTGGGCGCGCCGGGCTTGGAGGCGAAATCATCCATCTCATCGTTCAGCAGCACGCCGGTGCCGGGTGGAATAAAGCCGGAACCGAAGGGGTAATTCAGGCTCAGCGTGGCGGCAACGACATTGCCCTCCGCATCAATGATGGAAAAATGCGTGGTATGGGTGCCGGTGGCCTGGGTTTTATCGGATGATAATGCGTCGCTGGGAGTGGCCCGGTGCAGATCGATGCCGGCAGCGAGCGTCTGCGCGTAAGGCTTGTCGATGAATTGATCCGTGGGCACGGGCGCGAAGGCCGGGTCGCCCAGAAACTGGGCGCGGTCGCGGTAGGCACGGCGCATGACTTCCACGATGACGTGCTTGCGCGTGATTGCATCCAGCCGGTTGAGATCGAAATGTTCCAGCATGTTCAGCATTTCGATGAGCACCACGCCACCGGAGGACGGCGGCGGCACAGAGACGACCTCGATGCCGTTGTAACTGCCGTACAGTGGCCGGCGCTCGATGATACGGTAGGCGGCCAAATCTTCCTTCTGCCATATCCCGCCCGCGTTGCGCACACCCTGCACCAGCTTGTTCGCGAACGGACCGGAGTAGAAAAATCTGGCGCCGTCCTTCGCCAAACCTGCGAGCGTATCCGCGAGTTCCGGCTGCACCAGACGAAAGCCGGGGGCGGGTGCCTCGCCCATGTTGAGAAAAATACCGGCGGCGGCCGGCGAGTTGCGCAGCGTCTCGCGGCGTATCCCGGCCAGCCGCTGATAAGCGGCGCCGGTTTCGAAGCCTTCCCGCGCCAGACGCTCCGCCGGCGCCAGATCGCGCGCCAGTCCCAGCTTCCCGTAACACCGCGCCAGATGATCCAACGCCGCCGGCGTGCCGGGGATGCCTGCGGCCAGGGGGCCGTCGAGGGATAGCTTCGGAATGACTTCGCCGCGCTCGTCGAGGTACATCTTCGGCGTGGCGGCGAGCGGCGCCTGTTCGCGGGCGTCGATGACCGCATCCTTGTCGCCCTCGGCCTGGTGCAGCAGGAAAAACCCGCCGCCGCCCAACCCGGAATCGAACGGCTCCACCACGGCCAGCGCCGCCGTCACCGCCACGGCGGCATCGAAGGCGTTGCCACCCGCCTCCAGCACTTCACGTCCGGCGGCGGTGGCGAGCGGGTGCGCGGAGACAACAGCGGCGGCGGGCGGTGATGCGGCTCTTGCGGCGACCGTGAATGCGATCGCCAGAGCTGCAAAAAGTATGCGGAGGGGATCCCGACTAAAAACGCTCATCCGTGCGAAGCGGTCAGGGTTCGGAATTTCTGGATCAACTGCTCATGAGTTTCAGGATGTGCGGAGTCCGGAATGATGCACTCCACCGGGCAAACCACCACGCACTGCGGCTTGTCATGGTGGCCCACGCACTCCGTGCATAGTTGCGGGGCAATGACGTAATATTCTTCGCCCGATGAAATGGCGTGGTTGGGGCAGACCGGCTCGCAGACGTCGCAGTTGATGCAGTGATCGGTGATGCGCAATGCCACGTTGAAGCCTATCTGCGTTTGGCCTTCAGCGCCTTCTCCACC
>Ga0335077_10002745_pt1 | contig 21112 bp, 14 predicted proteins | sample Lox_Sample_31_FD_207151 | JGI IMG/M metagenome (GOLD analysis project Ga0335077, IMG submission 207151) | Soil microbial communities from Loxahatchee National Wildlife Refuge, Florida, United States - Lox_Sample_3.1 | ecosystem: Environmental > Terrestrial > Soil > Wetlands | place: USA...
CCTCAAGGAAGGCCTCTACAAGCGCTTCTCCATCGAACAGACCGTAGACGACTTCGCCAAGGAGCCTCCCCAGCAGTCGCTGGGAGCTCCCGCGCGGCTGGAATTCGATCCCGCCGAGTGGCGCGGCATCCTGGAGTCGGCGTCCGCGCTCTACCGCCAGTTTCCGGATGTGCAGATCGCCGGGGCCGAGGTTCACTTCTACGCCACCAATAGCTATTACGTAAACACGGAGGGTACCGTGCTGCGGCACGGCCGCGCCTGCTATTCCGTCACCGAGAACGGAACCACCCAGGCGCCGGACGGAATGCGCATCGACCGCTCTCCGGGCGACGCCTACGGCGCGCCCTCCGAGCTGCCCACGCGCGACAAGGTGGTGGCGGACATGCGCACCATGCTGCAGAGCCTAACGGACATGCGCTCCGCTCCCATCGTCGAGGAGGAGTACCGCGGCCCCGTGCTCTTTTCGAGCGACGCGACCAACGACGTGGTGGAATCGCTGCTGGCCTCCAACGTGGTGGGACGGCGGCCGCAGCCCACCGTTTCCTCGCGCACGGTGGGCGCCTTTGCCAGCAGTTACAAGAGCAAGGTGCTGCCCGATTTTCTTTCCCTGGTCGACGATCCCACGCAGATTTCCTTCCTGGGCCACTCCCTGCTGGGGAGCTATCCGGTGGACGATGAGGGCGTGAACGCCAAGCCGGTAGACATCGTGGACAAAGGCATTCTGGAGAATTTTCTCATCGGGCGGCGTCCCATCCGCGGCTTCACGGAGTCGAACGGCCACGGCCGCCTGGCCCAGGCCGGGCTCACGGAACCGTCCATCGGAGTGCTCATGCTTCGCGCCGCGGAGCCGCTCTCCAAGGAGCAAATGTCGCAAAAGCTGCTGGACCTCTGCCGGCAGCAGGACCGGCCGTATTGCTATTTCGTGGAGACGCTGGGCCCGCGCCTCTCTCCGCGCCTGCTCTACCGCGTATGGTCCAAGGACGGGCGGCGCGAGCTGGTGCGCGGGGGCGAATTCCAGGAGCTGGACACGCGCAGCCTGCGCTCCGACGTTATCGCCGCGGGCAACGATTACCTGGTGAGCAACCGCATCGGCGCCACCCCGCGCACCATCATCAGCCCGTCGATTCTTTTCGATGAGCTGGTGGTGAAGCGCGCCGACCAGGCCAAGGAAAAACTTCCCGAGTATCCCGCTCCGGCCCTCTCTCATCAGAACTGACGGGGGAAATTCGGAATGCGTCTGGCGGCCGCATCCACGCTGGTTCTGCTGGCCGGCTCGATTTCCGCGGCGCTGGCCGGCCGCCCGGCGGAGCCCGCGCGCGTGCCCGTGGTGGTCGAGCTGTTCACCTCCGAGGGCTGCTCGGATTGTCCTCCGGCCGACGCGCTGCTGGCCCAGCTCGGCCGCACGCAGCCCGTCGCCGGCGCGCTCGTGATTCCGCTCGAGGAGCACGTGGACTACTGGGACGGCCAGGGATGGCGCGACCCGTACTCTTCTTCGATCTTTACCGACCGGCAGGAGCACTACGCGCGGCGCTTCGGCGACCCGCCCTATACCCCGGAAATGGTTGTGGCCGGCCGCAGCGGCTTCGTCGGCAGCCGCTCGAGCCAGGCGCGCGAGGCCATCGCCTCCGCCAGCCAGGCCCCGCAGGCGGCCGTCTCGCTCGTCGTCAGCCACGGCCAGGACGGGGATTCCGTGGTTGCCGCCGTGCGCGTGGATTCGTTTCCCCCCGGCGTGCACGACCAGGCGGAGGTCCGCCTTGCTGTGACCGAAGACGAACTCTCCTCCCAGGTGGGGGCGGGGGAGAATGCGGGACGGCATCTGGTGCATCGCGCCACGGTGCGCAAATTTGTTTCCGCGGGCCAGGCCGAGCCGGGCAAGCCGTTTTCCGCGGACGTGAAGATTGGCCTCGAGCGCGGCTGGAATCGCGCGAATCTTCACGTGGTCGTGTTTCTCGAGGAGCTCTCCAGCGGAAAGATTTTCGGCGCCGCGACTGCGAGCGTCGCTCCCTGACGATATCCACGGGCGAGGCCTGCGCGCCGCCGGTTCACTCGGATCGCTTTGCGCGCTCCAGCGCGGACACTTTGCCGCCGAACAGGACGAGTTCCCCGCGCTTTCTGAATTGGATCCGCCAAAATCCACGGAAATTGTTGTGGGCGCCGGGTGGGGAAGTGTGAAGACGGCCAGGCCAGGCGAATCGGTGCGCGCGTGGGCGATCGGGCGGCGGCTGGCACAGCCGTACTGGACATGCTTTACTCACCGATGTGCCGGCGGGAGCGCATCAGGGCTCATTTCAGCGACGGGCGGAGACTCCCCCCCCACTTCCGGTTTCCATATGTCATACTATTTACTTCTTGACAATTATGTAGGACATGTGATAGAGTTTACGCGGGTCGCTATTGATGACCGCCGCCACACCAATCCGTGCTAACTCACGCAGAATGTGCACTTGCGCGACGCACGGGAAATCGGTGGTGGCAACTTCTTTGGAATGTGCAGTTACAAGAACGCCCGGCATCTGCACATCCCGCAGCTACTTAAACTTCTTTGTTTTCAATCCGCGCGTGTCGCCTGCTCAGCAAATCCTTTACAATGTGCAGTTACAAAAGGTGGGGGGAGGGGGGCTTGGTCCGTCTCAGCTTAAGACGCCGCTTCCTGCGCATCTTCGCCCGGCCTCAAACCTCCGGCCACTGAGCCCCCATGCGCATCGCCATCGTCTCGGACATTCACGGCAACCTGACCGCCTTCGAAGCCGTGCTTGCCGACCTGAAGCAGACCTCGCCGGACGTGATTCTGCACGGCGGCGACCTGGCGGAGGGCGGGCCGCGTCCCTGCGAAATTGTGGACCGCATCCGAGACCTGGGCTGGCCCGGAGTGGTGGGCAATACGGACGAGATGCTCTTCCGGCCGGAATCGCTCGCCGAGTTCGCACAGCGCGCGCCGAAGCTCGCTCCGCTGCTGGCGGCCATCGGGGAAATGGGGGCGGCGGCGAGACAGTCGCTGGGCGCGGAGCGGATCGAGTGGCTTCGCGCTCTGCCGGAGGTCCAGCGGCACGGCACGGTGGCACTGGTGCATGCCGGTCCGGGCGATCTGTGGAAGGCTCCGGGCCCCGGCGCTTCCGCCACCGAACTCGAAACGACCTACGCGCCGCTGGGGCGGCCAATTGCCGTCTACGGCCACATCCACCAGCCGTACGTTCGCAGAGCGGGAGCGATCACGGTGGCAAACAGCGGAAGCGTCAGCATGTCCTACGATGGCGACCGGCGCGCGTCCTATCTGCTGGCGGACGACGGCACGGCCACGATCCGGCGGGTGGAGTATGACGTGGCGCGGGAGATGCAGGCGTGTTTCGATGGCGGGCTGCCGCACGCCGGCTGGGTGGCCAGGATCCTGGAAACGGGAAGGCCGCAGGCGCCCTGAGGCGCCGGCCAGGGAAGGGCGCGAATGTGAATGGACGGTAAACCAGCGATGACGACTGCAAAAAAGCCGCTTCCCATGCGGAAAAAAGAAGAGCACGAAAACTCCGCCCACAGTAGACTGGAACGAGCCGGCGGCGACGGACAGGCCGGCGCAAAGCGGGGAGGCTGGGCGGACGTGAGGCGGCTGTTGATCGTCGAAGACGACAAAGACATCGTGGAGCTGGTGCGCTACAACCTGGAAAAAGAAGGCTACCAGACCAACGTGGCCGGAGACGGGCTGACCGCGCTGTCCACGCTGAAGAAAACTCCTCCGGATCTGGTGATCCTGGACCTGATGCTGCCGAAACTTCCGGGGCTCGAGGTGTGCCGCGAAATCCGCCGGGACCAGGCGCTCAATCGCCTGCCCATCCTGATGCTGACGGCGCGCGGGGAGGAAGCGGACCGCGTGGTGGGCCTGGAGATGGGCGCGGACGATTACGTGACGAAGCCGTTCAGCCCGCGCGAGCTGGTGGCGCGGGTCAAAGCGCTGCTGCGCCGCACGGAGCCGGCCGGCGAAGCGGAAAAGCCGCTGGAAATCCGCGGCCTCTTCATCGATCCGGCTTCCTACCGCGTGGCCCGCGGCGGAAAGCCCATCGGGCTGAGCACGCTGGAATTCCGCCTGCTTTACTATCTGGCGCGCCGCGCGGACCGCGTGTTTTCCCGCGACCAGTTGCTCGACGCCGTGTGGGGCACGGACCGCTTCGTCACTCCGCGGAGCGTGGACGTGTACATCCGGCGGCTGCGGGAAAAGGTGGAAGAGGACCCGGAAAAGCCCGAGTTCTTGAAAACGGTGCGCGGCGCGGGCTACATATTTGACGCGCGTGGCGACTAACCTCCTCTGGGTGTTCTGCCTGGTACTGCTGCTCGCGGCGGCGGCCGCGGTGGTGTGGCGCGCCGCGACGGAAAATACGCGCCGGCGCGCCGAGCTGCTGCGCCGGGCCATTGCCGCTCTGGGGGCGGGCGAGTTCCGCGCCGCGCCAGCCGAAGAGTACCGCGGGACCTGGAAGGGCGCCGGCGAGGCGCTGACCGACGCGGCCACGCAACTGGCCGCGCGATTCGAGCGGCTGACCGACGAGCGCGACTTTTCCGCCGCGGTGCTGGCCAGCATGTCGGAAGGCGTGGCCGTGGTGGACAGCCGCGAGCGCATCCTGTTTGTCAACGGCGCTTTCGCGGAGGAGGTCGGGCTGGCGGATGGATTCCGCGGGAGGCCGCTGCTGGAGGTGGTGCGGCACACCAGCCTGATCGAAGCAGTGGAACGGGCGCTGGCCAGCGCGGAGACGGTCCGAGCCGAGGTGGAATTCGGCACCGTGCGCCCGCGCACCTTTGCGCTCACCGCGGCGCCGGTGACGGCCACGGCCGCGCGGGGCGTGGTGCTGGTGCTGCACGACGTGACGGAGATCCGCCGGCTGGAGCGGGTGCGGCGCGACTTCGTGGCCAACGTGTCGCACGAACTGCGCACTCCCCTGACCACCATCCAGGGCTTCGCGGAAACGCTGCTGGGAGGGGCGCAGGACGACCCCAAAGCCCGGCAGAAGTTCCTGGAAATCATGCGCGACCACGCGGCGCGCCTGGCGCGCATAACCGACGACCTGCTGAAGCTTTCCGCCATCGAAGTGGGGAGCATGAGCTTCCAGATGGAGCCGGTGAGCGTTCCCCGCCTCATCGAACACTGCCTGGAGGGGGTAACGCTGCGCGCCAAAGCGCGCGGGCTGAAGATTGAACGCGAGGCGGCGGCGGATTTGCCGCAGGTGCGCGGAGATTCCCTGCGGCTGGAAGAGGTGCTGAAGAACCTGCTGGAGAACGCGGTCCAGTACACGCCTGCGCCGGGGGCCATCACCGTGAGCGCGAAGCGCGAGGGGGAAAGCGCGGTGCTGTGCGTGGCCGACACGGGAATCGGAATTCCCAGCACGGACCAGCAGCGCATCTTCGAGCGCTTCTATCGCGTGGACGTGGCGCGCTCGCGCGAGGCCGGGGGCACCGGCCTGGGCCTGTCGATTGCCAAACACATCGTGGAAGCGCATGCCGGGCGCCTGTGGGTGGAAAGCGAACTGGGAAAAGGCTCGCGCTTTTATTTTTCCCTGCCGCTGTGGACGGACCAGGGGCCCGCGGAATCCAAGGAGCCCGCGCGCCAGGCGGAAACCTCGGAAAAACCGGCCTGACACCGGCGGAGCCGATTCAAACAGAATTCACATGGAGACAATAAAGGCGTAATCGCTCCGCGCTACAACGGGACTCGAGCAGTACGGCGGTTCTGAAGGCCACAAGGGCCGCTGAACCTCACCACACCTCTGGCCTATCTGTCCGGGCCGGCGTTCCCCTGGCGCCGGCCCTTAATTTTCCAGCCACTTCCCAAATTCTTGAGCGGCAAGAACGGCCGTCCACCGCTGGTGGTGCGAGAGCGGAGAAAAAAAGAGGGCAGCCCGCCGCGGCGGACTGCCCTGTGGAACTGCGGGCCGGCTTTCGCCGGCTGCTATGCGCTCGTCGCGCTCAGGGGATGTAGTAGCGGAACGAAGTGAAGAACATGTTCTCCGTCCCGTCGGGATGGAACTGGGCCGAGCCGGTGACCGGCGTGCCGTTGGTGCCCGACCACGAGTTGATCACCACGTAGGAGTACTGAGCGCCCCACTGCACGGTGCCCTTGTCTCCCTTGTAGATCTTGTGCCAGAAGCCGAAGGTGCCTTCGATCACGTCGCGGAGGTCGCCCGTGCAGGAGCCCGCCTTGTTGGGCGTGCCCACGCCAGGGGCCACTTCGATGGTGGAGCTGCACCCGGAGTTGTTGAAGAACGGGGAGCCGTAGCCGAAGCTGACGGCCGAGACGGTGGCGGTTTGCGGGACGGTGGTGTAGAACGTGCGTCCAGCGTAGTCGCCGCCGCCGTTGAGGTAAACGTCCAGCTTGGGGTTGACGTGCCACTCGATGGTCCCCAGGGCCTGGCCGGCATGAATGAGAGCGAGCTGGCCGGTGGGCCGCGCGGTCACGTCCGGCAGACCGACGGTGCCGTAGCGGCCCACGCCGTCGCCGTAGAGGAAGTGAACGCCGATGTCCACGTGCTTGTCGAAGAAGGGGGCGCGGGCGTTGACGGCAAAACCGCCGCCGGCCTTCGTGTCGTTGGTGGCGAACGAAGTGGTGGGGACGCCGGTGCACTCGGTTGGCGCGGTGACGGTGGCCGGAACGATGCAGGGGAAGAAGCGGGAGCGGAAGGTGCGCAGCAGTCCCACCACTTCGTAGTGTCCCCATCCGGGCTCGAACGCGGCCTTGAAGACGAAGTCCGGGGTGGCGTTGAGCGTGTAGCTCGTGGAGTTGTTGTACAAGCCGCCGGCATTGCCCGTGTTCTGGTACACCAGGTTGCCCACGTAGGCCGAGCCGTTGGCGTGCAGCGTAGCGGTGACGATCTGGGGATCCTCAACGGAGAATCCGAGCCACCACTTCTTGTCGAATTCCTTGGTGATGCGGAAGGCGTACTGGCGCGCCCAGCTGAAGCCGGCCGTGTACTGTGCGTCGATGGTCATGGGAGCGGCTTCGGTGCGGTTCTCCATGCCCTTCTTGGTTTCCGTCACCAGGCTCCACATCTGGCCGCCGGTGAAGGTCCAGCCGCTGTCGAGAGCGGCCTGGGCCCAGAACTGGCGCTGGCGGAGGGTGTAGCTGTTGCTCTGGCGGTTATTGGAAGTGACTCCGGCGGAGAGGAAGTCGGCTTCGTAGTAGCCGCCGATCTTGGCGGATGCGAGCTTGCCCTGGACCAGCATGGCGATGCGCGACTGGCGGCCGCTGGCGTTGAATTCGGAGATGTTGTGTTCGTTGCTGGCGTTGAAGGGAATCGAGGTGAACGCGGTGTTCACGTCGGAATCGAGGGCGCGCTGGCGGTACACCGTTTCCGCCACGAAGAAGCCCATGGGGGTGAAGGTGATTCCCTTGAAATGCCAGGCGTTGGGACCCTTCTCCTGATTGTCGGGATCCGCGGCCTTGACGGCAGCTTCGGTGGCTGCCGGGACGGAAGCGGTGACGGCGGCGCTGACGGCTTCCTCCTTCACCGAGCCAATCTTGGCCTTCATTTCCGCGAGTTCGCGGCGCTGCGCTTCGATCTCCGCGGCCTGTGCATTGATCAGGGCGCGGAGCTCGGCGAGCTGGCTCTCCAGTGCGGGGGTCGCCGCGGGAGCCGGAGCGGCCGGCGCCGCCGCTGCGGCAGCCGGCTTCGGCGCCTCGGGCAGATTCGCCGAAGTGGACGCCGCAGGCTTGTCGGCGGCCGGAGCCGGTGGCGCTCCGTCGCCGGGGCCTCCAGCGGCCCAGGCGGCGGGAACGGCCGCCAGGCCGAGAATCAAAATTGGAAGTACAAGTTTTCGCATTCCTCCTCCTTAGAGAAATTTCGGTTCCGGGTGTTGGATTTCTGGTCGAACCGCGTGCCGAGGCGCCAACGACGCGATGGGCGGCCACCCCGTTTGCCGTCCACACGGAGAAAGATGTGCGACACGCAGGGTGCAAACTAGAGGGGGGGAGTGAAGGGCGTGTGAGAGATTTGTGAATCCTTCGTTACAAAGCCCGCGGAGGAGCCCGGCGAACGCGAAGTTGTGCGGCGGGAGGGGGCGGAGGGAAGGGAAAGGGAGGAGGGCGTGAGGAACCGGGGGCGCGCGGGAGCGGGAGCGGGGAGCGGCCAATAATCGTTTATATCTGTATTGATTTCTCGATTCGAATCGGATAGAACCTCTGCGGCCGGAGCTGCGGCCCGGGAGGCTGGAGGTGGTGCCGTGCGCAGAAAGAGGTGACCGCGATCTCCAGCTCCTGAATTCCGTTCGATGGGCACCTCCGCAGAGCAGTGCAGCAGGTCGGGCCCGGGCAGGCGCTCTCGAGACCCCCCAAACCCCGGGCCCGCGCCGTGCTGTTCCAGGGTTTTTTCCGGTCTTGGTGAAATCACGAGGAGGCACGATGAAGACAATCCGGGTGTCTGGTCTTGTGTTGGTGTTCGCGGCGCTGGTGGTGACGGCCGGGCCGGCGGGTGCGCAGCAGGCGCCGGCACAGGCCGGGCCGAACGCGAACACGATGGTGGAAATCTTCGTGGCCAAAGGCTATCTGACCGCGGAAGAGGCGGCGGAAATCCGGAAGGCGCCGAATCCGGCGGAGGCAAACCAGCGGATGCTGCAAGTGTTTCTGGCGAAAGGGATGCTGACGCCGGAGGAGTACGCGCGGGCATCGGGCGGAACGGCGCCGGCGGGCGGGGGCGGCGGGGCACGCGTGGTGAACGCGGCGGCCTCCGCGAGTCCCGCGGCCGTGCCGGGCGCGAGTGCGCCCGGGCCGGCGGAGAAACGGAAACTGGCGGAATGGCCGACGAGCCCGGCGATGGCGGGGACGGATCCGAGCGACGGCACGGCGGCCGATGCCAGCGTGATTCCGGCGATTGCGCCGCCACGGGTGCTGCCGATAGATGTTCCGCGGAACCCGAGAGGGATCATTCCGGACATCAAACTGGGGAGCGGGGCGATGATTAATTTGTACGGCTTCCTAAAGGCCACGGCGATCTACGACACGACGAACAGCGGGGGGGCGGTGGTGGGGAGCAACGATTTTCCGCTGCCGCTGCTGCAGGGCGACACGGGAAGCAGCTCGGGGTCGCAATTCCGGATCAAGGCGCGGAGCACGCGTGTGGGAGCGAATTTCTACTGGCCGCTGGGCGGGCCGGACATCACGCTGACCGGGAAGATCGAATTCGACTTCGAAGGGGACTACACGGCGGTGAACAACCGGAACGTGAGCTCGAGCCGGTCGTCGCAGCCCAGCCTGCGGTTTGCCTGGATGCGCATGGACGCGAAATGGGGCGAGGTGCCGGTGTTCGCGGAGTTCGGGCAGGAATGGTCGCTGGTGGGCACGTCGATTGTGCCGGACTACATCGAATCGACGAACAACGGCGTGGCCTTCGGGAGCATTTACGAGCGGCAGCCACAGATCCGGACGGGCATGCAATTCCACGCGGGAGGGCTGAAGATCCAGCCGGAGTTTGCGCTGGTGTGGGCCTCGTTTGCGGACTCGAACCTGAACAACTCGAGCACGGCGGCGGTGCTGGGCTCGCAGGGAGTGGTGCCCACGGGGCAGCAGGAACAGACGCGGGAAGGCGCGATTCTGGGATCGGCCAGCGGGCAGCCGGGCGTGCAGGGGCGCGTGGTGTTCGACTTCCCGATCCACAAGAGCTGGAAGGGAGTGCCGAACGCGGAGATCGTGATCAGCGGCGGGCACGCGGTGGCGGAAGAGGTGGTGCCGGTGGGGAACCTGCCGACCACGGGAGTGCCGGCGCTGACGGCGGCCACGGGCGCGGCTCCGAACGGGCTGGGCGCGGGGGCGTGCAGCGGAACGGCGCCGGCGGGGGGATTCAGCCTGCGGTGCTACTACCCGGACGGGCTGACCATGCGGATTCCGCAGAACATCGGGACCGTGGGGTTCCAGTTGCCGACGCCGTGGTTCACGCTGTGGGCGAACTATTTCCGCGGGGGCGACATGCGGTTCTACTTCGCGGGAATTCTGAACTCCGCGTTCGTGGACACGGCGGGAGTGACGCCGCTGGTGATTCCGGGCGCGTCGACGCTGGTGACGTGCACGAATCCGCCGGCGTGCACGACGACGGGGACGACAACGCAGAACCAGAGCGTGTTTTCGCTCGCAGGGGATCCGATCAGCTTCCGCGCGGTGGCGGGGGCGGCGGTGGCGGACCAGTACCGGCCGATCCGCGGACAGGGGGGATTCGTGCAACTGGGGATTCCGCTGTCGCGGATTTTCGGGGCGGACCCGCAGGGGCGCAACGCAGGCTGGCGGCTGTATGTGGCCTACGGAATCGATTCGGCGTTCTCGCGGGACGTGATCCGTACGGGCGGAAACAACCTGGACCGTACGGATTACGTGCCCATCTCGCTGCGGTACAAAATCAACCGGTGGGCGGAAATCGTGAACGAAACGACGTGGTACGACACGCGAACCGCGGATTCCAGGACGGTGCTGTACCGGGGGATTCCGGCGCACGTGAACCACGACATCCGGAACGAATTCGGGACCATCTTCACGTTCTAACGGTGTAGCGCCCGACGGGGCGGGCGCTCGTGACACCCTCGAAAAGAGCAAGGCAGGCACCCCACCCGCTTTGCGGGATCCGGGATGGCAATGTTGCAAGACGGCAAAACCACCGGCACGGATTATTTCAGGTCGCCCTGCTGGTAGAGGAGCTGGGAGAAGGCGGTCTGGTAATCGTACTTGGCGCTGGCTTCGGCAATTTGCGCCTGGGTGAGGTTCAACTGCGCCTGGGTGAGCTCGACGATGGAGCTGAGGCCCATGCGGTACCGCGAGGCGGCGAGATCTTCGGCGAGCTTGGCTTCGTTGAGAAGCTGCTCGGTGACGGAGAGGCGCTGATAGGCGGAATTGGCATTGAGCCAGGCGGTGCGCACGTCGCGCGCGACGCGGTCCTCGAGGTCGCGCAGGGCCTGCTGCTCGGCGCGATAGGCCTCGTTGGCCTCGGTGCGGAGAGAGCCAAAGAGGTGTCCATTGAAGACGGGAATGCTGACGTTGAAGCCGGCGGCAGCATAGCGCGTGTCGAGCTGGGTGGCGCGATAGGGAGCCACGCCCGCGCCTCCGGCGGCGTTGAGGCTGGGAAACCAGAGGTCGCGTTCGGCGGTGGCGAAGCTCTTCGCGGCGTTGACTTCCAGGCGCTGTCCGGCGAGTTCCGGGCGGTTGGCGAAGGCTTCCTGGAGGACGGGAAGGAAATCGAGGGGGGGAGCGGGCATGGAGGGAGGCTCGGCGAGATCGAAATCGCGGGGCTCGCGAAAGCCGAGCGCGGCGGAGAGCTGAGCATAGGAGGCCTGCAAATCGTTCTGCGTCTGAATGAGGAGGAGCTGGGCCTGGGAGAGGTCCACGCTGGCGAAGGCGACGTCGAGGCCGGACTTCAATTTGTTCTGGGCCATGACGCCGACCTGGTCGGCGACCAGCTGGCGGTCGCGGACGGTCTCCTGCGCGACGGTGAGCAGGGCTTTGGATTTGAGAGCGGCGAAGTAGGACTGGTGGAGCTGGAGGAGAACGTCGGCGCGGGAGGCGAAGACGCCGGCCTGCTGGGCGCGGGCGTGCTCGTTGAAGCTGCGGACGACGGCCTGGGTGCGGCCGAAATCGGTGACGAACTGTGTGACGAAGGCGCCGGCGGAAAAGCGGTCGTAGATAACGGGGTTGTTCAGGCCGCCGGCGGTGATGCGGCTGTCGTTTTCCGCGACGACGCCGGTGAGGCTGCCGTTGAGCTGCGGGGAATAAATGGACTGGGCCTGGCGGACCTGTGCGGCGGCGTAAGCGGCGCGATGCTCGGCAATCTGAATCTGGGGATGATTCTGGAGCGCGAGTTTTTCGGCCTGGGCCAGGGTGAGGCTCTGGGCCGTGGGCGCCGCGGAGGTCGCGGGGGAGGATTGCGCGGGAGCAGGCGCGTCCGGCAAGGGGCGCGGCGCGGTGGGGCGCGAGGAGGGGGCCTCCGCGGCGACGGCGACGAGCGGGGGAGAAGAGAGGCGCGCGGGGAGGGGTGCGGGGGCACGCTGCGGAGCGGGCGATTGCGCACGCGCGGAGAGCACGCCGAAGGGCAACAGGAGAATCACCGCGGAGAGAGAAAGAATGTGCAGCCGCTTCATCGAGCCTCCTCGACTGGGGCCTGGTGCGCACGGGTGCGCCGGCCGTAAACGAGCAAATAGGCGGCGGGGACCACGAAGATGGTCATAACGATGGAAACGAGCAGGCCGCCGATAATGGAACGACCGAGGGGAGCGTAGGCCTCGCTGCCGGTGCCGAGCTTCATGGCCATGGGAATGAGGCCGAAGATGGTGGCGAGAGAGGTCATGAGGATGGGGCGGAGGCGGATGCGGCAGGCGTCCACCACGGCGTCGCGGACGGAATGGCCCTCTTCTTCCAGGCGGTGGGCGAATTCGACGATGAGGATGCTGTTGGAGACGACGATGCCGACCATCATGATGACGCCCATGAGGGATTGCACGTTGAGAGTGGTGCCGGTGGCCAGCAGGATGAGGATGACGCCGGTGATGCCGGTGGGGACGGCGAGGAGGATGAGGACGGGGTCGAGGAAAGAACGGAACTGGGCCACGAGCACGAGATAGAGCAGAACGAGGGAGAGCAGGAGGCCGAAACCGAAACTGCGGAAGGACTGTCGCATGCCCTGGACCATGCCGCGGAGGGCCACGCGAACGTCTTCGTCCAGCCTGGTGCCGGCGACGATACGGTCAATGGCGGAGGCCACGCGGCCGAGGTCTTCTCCCGCGGGGGTGACGTAGATGTCGATGATGCGCTGGATCTGATAGTGGTCCACTTCCGTGGGAGCCTGGATGGGAGTGATTTTGCTGACGGCATCGAGCAGTGCGGGATGTTCGACGCTGGGGGAGCGCATGGGAATGTTTTTGACGTCCTGGAGGCTGCTCACTTCTTTTTCGGTGTACTGGACGGTGAGCAGGTAGTCGTTGCCGGAGCGGGGATCGACCCAGTAGGAGGGCGCGATCATGCCGTTGGAGCTGAGGGCGGTGACCACGTTGTCGACGACTTCCTTCTGGGTGAGGCCGAGCTCGCCGGCGCGGATGCGGTCAACATCAACGCGGAGGGAGGGATAGTCGATGTCCTGGGGGATGAAAACGTCGCTGACGCCGTTGACGTGGCGGATTTCGCGGGCCAGGTCGGAGGCCACGCGATAGGCCTTGTGGATGTCGGAGCAATTGACCTGGACGTCGATGGGAGCGGGAAGGCCCTGATTGAGGACGGCGTCCTGCAACCCGCCGGAGGAAAAGAAGACGCTGACCTGCGGCATTTCTTCGGCGAGGGCTTTTCGCACGCGGTCCATGTAGACGAAGCTGCTGACCTGGTGGCCCTCGGTGAGCGCGACCTGGATGGTGGCGGTGTGCGGCCCGGAATTGCTGGTGTAGATCGAGGAGAAGCCGGGGACCACGCCGATATTGGAAGCGATGAGGTGCAGATCGCGGGGAGGAATTTCGCGGCGAATGATCTGTTCGGCCTGGGCCACAAGCTGATTGGTGATCTCAATGCGCGAGCCCGAGGGGGCCTTGAAATTGATGACGAACTGTCCGGCATCGGCGCGGGGGAAGAAGGCCTCGCCGAGGAGGGGAAACAGGGCCAGGCTGGCCAGGAAGATGCCCATCACCACGCCGAGGACGCGCCAGGGATGTTCGATCTGGCGTTTCACTTCGCGGTCGTAGCGTTCCAGCATGCTCTGGAAGCGGTGGTAGAAGGCTTCGTTGAAGCGCAGGCCCCAGGATTTACGTCCCGGGGCGCGCGCGGCGGTTCCGGGCTGGACGTAGTCCTGGACTTCGGCGGCGGCCTCGGAATGCTTGTGAATCAGGCGGGCGCAGAACAGGGGCACGACGGTGAGGGCCACAAAGTAGGAAGCGAACAGGGCGAGGACGACGGCGAGGGCCAGCGCGGAAAACAGGAAGCGGCTGACGCCGTAGAGGAAGGTGACCGGAAAAAACACGACGGCGCTGGTGATGGTGGCGGCGAGGACGGCCATGGCCACTTCACTTCCGCCCTTTTCGGCGGCGACCTCGGGCGATTCGCCCATTTCCATGTGGCGAAAAATGTTTTCGAGGACGATGACGGAGTTGTCGATGAGGCGCGAGAAGACGATGGCCAGTCCGGCGAGGACCATGGCGTTGATGGTGCCGCCGCCGAAGTAGAGGAGGATGACGGCAGCGAGTGCGGAGAGGGGGATGGAAAGAAAGACGGCGAGAGTGGCGCGCAGGCTGGCCAGAAAGAGCAGGACCATCAGGCCGGTGAGCAGGAGGCCGATGCCGCCTTCGTGGAGGAGCGTCTCGATGGCCTGCTTCACGAATTCGGACTGGTCGAAGACGATGGAGGCCTTGAGCTGCCTGGGGACGTCGACGAGATGCTGGAGGATGGAGCGGACGCCATCGACGACGGCGATGGTGTTGGTGTCGCCGCCCTGCTTGAGGATGGGGAGATAGACGGACTTCTGGCCGTCGACGCGGACGATGTTGACCTGGATGGTGGAACCATCGACGGCGCGGCCCACGTCGCTGACGGTGACGGGAGATTCTCCGACGGTCTTGACGGGCACCTGATTGAGGTCGGCGACGGAGCGGATCTGGCTGTTGGTGTAAAGGTTGTAGTCGTAGGGACCGATCTTGGCGTCGCCGGAGGGAAGAATGAGGTTGGCGGAATTGACGGCGCGGACGACGTCCATGAGGCCCAACTGGTGCATCTGGAGTTTTGCGGGATCGACGTAGACCATGATCTGGCGGTACTTGCCGCCGAACGGGGGAGGGACGGAGGCTCCGGGAGCGACGGCGAGCTGGTTGCGGACCTCGAACTGGCCGAGGTCGCGGAGCTGCGTTTCGGAGAGGCCCTGGCCCTTGAGGGTGATGAGGCAGACGGGAATGCTGGAGGCGTCGAATTTGAGGACGACGGGAGGGAGCGTTCCGGGGGGCAGGCGGCGCAGGTCGGCCATGGCCAGATTGGAAATTTCAGCGACGTCGGCGTCGGCATCGGTGCCGGGCTGGAAATAGACCTTGATGATGCTGGCGCCGGGGAGGGAGCGCGATTCCATGTGGTCGATGCCCGCGCCGAGTGTGAAGAAGCGTTCGAAGCGGTTGGTGATTTCCGTCTCGATTTCTTCCGGGGGCATGCCGGTGTAGAAGGTGGCCACAACGACTTCGGGAATGCGGATGGGAGGAAAGAGGTCGACGGGCATGCGCACGAGGGAGGTAATGCCGATGACGACGATCAACAGGCAGAGGACGACGATGAAGTAAGGATTGCGGATGGCGAAGCGGGGCATCAGTGCTGCTCCGCGCCGGAGGAGATGGAAACGGTTTTGGGGTGGACGTGCTCGCCGGCGTGGAGCTGGGCGCGGCCTCCCACGACCACCAGCTCACCCTCGCGCAGGCCGCTGAGAATTTCCACGCGGCTGGCGGTTTGAAGGCCGGTCTTCACCTGGCGCGCCTCAATCTTGCCCTGGGGGTCCACGACGAGCGCCGAGGCGCTGTCGCCCTCGAGCACCACGCCCTCGATGGGCACGGTGAGAGCGGAGTCCTTGTGGTCGAGCTGCAGGGAAATGGTGGCGTACATGCCGGGGACGAGTTCGTAGTTGGGATTGGGCACATCGATTTCCGTGTCCATGGTCCGGGTTTCGGTGGAAACCATGTCGGCGAAGCGGGTGACTTTTCCGGTGAATTTCTTGTTCAGCTCGGGGACGGTGATGCTGGCGGGGGAACCCACGTGGACCAGGGAAACGGCGGACTCGGGCACCTGGGCGATGAGGCGGAGCAGGCCGTTCTGGGAGAGGCGCACGAGGGGGATGGCCTGCTTCTCGGAGGAAGTACCGGCGGCGAGCATGGCGCCGGTATCGGCGTATCGCTTGGTGATGACGCCGTCGAAGGGGGCGCGGATTTCGGCGTAGGCAAACATGGTTCGCGTCCTCTCCAGGCCGGCGTGGGCCACGGCGAGCTGCTGCTCGGCGGCGGCGAGGGCGGCCTGGCTGGTGGCCACCTGTGCCTGTGCCTCGCGGTCGCGTCCCGTGGCATTGTCGAGGTCCTGCTGGGCGATGAGGTCGGGACGCGTCTTGGCCACATCGGAAAGGCGCTGGCAGGCCAGATGAGCGACCTGATAGGAGGCTTTGGAGCGGTCGAGGTCGGCCTGGGCGCGGACGACTTCATGCTCGTCGCGCTTGACCTGGGATTGCGCCTGGGTGACTTCATCCTGCAACTCGGGAATTTCCAGCACGGCGAGCAACTGGCCGGTGCGGACGTGGTCGCCGACGTCGACATTGATCTTCTTGACGTACCCGGCCACCTTGGCGTGCAGATCGATTTCCTGATAGGGGCGGAATTCGGCGGGAAGGTCGAGCGATTTGACGAGCGAGCCGCGGGTGACCGCGGCGACGGCCACGGTAGGCACCTGGGCGGCGTCCACGTCTGCCACGCGGCCGACCCGCGAGCAGGCGGCGGAGAACACAGCGGCGATGGCCGCGAGGGCGAGGGAAAGGCGCCTTCGCCCGGCGGCGCTGCGGAGTGAATCTACAGCTTGTTCTATGATCATGAGATTCCTTATGAAGTCCTAGGTGCCCACATCCTTGACGCGCGACCTTAATTCGGAAAGGGAAAAGTCCGGAGACTGGCAGAACTGGATGAGCGCGCGGCGCTGGGCGGCCACCTGTTCGGCACGCGCGGGAATTTCCGCGGCAATCTCCGGGGGAATGCTGGTGACTCCGTAGGAGTCTCCGTGGAGCAGATCGCCTTCGTTGATGGTGAGGTCGCCCACTTCCACGGGGCCGCCGAAAGACAGCAGGTGAGCAAAGCCGCTGGAGACGCAAAACGAGGCGGCGAAGAGGTGAAAGCCGACGGCTTGCGAGCCGCGGGCGCCGCGGACGGCGCCATTGGTGACAATTCCGGTGCAGCGGAGAGCGCGGAGGATATTGGCGTGCAGTTCGCCGACGAAGGCGCCGAGGCCGGGCCGTGCATCCACGTCCTGCACCACAACGACGTGCGGGGCGGGCTGCTGGACGATGTGTTCCCACCAGTCCGTGCGTTCGTGGAAGCTCCTGCCCACGGTGGGCGGGACGGCGCAGCGGATGCGGCCGGTGACGGCATAGCCGACCATGGGGCTGAGGCCCGGGGTGTAACAGCGGATAGTGCCGTCGCAGTAGCCTTGATTCTTGAGGCGCACACCGAACGTGTCGATGGCGTTGACCACCATGGTGGTGTCCAAGCGCGCGAGGGCATCGAGTTGTTCGGGGCTCAGATGGGCAGTCATGGCCGCCAGTCCTCCCTGGGTTTCGGGACTCCGGGGCCCCGCGCCGACGCACCGGGCGGGCCCGATACTATGCACACAAGATTCGAAACGGGCTAGAGGAGAACGGGAGAAACGGCGGGCGGACCACGAAGCAGGGGAGCGACAGGGAAGCGCTCGCGGGGCACGTCAGCAATCACAGGCGCGGGCGCCGGAGACAAATGGGAGAACTCCGGCAGGCGCAGGAAATCCGGGGGAAGGCCCAGCGAATCCAGCTCGATTTCCTCGCCGGCGGGAGTGCGGGTGATCTTCACGGACTTGGAGAAGTGGGGAGAAGGCTCCGCGTTGGTCCGGTAGCGGGAAGTCTTGGCCCAAGCGCCGACCCAGAGAAGCAGGAGGGCGATGGCCAGAGCGGCGCCCGCCGCCGGATGCGGGCAGCTCCCTAAACTCCGGGTTGAAGCCGGTGGAGAGAACATCGGTAGTTGCGGAAAACCACTCCGTAACTCGCTCCGTGCCGCGGTGAAGAATCCGCGCCAGGCGCGGAAGAGCGGACAAATCATAAACTGCGGCCGGAAGGAAAAGCAAGAAAGAGGAAGGAAGGAGGCGGCGTGTGTGTTCACTTCGATTTCTCGACGCTGTAACGAACGCGTAACAATGGGTGCAGACAATCCCCCGCGACCGGCAGACCCTCGCCTGATCCCGCTTGCGTCTGGCGACTTCCCATCTCCAGCGGCCAGAGCGGTCTGCGGGCAGCTCGTGCAGATGGGGTTCGGCGCCGCCGGGGAGGGGAGATCCGCGGCTGAACGCCGGCCGGATCGCTACGCCGCAAGAAGGCCGGTTTCGGAGCAGACCTTCGAAAATTGGAGAGGAGAGAAGCATGAAGAAACTTGTGACGAGTCTACTGGTGGTGGCTGTGGGGGCACTGTTCGCGGTGGCCGTGGGGGCGCAGGGGCAGCTTACCGGCGCCGGAGCCACGTTTCCGAACCCCATTTACTCCAAGTGGTTCGACGTATACAGCAAATTGAAGGGCGTACAAATCAACTACCAGTCGGTCGGCTCGGGCGCCGGCATCCGGCAGATCACCGCCGGGACTGTGGACTTCGGCGCTTCCGACGGCCCCATGACGGATGAGCAGATCGCGGCTTACGAGAAGGACCGCGGCGGAGCCATTCTGCATTTTCCGACCGTGCTCGGCGCCGTGGTACCCACCTACAATATTCCGGGAGTGGATGCGAGCCTGAAGTTCACGCAGAAAGCCATCTCAGACATTTACCTCGGGAAAATCACGAAGTGGAATGACCCGGAAATCGCAAAGAGCAACGCGGGCGTGAAACTGCCTGCGGATGACATCGTGGTGGTGCACCGTTCCGACGGCAGCGGGACCACCTACATCTTCACGGACTTCCTGTCGAAGGTCAGCCCGGAATGGAAGCAAAAGGTGGGCCGAAACACTTCGGTGAACTGGCCGGTGGGCCTGGGCGGAAAAGGCAATGAGGGCGTTTCCGGCCTGGTGAAGCAGACGCCGGATGCGATCGGCTACGTGGAGCTGATCTACGCGCTCCAGAACAAGTTGCCGTTCGGCGACGTTCAAAACAAGGATGGCCTGTTTGTGCGCGCCAGCCTGGAGACCACCACGGCGGCCGCCGCGGGCGCGGCGAAGAACATGCCGGCGGACTTCCGCGTGTCCATCACGGATTCTCCGGGCAAGACCGCTTACCCCATCAGCAGCTTTACCTGGCTGCTGATCCCTGCGAAAATCCCGGACGCCGGGAAGCGGACCACGCTGAAGGACTTCGTACGCTGGATGCTGACGGACGGGCAGAAGGACACCGAAGCGCTCTATTACGCGCCGCTGCCCAAGCAGGTGGTACAGCAGGAGCTCAAGGCCATCAGCAAGATCCAATAGCGGTCTCGAAAATGGCAACAGGCACAACCATAGGGAAGAGCGCGGGGCCAAACACGGCCTCGCGCTCGTTCTCCGCGCGCCTGCTGCAAGGCGACCAGGTGGCCCACGCGATTACGTTCCTCGCCGCCGCGACCATCATGCTGATCACCATCATGTTGGTGATCGTTCTGTGGGACAAATCCGTGCTTCCCCGTGCGAAGTTTGGGCTGGATTTTCTGGTGACCAAGGTGTGGGACCCCAACGCCGGACAGTTTGGGGCCCTGCCATTTGTATACGGAACGCTGGTGACAACCGCCGTCTCGCTGGCCATCGGCGTTCCACTGGGGCTTGGAGCGGCGATATTCCTGGCCGAACTGGCGCCGCCCAGCATTTCGGACTCGCTGACGTTCGTCATCGAGTTGCTCGCGGCGGTCCCCAGCGTGATTTACGGCCTGCTGGGAATTTTTGTGGTGGTGCCGTTTGTGCGGCACCCGCTGGCGGGCTGGCTGGAGCACACCCTGGGAGTTCTTCCGCTCATCGGCGGAATATTCAAGGGACCTTGCTACGGTGTGAGTTTCCTGGCCGCGGGGCTGGTGCTGGCCATCATGATCGTGCCGTTCATTGTGAGCGTGTCGCGCGAGGTGCTGCTGGCCGTGCCCACCGACCAGCGCGAAGCGGCGCTGGCGCTGGGCTCGACGCGCTGGGAATCCACCTGGAAAGTGGTGGTGCCGTTCGCGCTTCCGGGCGTGCTGGGCTCCGTGTTCCTGGCCATGGCGCGCGCGCTGGGCGAGACCATGGCGGTCACCATGGTGGTGGGAAACGTGGTGGAGATTCATTCTTCGCTGCTGGCGCCCGGATATTCCATCGCCGCGGTGATCGCGAATGAGTTTACGGAAGCAACCGGCGACCTCTATTTGCAGGCGCTGGTGGAGCTGGGGCTGGTGCTGTTCCTGGTGACCTTCATCCTGAACGGGCTGGCGCGTCTGATGATTCTGTTTACCGCGTCGCGCGGAGGAACGTCATGAGCGGGTGGGCGGGCACACCGCACATGCGTATGCGCAAGGGGATTAGCTTCTTTTTCCTGGGTTCCACAGCGCTGTGCGCGCTTGTCGTGGTGGGAGTGCTGTTTTTCATCCTCGGCTACCTGGTCTGGAACGGCGGCTCGAGCGTCAACCTGAATTTCTTCACCAAGCTCCCGACGCCCGTGGGGGAGACTGGCGGGGGCATGGCCAATGCCATAGTGGGCAGCATGAAGCTGCTGTTCCTGGCTTCGTTGATTGGCATACCGCTCGGCGTGGTCGGCGGAATCTACATGGCGGAGTTTTCCGGAAAGCTGAGCGCCTTCATTCTGCAATATACGGCGGACCTGCTGAACGGGGTGCCGTCAATCGTGATCGGGATCTTCGCCTACAGCATCATCGTGCTGCGGATGAAGCACTTTTCGGCGTACGCGGGCGGGTTTGCGCTGGGCATCATGATGATTCCCGTCACACTAAGGAGTACAGAACAATTCCTGCGCGACGTGCCCCTGTCCATGCGCGAAGCCTCCATGGCGCTGGGGGCGAGCAAATGGAAGACGATCGTGAGCGTGGTGGTGCCCGCCGCCTATCGCGGCATCCTGACGGCGATTCTGCTGTCGATGGCGCGCGTGGCGGGCGAGACCGCTCCGCTGCTTTTTACGGCGCTGAACAACCGCTTCTGGAGTCATGGATTTAACGAGCCGATTGCCTCGCTGCCGGTGGTGGTGTACACGTATGCGATATCGCCGTATGACGATTGGCACCGGCAGGCTTGGGCCGCGGGGCTGGTGCTGCTGGGCATGGTGCTGCTGACGAATATCATCGCGCGTGGCATCCTTTCGCGCGGAATTTCGGCCCCGAGGTGATGTCGTGGAGGTGCCCATGAATGCAGCACTCGGAGCCGCGCGAAAGCCGGCGCCAGCCGTTGCCGGGGGGACGAAAACGGACCCGCTGGCGGGATTGAAGCCGCGGCTGGAAGTGAAGAATCTGAATTTC
>Ga0335077_10002746_pt1 | contig 21105 bp, 15 predicted proteins | sample Lox_Sample_31_FD_207151 | JGI IMG/M metagenome (GOLD analysis project Ga0335077, IMG submission 207151) | Soil microbial communities from Loxahatchee National Wildlife Refuge, Florida, United States - Lox_Sample_3.1 | ecosystem: Environmental > Terrestrial > Soil > Wetlands | place: USA...
ACCTCGCGGCGGCGCGACGCCTTTATGACGGCGCGCTTGGCAAGCCGTGGAAAGCGCAGCGTCGGCCGCTTGCCGATGGCAGCGAGGCGGACGTTGACCATCTCCACCGGCTCGTCAGGCGAATGGTGCGCGTAACGATGCTCGTAGAGCGCGTCGAACGCGGCGCGAATTTTCTGCCGATCGCCTCTCTTGATCGCTTCGCGCGTGACCGGCACCGACAGCGTGAATTCTTGGCCGACGTAACGCAGATCGAGCTCGATCTGAGACTCGGCCTTGTTTGCATGGCGCAGGCTTTTCTTTGCCTCGCTTGCCATTTCATCGTGCACGGCAAGCAGCGCCTTGAAATCGAGGTTGGCGAGATCGCAATAGAAAGTGCGGATGAAATCGTGCCGCTCGTCGGCGAGCAGCATGCCGAGCGCAGAGAAATGCGACGGAAACAGCGGCACGATCACTTTCGGAATGTGCAGTTCGCGGGCGATGGCACAGATATGCAGCGGTCCGGCGCCGCCCGAAGCGACCAGCACGAAGTCGCGCGGATCGTAGCCTTTCTCCACCGACACCTCGCGCACCGCCAGCGACATTTTCGAAATGGCGATGGCGAGGATGGCCTGCGCCGCCTCGACTGTGTCCATGCCGAGCGGCTTGGCGACGTGCCGCTCAATGCCGGCGCGCGCGCCGTCGGCGTCGAGCACGATCTCGCCGCCGAGAAAATTATGCGGATCGAGCCGGCCAAGCACCACGTTGGCGTCGGTAATGGTCGGCTCGGTGCCGCCGCCGCGATAGCATATCGGACCGGGATCGGCGCCGGCGCTTTGCGGCCCGACCTTCAGCGCGCCGACATCGTCGGTCCAGGCGATGCTGCCGCCGCCGGCACCGACCTCGACCACGTCGATCATCGGCAGCATCACCGGATGGCCGCCGGCATAGCCGCCGACGTAATAGCCGGGCGCCAGCGTCGGCTCGCCATCGCGCACCAGACTCGTCTTGGCCGTAGTACCGCCCATGTCGAACGAAATGACGTTGGCGAAGCCGAGCTTTTCGCCGACCCGCGCCGAGGCGATGATGCCGCCGACCGGGCCGGATTCCATCATCGCCACCGGACGGGCCGTCGCCACTTCCGGCGTCATCACGCCGCCGTTCGAGCGCATGATGGAAAGCTCGCCGGCAAAACCGGTCTCGCCGAGCCGCGATTTCAGATTGCTGACATAGCCGCCGACTTTCGGGCCGATGTACGCGTTCACCACCGTGGTCGACAGCCGCTCGAACTCGCGATACTCGCGCAAAATATCGTGCGACAGTGAAAGGTAGGCATGCGGCAGCGCCTCGCGCACCATTTGACCGGCAATGCGTTCGTGGGTCGGATCGACATAGGAATGCAGGAGGCACACCGCGACCGCCTCGACGCCTTCGGCGGCGAGCGCGCGGCAGGCCTCGGTGACGCTCGCCTTGTTCAGCGGACGAAAGATTTCGCCTGAGCTTAGCAGTCGTTCTTCGACTTCGCGCGTCAGATGCCGCGGCACCAGCGGCCGGTGGCGATGGAAGAACAGATTGTAGGCTTCCGGCCGATTGCCGCGGCCGACGATGTACACGTCGCGCGTACCGCTGGTGACGATCAGTCCGGTCTTCGCACCCTTGCGCTCGATCAGCGTGTTGATGGCGATGGTCGAGCCGTGGATCAGTTCGTCGATGTCCGCGGCTTTCAGGCCGCTCTTGCGGATGCAATCGAGCACGCCCTGGGTGAGTTCATGCGGCGTGGTGAGGCTCTTCGCCTCGACGAAACGGCCGGCCTTGTCATCGAAGGCGACCAGGTCAGTGAACGTCCCACCGATGTCGATGGCGACAACGATCATATTCGCGCCTCAAGGGGGCGCGGCGAGCGGAGGCTGGCAGGGGAGGGGAGGTACGCCGTCACGGCGCGGCAGACTATAAGTTTTTGCGCGGATTACAATATTGGCCGCAATTCCACCGCCGGACCTCGTCGAGCGGCCGGACGGCCGCACCCGCCGCGCGTGCGGCCTATGACCTGACGTTGAGCGAGATGAAATCCGCGGCTCGCTCTATCGCGGCATTTGCGGCTGCGAGCACTCCGGCGTGAAGCTGAAAAACGTGCCAGCGGTCCGGCACGATCTCGCAGCGGACGGTGACGCCGGCGTTCACCAGCGCGTCGTGGAGCCTGACCGCATCGTCACACAGCAGCTCGTCCGAGCCGGCCTGGATGAGTGTCGGCGGCAGTCCCCGCAGGTCGCCGTAGATCGGCGAGGCGAGCGAGAGCTTCGGATCGCTGCCGGCAAGGTAATGGCGCGCACAGGCGTCGAGCCAGCGATGACTGAGCATCACCTCACGCCTGGCGCCGCTGGACGTGGCGGATAGGGCCAGATCGACCCAGGGCGAGAACAGAACCAGGGCGGCAGGCATGCTGGCTTGCTGCTGTCTGAGCGCCGTCGCAGTTGCAACTGCAAGCCCGCCGCCCGCCGAGTCGCCCGCGATAATGATCGGACCACTGGCCATAAGCGCCCGGCAGGCGGCGACCGCGTCGTCGACCGCGGCCGGAAACGGACGTTCAGGCGCAAGCCGGTAGTCCGCTGCAAAGACCGGCAGCTTGGTGGTGCAGGCAAGGTGCGATGTGACGGCGCGGTGCGTTGCGGGCGATCCGACGCAGTAGGCGCCGCCGTGCAGATAGAGGATGGTCGCGCGCTGGGCGGTGCTGGCCGACACTGCCGGCCGCACCCATTCGCCGTCGACGCCGCCGACGCTGCCGGGCTGAATGTCCGCCGACTCTTCTGGTCGACTCGACCGTGGCAGTTGCCGCAGCCACCAGCGCTGCCACCGCAGCGGAATTCTCGGCGACAACGCGGGCTTCAATCCGATCCGCAGCACCGTTCTCAGGATCGATGCGGCCAGCACTTCGCGGCCGCGGCGCGGCGTGAACTCCGCGCTATTGAGCAGCATAATCCCGCCAGTTCGGCGCGCGGGTTCTCAGCCGATAGACGAACGAATAGCCCGGCCAGTTCGTGGTGATCTTGCCGGCGGCGGTGCGGTACCAGCTCGTGCAGCCTTTGGTCCAGATCGAATTTTGCAGGCGGCGCTGCAGCCGCGCATTAAACGTGTGCTCAACGTTGGCTCTGACCTCGAGGCTGCGCACGCCGCCGCGGCTGAGGCGCTCGAGGCAGGCCGCGACATAGCGAATCTGACTTTCGATCATGTAGACGACCGAGTTGTGCGCGATGGTCGTATTCGGGCCGTTGAGCATGAACAGGTTGGGAAAACCCGGAACGGTCATGCCGAAATATGCCTGCGCGCCGTCTTTCCAGGACTGTCGCAGGTCTTGTCCGCCGAGCCCGGTAATCGTCATCGGCGCCAGAAAATCCGTCGCGGTGAAGCCGGTCGCCAACACGATGCAGTCGACCGTTCGCTCGTCGCCGTCGTTGGTGAGGATGCCGCGCGCGCGTATTGCGCCGATGCGTTGCGTCACCAGCTCGACGTTGTCGCGGTCCATGGCTGGGTAGAAATCGTTAGACAGCAGAATGCGCTTGCAGCCGAACCGGTAGTCCGGGTCCAGACGCCCGCGCAGCTCCGCCCTGGTGACGCCGCGCCGCAGATGCCGGAAGAAGGCGCGCCGCTTCACACGCAGCGCCGCGCGCCAGGTCACGAAGGCAAACGCCGTCTGTTCGTGATTGAGGTAGGTCAGCAGCCGGCTCAATCGCAGCGCGCCAGGAACGCGCCTGTACAGATTGATTTGCCAGCGCGGGTACTTCTTGTCGGGTTTCGGCAGCACGTAGGGCGCCGAGCGCTGGAACAGGTAGAGCTTGCTCACGACCGGGGCGATCGCCGGGACCAGCTGGACCGCGCTCGCACCGGTGCCGACGACGGCGACGCGCAGCCCGCGCAGATCGCAATCCTGCGGCCATTCGGCGGCATGAAAGACCGTCCCGGCAAACGTCGCCAGCCCTGGCAATTGGGGACAATTGGGGCGGCTCAGTTGCCCGGTTGCCGGAACCAGCGCTTGAGTTTCGAACACCCAGTCGTCGGTCGTTCGCACCGACCAGCGACCGGAGGCTTCGTTCCATCGGGCCTCGGCAACCTCGGCGTTGAAGCGGATGTGCGCCTCGAGACCGTATTTGCGCGCGCAATGACGAAGGTATTCCAGGATCTCGGCCTGGCTGGCGTACTTTTGCGGCCAATCCGCCTTCGGCTCGAACGAAAACGAATAAAGATGCGCCGGCACATCGCAGGCGGCGCCCGGATAGCGATTTCTGCCCCAGACGCCGCCGACCGAATGCGATTTTTCCAGGATCAGAAAGTCGTCAACGCCGGACTTCTTGAGCCTGATGGCCAGCCCAAGTCCGCCGAAGCCCGCCCCAATGATGACGATTTGAGTGCGAGTTGCAGCGATTTCGGTCACCTTGTTGCTCTGCCGCCAAGATGATCTTATGGAAGGTGAATTTCGTTCGCAAGGCGGCATCATCTCGGTCTATCGATTGGAAACTAAGATGACGCCGCACATTGCCGCAGTGATTTGGCTCGCCGGTCTCGTCGTCTGGTACATCATCCGACATCCTTTTCAGCGCAAGGCGAGAAGGATCGGGATCAGCGTGTCGCATTTCGATCGCCGGGATTCGCTTGTGCTTGCACTCGGCTGGCTCGGCTTGTTCGTTATTCCCGCCTTGTACGCATTGACCGGATTTCCGGCGCAGCTCGATCGCCGATTCATTCCAGCCTTACCGTGGCTGGGATTGGCGGCGGATTGTGCGGCATTGTGGCTGTTCTATCGCAGCCATGCCGATTTGGGGCGGAACTGGTCGGTCTCTCTGCAGATTCGCGAGCAGCATTCGTTGGTAAGAACCGGCGTCTACAGATTGACCAGACACCCGATGTATTCCTCGTTCTTCCTGCTCGGCCTTGCACAAATGGTGTTATTGTCGAATTGGTTTGTCGCCGGCGCCGGTCTCGCCGGGGCCGGAATTCTCTACGCCGGCCGCGTCGCGCGCGAGGAGCGCATGATGATAGACCGCTTCGGCGACGAGTATCGCGACTACATGGCCTGCACCAAGCGCCTCATCCCTTGGATCGTTTAGACTACGATTGATCGTTTAGACACCAGCTGGATCTTTTGGACCGTAGACGAATGCGCGGGCGAGCCATCCCCCTGTCATTGCACCGGCGCTGGGTCGTCGACATGCTGCATTTCGCGCGCGGTCTTCCGACCGTTCCGGTGCAGAAGCGGATGTTGCTCGCGGAACTGGTCGCGGCACGCGCGGCCTGCCGGGAACGGCCGCGATGGACTGCCATTTTCACAAAGGCTTATGCGCTGACCGCTCGGGAATTTCCCGAGCTGCGACGAGCCTATCTGGGACTCCCGGGGCCGCATCTCTACGAATATCCGGTCAGCACCGCCTGCATTGTCATGGAGCGTGATTATGGGGGCGAGCCGGTGATATGGCCGCTCTTGGTCAAGGACCCGGCATCGCAGCCGCTGCGCGAGCTGTCGCGCCAGCTGACGCAGGCCGCCACCGCGCCTCTCGATCAGATCAGGGATTTCCGCCGCTACATGCGGTTGGCGCGGCTGCCGCGTCCTCTGCGTCGAACGTTGTGGTGGGCCGGTCTGAACATAGGCCGTCAACGCGGGAACTACTTCGGCACTTTCGCACTGTCGGTTTACTCGGTGCTGCAGGCCGAATCGCTTCACCCCCTTACGCCGCTGACCACCACACTGAACTATGGTGTCTTGAACGCGAGGGGCGGTCTTGACGTGCGGATCATGTATGATCATCGCGTGATGGACGGTGCTACCGTCGCTCGCGCGCTGGTGCGTCTCGACGAAATCCTCAATTCCGATTTGCTGAAGGAAGTAAGAACCGAGCTGGGCTGACAGTCTTCATTCTTCATCTCGGTGCTGGCCGGACCGGCGGCTGTCGCGGTCGAGCTAATCTAATGCTTCCTCCGCATCTCGCCGGATGAATTCACTGTGGCGTGCAAGTTGCGGGCAAACTCTACGGCGCCGAAGGTGGCCATGTCGGGCGCAGTTTTGACGTACTCCTTGACGCCATAGATGGCCGGCCGCGGCGCTTTGAGGATAGAAGCGCACAGGCTCTCCACGGCGGCATCGAGTTTGGCCGCGGGCACAACGTCGCTGACGATGCCGAAGGACAACGCCCGTTCGGGGCCGATTTCAGATTGCGAATAGACCAGATAGCTCATCGCCTTGCGCGGCACACGGTCGACGAAAGACGACATCACCATGGTCGGCAAAATATTGTGCGCCATTTCGGGCACCTGAAAGACGGCTTTGTCGCTCGCCAGCGTAATGTCGCATGCGGCCGCGATGGCGCAGCCGAAACCGAGGGCGCGTCCCTGCACCACCGCGACGATCGGAATTTTGGCGTTGCGCATGGCGCCATAGCAGTCAAACACGATATCGCTGAAGCTGCGGCGCTCGTAGGCGTCGGGCTCGGTCGGCGGGCGGTGCCCCATTCCGGCGCGGCCGATGCAGAAATCATTGCCGGCGCCGCGCAGCACGACCACGCTTGAGGTCTTATCCGCGCCTTGGATGATGCCGGTCAGCTCCGCCACCATTTGGTCGGACACCGCATTACCGCGTTCCGGCTGGTTGAGCGTGATGCGCAGGATCGGTCCGTCTTGTTGGGTGAGAATGTCAGGCATGGCTGCTCCCCGTTAGTCATTCCGGGGCACGCCGAAGGCGTGAGCCCGGAATCCATAATCACGATCGGTGCAGTTTCTGCGCGAACTGTGGTGATGGATTCCGGACTCGCCGCTCCGCGGCGATCCGGAATGACGAAAGTGTTGGTTCATCGTTTTGCCGAATGTATCGCCCGCCAGATGCGTTCCGGCGTCACCGGCATTTCGATATGGGTGACGCCGAACTCGGCGAGCGCGTCGACTACGGCGTTGACCACGGCGCCCAGCGCGCCGGTGGTGCCGCCTTCGCCGGCGCCGCGCACGCCGAGCTTGTTGGTCGGCGTGAGCACTTCGCTGATGTCGGTGGTGAATGCCGGCAGAATGTCGGCGCGCGGCATCGCATAGTCCATGAACGACGCCGACAGGAACTGCCCTTGCGCGTCGTAGGCGCACAGCTCCCACAGCGCCTGGCCGATGCCTTGCGCCGCGCCGCCGTGTGTTTGGCCGTGCACCACCATCGGGTTGACGGCGCGGCCGACGTCATCGACGGCGGTGTAGCGCACGAGGTCGAGCGCGCCGGTTTGCGGATCGATCTCGACTTCGCAGACATGAGCGCCATAGGGAAAGCCAAGCTGGCGGATGGTCTCATCGGCGGTGGCGGCGAGCGGTCCGCGCAAATCCTCCGGCACGGTCTTGTCGCTCTGCGCCGCTTTCGCCACGTCGAAGATGCCGACCGAGCGGTCGGTGCCCTTGACGGTGAAGCGGCCGGCGGCAAATGCGATGTCGTCCTCGGCGGTTTCCAACATATGGGCGGCGATCTTCTTGCCCTTCTCGACGATCGCGTCCGACGCTTGACCCATGACGATGCCGGCGAGCCGCATCGAGCGCGCGGAGTGCGAGCCGCCGCCTTCCTTGACGATATCGGTGTCGCTCTCGAATACATGCACGTCATCGAACGGCACGCCGAGCCATTCGGCGACACATTGCGCGAACGTGGTTTCGTGGCTCTGGCCGCTTGAGAGCGTGCCGACCACGACATCGACCTTGCCCTGCGGTTGCACGGTGATGTCGGCACGCTCGCGCGGATAGCCGCCGGTGGTTTCCAGATAGCTGCAAAGCCCGATGCCGCGCAGCCGCTTGCGTTTCTTCGCCTCGACGCGGCGTTTCTTGAATCCCCGCCAATCGCCGAGCTCCATGGCGCGGTCCATCACCGCGCGATAGGTGCCGTTGTCGTAGACGATGCCTTGCGGATTCTTGTAGGGAAATGCCGACGGCGGGATGAGATTGCGCCGGCGCAGCGCGACGCGATCGAAACCGTGCTCGGCCGCCGCTTTGTCGATCAGCCGCTCGATAACGTAAATGACTTCCGGCCGGCCGGCGCTGCGGTAAGGCGTCGTGCACATGGTGTTGGAGAGCACCGCGCGCGCGCGAATGTGCGAGACGGGAATCCGGTAACCGGACGTCGCCAGTCCCACGCCCTTGACCAGCGGCACGTAGGAGCCGGAGTGCGCACCGACATTGCTCAGGTTCGACGACCGCAGCGCCAGGAAGTGGCCTTCGGCATCGAGGGCGAGTTCCGCCGACACGGTGAGATCGCGACCCATGTAATCGGTGACGAATGCTTCGTGACGCTCGGCCGTCCATTTCACCGGCCGGCCGACCCGCTTCGAGCCCCAAACCACCATGGCGAATTCGGGAAAAAAGCTGTTGCGCGTGCCGAAGTTGCCGCCGATCTCCTTGGCGATGACGCGCACGGAGTCGAACGGCACGCCGAGAATTTGCGCAATCTCTTTCTTCTGGCGCACGATGCCGCCCGACCCGGCGTAGAGTGTGTAGCGTCTACTTGAAGCGTCATAGATGCCGACCGCGCTGCGCGGCTCCATCGTCACACCGGTGACGCGATTGACCCAGGTATCGAGCTTCGTCACGTGAGCGGCGCGGGCAAAGGCCGCGTCTGTTGCCGTTTTGTCGCCGACCTCGGCGTCGATCATGACGTTCGGCAAGTCGTCGTATAGCCGCGGCGCATTGTTCTCGATGCTGTCGCGGCCTTGCGTCACCGCTGGCAGAGGCTCGTACTCGACTGTCACTTTTTCGGCCGCGTCCTTTGCCTGCGCGACCGTCTCGGCGATGACGAAGGCGACGGCTTGGCCGACGTGACGCACGCGGTCGGTGGGCAGCACAGGATGTGGCGCGGCCGGCACCGGCGAGCCGTCTCTATTCTTCAGCACGATGTCTGGCGGCGTGCCGGGAGCGGCGAGGTGCGGAATGCGGGTGAGCCCATCGGCGAGCGCGTCGTGTCCGGTCAGCACCGCGAGCACGCCCGGCATCTGCCGCGCGGCCGTTACATCGATCGAACGGATGCGCGCATGTGCGTGCGGCGAGCGTACCATCGCGGCGTAGACTTGGCCGGGAAAATTGAAATCGTCGCTGTAGGTGCCCCGTCCGGTGACGAGGCGCAAATCCTCTTTGCGGCGAACCGCCTCTCCGATACCTGCTGACATGACCTGTACGTTGCGAGGTGGCTTGGGGGTGAACAAGCATAATCTCACAGCGCTGCGGCCAGGGCTAGCCGTCAGGCTGGCGCGAGCCGACGCAAGTCCACTGCAAGCGGAGCCGCAGTCTACCGCAAAGTTCAGGCGGAATAGCTCAGCGTCGCTGGATTGCGATCCTTGAGATACTGGTCGAGACCCCAACGTTCGACCTGCGAGAACACGTGGTCGAACTCTTCGTTCGGCAACGGCTTGTTGACGAAGCGCTCGCCCCGGCCGAACTTGCTGAAATCCCAGGGGTGGAAATTTTCGAATTCGGCCGGAACCGCGAGCTTCCACAGCGGCAGGTACTTGGCGAGGTTTGCTTCGAGCGCCGCTTCGGCACGATTGAGCGCGCGCATGTAGCCGTGCACGACCTGCGGCGGCGAATTCGCCGGCACCCACCACACCGTCTTGAACGTGTCCTCGATGATCTTGCGCAGGCCGAGCTGTTCGGCCATGGCGATCTGCGGCGGCAGCAGGCTCGCCGCTTCGACCTCGCCATCGAGCAGCGCCTTGAGCCGCGCGCCGAAGCCGCCGGTGTTGACCGTCTTGATCTCGTCGAGCGGCAGATATTTTTCGAGGCGATAGGGGACATTGAAATGACTGCCGGCGCGCATGCCGACCGCGACGGGCACATTGCGTAGATCCTGCGGCTTGCGGATCGCCGAGTCTGGCCGCACGAAGATGGCCCACGGCGACTCGCCGTAGCCTTCGATAACGGCGCGACCCATGCCGGCGCTGGCATTGCAGATCGTGCCCCACAGGCATGCGCCCTGCACCACGTCCTGCTCGTCCTCGGTGTAGGGCCGGTCCTGCGGCCGCTGGAAATAGTCAAGCTCCTTCCAGCTCGATTGCGTGCCGCGGAAGGTCTTCCAGTCGAACGTGACGTCGAGCCCTTCGGCGGCAAAGAAGCCTTCCTGCATGGCGACGAAATCGTTCAGTCCCATGCCCTTGGGCGCGACCCTGACCGGTATCAGCTGGGTGACCATGATGAGCGTCTCCCTGTTGGTTGTTGTTTTCTGCCACGCGATCTCACTTAGCGCGCACCCGCGGATGCGAGACGCGGCGGAACGAGAATTACGACACCAGCGACAGCGATGCCTTCTCGTATTGGCCCGCGCCCATCTCGCCGTCGGCGAAGATGTGGTGGTCGGCGATCCACTCGCGGGATTCTTCATAGATTTCCTTGGTGTACGGCTCGAATACCAGCCGCTCGCCCGGCCCCCAGCGCCGCGTATCCATCATCGCGTGGAAGCGGTCGGGGAATTCGTTCTTGTAGTAGTGCGTGTAGATCTCCGGCCGCAGGTCGATGTCACGCTGCGCCTTGCGCAGCGCGCGGAAGAATTTGCGCAGGTCCTCCGGATCGGGATCGCCGTGAATCATGGTGGCGATCATGAAGGTGGTGTCGATCACTTTGCGGAAACCGAGCTGCTCGGCGAAGTAATACGGCCCGCTGAACAGGCTCACCGCCGGCGCCTTGCCCTCGATCAGCTGTTCCATGCGCGCGAACAGCATGCCGTCGGCGTAGTGCAGCTTGATCTGGTCGGGCTTCAGATACGATTCGAGCCCCTGGATGGTGGCGTAGTGGCTGCCGGATTGGTAGCCGACCGAGATCGGCACGCCGGCGAGATCGGCGGGCGTCTTCACCGGCGAGTCGGCAGGAACGAAAATGCCCGAGGGAGAGACTGAATAGACGTCGGTATACATGCGGCCGAGGCCCTTGGAGGCCGCGACATTGATGGTCCAATGGCACGCGCAGCTCACGTTCGATTTGCGGCCGGCTTCGAGCGACTGATACGCGCCGACCTTGTCGCCCTTGTCGTGGATCTTGCCGCCGGTGGCGCGCACCAGTTCGCGGAACTCATAATCGAGCCCTTCGGCGCGAAAGTAGCCTTTCTCCTCCGCGACCCATTCCTGCAGGCGGAAATGCGGTTCGATCAGAAATTTTGCCATCTCTGTTCCTCCAGTGTTGGCAGATTTCAGCAGATTGTGTGTCCGTTGCTTTTTCGCTTGGTGCGCGCGCCCGAAGGGGAGGGCTGCGCCAAACCGCCATGCTCGGCGACGCGCCGGGCGCGGATCATCTTGACGTGGTCGTCCATCAGGGCGCGGGCGCCGCTCGGATCGTGCAGCTCGATCAGGTCGGCGAGCCTAGTGTGAATCTCCATGATGTGCCGCGCCAGCTTGGGCGTCGCGGTCACGTTGCGCCGCGGCCACGACACGTGTTCGAGCGACATCAGCTGGACGATGAGGACGCGGTTGTGCGAGGCCTCGGCCACCGCGAGATGGAAATCGCGCGACAGCCGGGTGAATTCGTCGAGATCGGCGATCACGGCTTCGGCGTTCGCCAAGAGGCGGCGCAGCTTGGCGATGTCCTCAGGCGTCGCGTTCTCGGCTGCGAGCTCGGCGCCCAGCGTCTCGATGGCGCGCTGCGCGTCCATGATCTCGGCGGGCGTGACGCCGGTGAGGTCAAGCTGCACGGCCAACGCTTCGGCGAACAAGCGCGGATTGCCGTGGGCAATCCGCGCGCCGCCGCCCTTGCCCATGCGGATTTCGACGATGCCGAGCGCCTCCAATGTGCGCAGCGCGTCGCGCGCGACGATGCGGCTCGCTTTGAAGCGGGCGGCCAAGTCCTTCTCTGTGCCGAGGAAATCACCGGGCTTGAGCCGCTTGGCGAACAGCGCATCGCGCACTTCCGCCACCACCTGCGCCGACAGCGAGGACGAACGCCCGGCGAACATGACGCGGGCGGTCAAATCGCCGCTTGCCGGCGACAAAGGTCGCGCTTCCGGCCTGCTCATCGTTGGTCCTTGAGGGACGTCGTCCGGTATTAAAGATGATATCTTTACTAGCTTTTGCCTGGAGTCAAGGGCTTCGAACCCTGCGCGGCCGCGCACCGCCCAGCGGCTGGCGTTCGGCTTTAAAGCGCTTGGCTCAGGCGGCGCGCGGCGGAAATTTGCTGCACCAATGCTCGGCGATGTCCTTGCCGGTGCAGAACCAGACCCCTTCAAAGCCGCGCATATATTTCAGGAGATCGATGAGGCCCTTGCAGCGGCCCGGCCGGCCGATCAGGCGGTCGTGCAAGCCGATGGAAAGGAGCTTCGGTGAACCGCGCTGGCCCTCGCGATAAAGCACATCGAACGCGTCGCGCATGTAGGTGAAGAAATGCTCGGCGGTTGAGAAGCCTGAATTCTCGTTGAAGCGATTGTCGTTGGTTTCATACGAGTACGGAATGACGAGATGCGGCCGGCCGGACACCGCGAGCCAATACGGCAATTCATCAGCGAGCGAGTCGCGGTCGTAAAGAAATCCGCCTTCCTCGACCAAGAGCCGGCGCGTGTTAGGGCCGGGCCGCCCAGTCATCCAGCCGATCGGACGCGTCCCGGTCAGCTTGGTGAGAATTTCGACGGCGCGGGCGATGTGCTCGCGTTCGACGTGCTCAGGCACCACGCAATAATCGATCCAACGGTAGCCATGGCTGACGATTTCGTGGCCGCGCGCGACGAAGGCTCTTGCCAATTCGGGATTCTGCTCTAGCGCGCGCGCGACGCCGAGGATGCTGACCTTGATCGAGAATTCGTCGAACACATCGAACACCCGCCAGGCGCCGCGCCGGCTGCCGTATTCGAACGCCGACTCGGCGAGCGGCACCCGCACGCCGCGCATTGTCGGCACGCCGATGTCGTTGAGCATGCCCTCTGATACGTCGTCGCCGTTGAACAATGTCGATTCACCGCCGCCCTCGACGTTGAGATTGAAGTTGACTGCGATCAGCGCGCCGCCCGGCCATTTTGGATCGGGCGGGCTTGCGCCATAGCCGACCAGATCGCGCGCAATCATCGGATCGGGTTTGGCTTCGTTCATTTTTTTCTCGATCAATGCAGCGGAGCCAGCGGGGCGGTGCACGCATCATAGCAATAGAACCAATCGGTCTCGGTCGGCCCACGCATCCAGGTGTTGGCGATCGAGATGTCCTGCACCTTGGCCACCCGTGGAATGCGGGTGGCCTCGTAGCAGCGGACCGCCTGCGCCGGATCGTCAAACTGCGCGAAACAGCGGCTCAAAATTGCGGCGTCCTCGACCGCCATGGCGCCGCCCGCCGCCATGAACGGCCGCATCGGATGACACGCATCGCCGAGCAGCGCGATCCGCCCACCCGGCGCGCTCCAGCGGTCATCACGCGTGCGATCGAAGATCGGCCACAGCGTAACGCTCTGAACCGCTTCGAGCACGCGCTGCAGATCGGCATGAAAACCGGCGAACGATTCCAGATAGCGCTCGCGGGTCGTCGGTACCGAAGCCTCCTCGCCGTCCCAGCCTTCCGCCGGCACGACGCCGATGGCGTAGACTTCGTCGCGCCGCCCGGTGAGATAATAGGGCAGGCAGTGCTGGTCGCTGCCCCACCATTTCGTGCAATCAGGAATCCAAAAGCCGTTGAGCCGGTCGGCGGGAAAAATCGCCCGGTAGGCCGTGAAGCCGGCAAATTGCGGCGGTTCCGGGCCGAGCAGAATGTCGCGCACCTTGGAGCGGATGCCATCAGCGCCGATGACGATCTCCGCCTCGGCGTTAGCACCATTGGCAAAGGCCAGATGCATCGACCCGCCGTCTTCTTGCAGGTCGACCAGTTGATGATTGAAGGCGATCGTTCCGGGCGTGACGCCGCGCTCCAGCACGGCGTGAAGGTCGCCACGGTGTATATGCACGTAGGGGCCGCCGTAGTGCCGCTCGGCCGCTGCATCGAAGACGAACTCGGCCATGACCTCCCCGGTATCCCAGGCGCGGCTGACATAGCTCTGCGACTTGATGCCGGCGGCGATCAGGCCGTCTTCGAGGCCGAGCCGGCGCAGCACCTTGGTGACGTTGGCGGATAGAATAATGCCGGCGCCGATGCGCGAGAACGCGGGAGCCTGCTCGTAAACTTTCACCGCAAAGCCGGCGCGCTGCAGAAAGCCCGCCGCGGTCAAGCCGCCCAGGCCGGCGCCGATGACGGCGATGCGGCTCTTTCGATTCATCAATGCGCAGGTTGCTTCGGTTCCTCTACGCGCAGGAAACCGAGCCGCGCCATCACCGGCTCGTCGCTGACGCGGAACATCAGCGCATCTTCGGCGGCTTCGTGGCAATGCGGCCGCCAGGCCGGCGCGGCGATGACGTCGCCGCGGCTCCATTCGAAGCGTTCGCCGTCGATCGTGGTCGCGCCGGTGCCTTTGACGATTGCGTAAATGTTGTTCGTGGTCGCCCGGTACGCCGCCGTGCGCACGCGCGGCGCAAGCCGCATCATGGAAAGTCCGATCGTATCCATCGCCGGATTGCCGAGTTGTACGTGCGTGCCGAATGGGCCCGACGGATCGGGGACGGCAGCGTCGAGGCGCTTGAGCGTGTCGCTCAAGGTGAACACGAACGGCGAATCGGTGGTCGGCGGCGCGCCGTTGGAGGTTTCTTCGCCTTCCCCCTCGGCCGGCTCGAAGAACATCGGTTCGAGCAGTTGCACCAGCGGCACGTCCAGAAAGTCGAGCCAGTAAGCGTTGGCGCGGCTATCGTTGCCGTGGCCGTGGCTCGACCAGTTCGGCGTCAGCAGTACGTCGCCCGGCTCCATCGCGATCTTGACGCCGTCGACCTCGGTGTAGGTGCCGGGCTCGGAATCGAGAATGAGGCGGAGTGCGTTCGGTGTGTGACGATGCGCGCGCGCCCACTCGCCCGGCATGATCATCTGATAGGCGGCGACCAGCGTGCGCACCGTGCCGTAACCATTCTCTGCCGCCGGGTTGAACAGGATGAGATTGCGTCGTTCCGCAAGCTCGGTGTTGATCAGACGGCCGGCGGCGTCGAGCGCACCGCGCGCCTGCTCGTATTTCCAGTGCGCCGGCGCGAACGTCTTCTTCGGCGCCGGCCACAGCGACGGTGTCGCCTTGGCCCAGCCCGGACCAATGCTGATTTGCCCGAGCTTGCCATAAAGGTCTTCGAGCGTGCCGGATTGAGCCAGTTCTTGACGAGAGGGCATTTTGTTCATGACGGCGCCTCGACAAAACGCGTTTGGGGTCACGCTATTTTAGCGGCGTTTGGCTCGCCGCGCCATGCGACGTTGCCGGGACGGCTCACCGCGCCGCGCACTACATCGATCAGGCGCAGCGGATCGTCCGGCGTGCGGTCGTCGCGCCAGGCGACATGGCCGTCGGGGCGCACGAGTGCGAATTTTCGCTGATAAAGCGCGGCGATCTCCGGCTCGGCGAGCGGCACAAAGTCGAGCGGCAGGCCGCGCGCCCGCGCCGCTTCGAGGAGCGGGGCCGCCGCTGCCGCGGTCGCGTCGAAGCCGAGCAGCGTAAAGCCGCGGCCGAACAGGTCGAGCGTCGAGCGCCCGTCGCGCAGCCAGGCGTGCGGCGCGCGGTGTCCCGGCCGCGCGGTCGGCGCATACGATCTCGCCTCGTCGGGAGGGGCCTCGGACCCGTCCGGCCAACAGATCGGCGAATTCTCGTAGCGATAGCCGAGATGAATGCCGAGCGTGAACCACTCACGGCGCATCATTTCGGTGAACTCGCGCCCGACTTTTGCACGCGTTGCCGCACCCTGCGGCGTGTCGTCGGCGATATCAGGATGAGCGCCGACCGACAGCATGCGGCGCAAATTGCCGCTCGCCTCGGCGACGTTGCGGGCGCCGACCGGCTGCCGCTCGCTGGTGTAGGAATCGAGTAAACTGTCGCCGCCCCAGCCTTCGAGCGTCGCGGCAAGCTTCCAGGACAGATCGACCGCATCGCCGATGCCGGTATTCATGCCGAAGCCGCCGGTCGGCGACATCGCATGCGCGGCGTCGCCGGCAATAAAGCCGCGTCCGGACCGATAGGTTTCGGCGACCAGTTCGCGCCGCACCCATGGCAGCACGCTCAAAATCTCGAAGTCGAAATCGCGGCCGACGGCACGGCGGATCGCCGCTTTGATCTCGTCAATCGTGTACTCGCGCTGCGTCGAACTGCCGATGAGCGAGAAGCGCCATTGGTCGCGGCCGTTGATCGCCACGATGGTCGACCAGGTGCCTTCCGGCCCGATGAAGATGTGGCGGTAGGCCTTCCCCTTGTCGTGCAGCGACAGCAGATGCGGGCAACGGAAGATGACATTGGTGGTGTAGGTCAACGCCGGATTGCCGCGCATGGTGATGCCGAGCGTCTCGCGAGTGAGGCTGCGCGCGCCGTCGCAGCCGACGATATAGCGCGCTGGGATCCGTTCGCGCGCTCCGGTCTCCGCGTTTTCGACCTCGGCCGTCACCGCGTCGGAATCTTGCGTGAAGGACACGAGCCGCGTGCGATAGCGCATCGTCACGCTTTTTTGCGACGCTGCGAACTCGCGCAGGATCGGATCGAACATGTTTTGCGGGCAGCGCTCGCGCCGCTGCGGGCTTTGCGGCGGCGGTGCCGCCTGGCCGATGCCGGGGAAGTGCTCGCGGCCGAGTTCGTATCCGGTGAGGCTGGTGAGATAAATATTGTCCTGGGCATAGTCGCGCGGGTAGGGCGAGCTTTCGACCGCGCTGACGAGGCCCCAGCGGCGGCAGAATTCCATGGTGCGGATGCCGACCAGGTCCATGCGCGGCTGATAGATCGAGCCGTCGGTCTGCTCGATCAGCACGCAGTCGATGCCGCGCCAGCCGAGATCGCCGGCCAGCGCCAGCCCGACCGGTCCGCCGCCGACGATCAGAACGGGTACGATTCTCTCCTGCACGCCCGCAAACCTATTTCGCCGGTTGCAAATTCCTGGTTTGATCGCCGCCGCCGGTCGGCCATTTCCCCGGCCGGCACTGACAAGTTACTCCATGGATACGGCGCAATCGAGCGAGCCTGTACAATCGATCGAAAGCTGGGTGCAGCTTTGCGACAAGTGGGAGGCCTCCGGCAATTATCTGGGGGCCTGCGACGCCGCGCTTCTTGGCCTTGAACAGCACCCTGAAGCTCGCGCACTTCAATATCGAGCGGTTCTTAATCTGTCCCGGAGCGGAGCGAGCAAACACGCACGGCACGTGTGGATGCAGTACCGGCTGCAGCCGAAGCTCGACGACCCGTCGTTCCGCGGCGGTCTTGAGGAAAATATCGCGGCGCTGGGTGCCCGGCTCGATCGCGAGGAAGCCCATCTGGGCGATGCCGCGCAGCGCGCGATCGGATTGAAAAAGGCCGCGCAGCATTACGAGACCATCTACCGGCGCAGTACCAGTCCCTTTCCAGGGATCAATGCCGCGGTTTTGCATGAACTCAGCGGCGACTCTCTGCGCGCGGGCGAACTGGCTGCGCATGTCGTCGCGGCAACTTCAAGAGTCAACCCCAAGTCCCAAGAAGAGGCCTATCACTTGGCGGCCGATCGCGCCGCTGCAAATCTGCTGCTTGGCGATATCGATGCAGCCCGCGTCTATATCGAGCATGCCGCCGCGCTGGCCGGCAATGTCATGGCAATTGCTTCGACGCGCAAACAACTCATCCAAATCTGCGATCGCAAAAACATCGATCCGGCGATTGTTTCGGCGCTGAGAAACCGCACCGTCATTCACTACACCGGTCACATGATTGCCGCCGAAGGAATGCCTGGCCGCTTTCCGGCTCACGCCGAAGCGCGGGTTGCCGAACGCATTCGCGCGGAGCTGACCCGTCACGATGTCGGCCATGGCTACGGTTCATTGGCGTGCGGCGCGGATACGTTGATGGCCGAATCGCTGCTCGACCGCGGCTGCGACGTGAACGTCGTTCTGCCGTTCGAAACCGAGAGTTTCGTGCGGGAATCGGTCGCCAATGGCGGCGGCCGATGGCCGGAACGGTTCGATCGGTGCCTCAAGCAGGTCGAGGTCATCCACGCCACCGAGGGCGAGTATAATGGCGACGCCGAAGTGTTCGCTTACGCTTCGCGGATTGCCATGGGCCTAGCCATTATTCGTGCCCAGCAGCTTTGCACGGAGGTCGTCCAGCTCGCGGTTTGGGACGGGCAAGAGACCGGGCAAAAAGCAGGTACCTTTACCGATATTCAGGCTTGGCGAAGCCACAACTTGAAAACCGTGACGATCGGCAGCGAGGGCAATCTGCCCGCGCAGGTGCAGAGAACCGAACCGCAACGGCCGGCGGATAACTTGCTGCCGCCGCGAAAAGTGTGCGCCATCATGTTTGGCGACTTTCACGGGTTCAGCTTATTGAACGACCGCCAAATGCTGACCTTCTTTCAGCATGTGATGCATCGCGTCGCCTCGATACTCGACAAACATGCGAACGAAATCGTCACCAGGAATACCTGGGGCGATGGCATATTTTTGGTGTTTGGCGATCTCGGTGCGGCCGCGCGCTGCGCCCTCGAATTGCAGTCGGAACTCGCCGGCCTGGATCTACGTGCATTGGAACTTCCGGTCAGCCTCGGCTTGCGGCTGGGATTGGATGCCGGCGCGGTGTTCGAGATTCGCGATCCGATCCTCAAGTCCACAGCGTTCACCGGAAGCCATGTGATGCGCACGGCGCGACTTGAACCGAGCACGCCGCCGGGAGAAGTGTACGTGACTGAGGCGTTTGCTGCGCTCGTCACCTTGCTCGAACCGCGCGATTTCACATGCGAGTACGTCGGCATGATGAAAACGCCGAAGAATTACGGCCGCCTTCGAACTTATCTGCTGCGGCGCCGTGCCACAGGCCGGGCCGCTGGGACGGACCGGAATCGCTGACGGATAATGCCAAGAGTCCGTGATCGTGAACGCTCGATCATTCGAGAGAACTGAATCAAGGATCGCGTCGCTGGACATTGCTAGTCGTTCCAGCCTGACGACAGGCGGACTTTGTGCGGGGGCGACAGTTTGGCGGGCCACGCCGTGGGCCCACATTGCTGGCAGTCAGGAGGAAGAATGTCCTGGGTGACTTTACTCGGTTACGCCGCCTCGGCGACCGTCCTCGCGACCTTTTGCATGAGCACCATGATCCCGTTGCGCGTTGTCGCCCTGGTCAGCAACGTGCTGTTCATGGCCTACGGCTATGCCGATCACCTTTATCCGGTGCTCTTGCTGCACGCGATCCTGCTGCCGGTGAACGCGCTGCGCCTGGTGCAATTCTATCGGCTGGTGCGCGAGATGCGCGGGGCGCAACGCAAGGATCTCTCTGTCCAAGCCCTGCTGCCGTATATGACGCGGCGAAAATTCAGCGCCGGCGAAGCGCTGGTGCGCAAAGGCGAACAGGCCGACCGGCTTTATTACCTGATGGACGGCGAAGTCGAGGTGATCGAGTTCGGCCGGGTGCTCCGGGCGGGCGTGATGGTCGGCGAGATCGGTGTATTTGCGCCAAGTCGGCTGCGCACCGCCACCATCATATGCCGGACCGATTGCAACGCGCTCGAACTGACCGAGAGCAAGGCGAAGCAGCTTTATTTTCAGGATCGTTCATTCGGATTTGCGGTGCTGCAACTCATCATCGCGCGTCTGGTTGAAGACACCGAACGCTTGGCGCAGGCCGGGGCTGCCAATTTGGCCGATTTCGACATCGTCGTGAACAGTGCGGCAGCCGCTGCTTAACGGGATACAAAGTTTGGGTCAGGGCGCGGGTGACGCCGAGGCGGTCCGCTCGGCGGATCGCCAATGGGCGATCAACAGCGCCATCGCCAGCGGAGCGAGCCAAACGAGGCGGCTTTGATAGCGGTCTGTCGGATCGGAGAAGAAACCGCAGATGGCGGCATTGGCGGCCAACGCGAGCAGAATGACCAGACACAGCGCGGCGGCCTCGGGTGCGATCTTGAGCCTGCGGCGCAACAGCAAAGCAACGCCGAGGCCCGCGAGCGACACCGCAGCGACAGGCCAGTGCAGATAGTTCAGCGGCGTCACGTCCAAGGTCTGGGTCTGCTGGCGCGCGCGCATGAAGCGGGCAAACAGGTGCGGAAAGTGGACGTAAAACATTTTGATCGTCGGCGCATTATTGTTGTCGTCAATCTCGGTTCGGAAGGTGAGGAACTGCGTCGCCGCGTCGACCAAGGCCGTCGATATTTGCATCAGCGGATAGCGCTCGAAGGTCGCCCACGTGATCGCCAGCTCCTCGGCGCCCAAGGTCTTCCAACCGCCGAGTTTGCGGAACGGAGAATCGTCGTCCCACAGCCAGGTGGTGGCATCCGTCGACAAGTCGCTCTTGAACTCGCACAAGCGCAGCGCGGGGTCCGGGCAGCGCTCCTCGAGATAGCGGCCGACGATGCCATCCTTGACCAGCCGGCCGAACAGAAAGCTCGCGCCGCCCGGCGTGAAAGCAAAGTGGCCGGTGATGGCGAGATTTGCAATCGGGCAAAGCGCGATGCCGAAAGCGACGCTGCCTGCTGCAAACGTCATCCGAGGCTTTGCCAGGACAAGCGGCTTGAGCAGCGTTGACAGCCAGACCGCGACGATGATCGCGACGCACATGCCGGCGGCCGCCATGTGGCTGGCAATGGCGAAGGCGATCGTCGCCGCGAGTAGGAAGCGCTCCCACCGCGCGAGCCGCTCGAAGCGGAAGATCAACAGATAAAGCGCCAGCACCGCCGCCGGAAAAAGAATGTCGGGCATCAATTGGCTGGCAAAAACCGCCAGACTGGTACAGACCGCCAGCGTCGCGACGATGCCGAGCGTAAGCCACGGCCGGCCGCCCAGACCATTCGTACGCATCGTCAGCGCGATCAGCCAAATAATCAGGGCCGATTGGAAAACCACATTCGGCCAGAACGAGAATGGGACGCCGGCATAAAGAAGGAGGCCATAGAATGCGGAGCGGCCCATGACCAATATGCCGGAGGTCGGCCCATCCAGGTAACCGCCGGTATCGGGAAAGATCAGCGGAAAGCCGTTCCACAACGCCGGCGCCGCCAGCGCGAACAGCATGAGCGCGCCCGCCAGGATCCAGGCGGGCGCATTGCGATGGATGGCGTCGGCGGCGTTTGCGCGCGCATAACCGATAGATGTATCCGCCATCACCGAGCCCCCAACGCGCCC